>Ga0302286_10003027_pt1 | contig 11449 bp, 10 predicted proteins | sample III_Fen_E2_3_FD_198765 | JGI IMG/M metagenome (GOLD analysis project Ga0302286, IMG submission 198765) | Peat permafrost microbial communities from Stordalen Mire near Abisko, Sweden - III_Fen_E2_3 | ecosystem: Environmental > Terrestrial > Soil > Wetlands > Permafrost | place: Sweden: Abisko...
TTAAACAAACATTAAAAAAGTAATAATATGGAAAAAACAATTGGAGCACTTGTCATCTCTGCTATTTCATTAGTTTTATTTTTGATAGGATATAATGCTACTTTTAATACAGTTAAGACAATTTCTAAGTTTATATCATATGCAAAGTATGAGGAAGGTACGAAAATGTATAAAGCTTTATCAGGTGAATCCAATACACATTGGGTAAAAATATGTGGTATAGTAATAATAATCTTTGCTTTAATGCTATTCGCAGGAATGATTATTTTATTAGTTAAAAGGTATTGCAAATAATTTACACGCGTTTATGTTTGTAATATAAATGAAAAAGCCCGGGCAACTGGGCTTTTTCTCCTTGCTCCTTGAGATGTATAAACATTCGCATACGCCAGTACTGATTTGCCATCCAAAAACTGTCGGGCAATCAGCACTCTTTAGTTTTAGGATTTAACCAACGAAGCTGACTGCATGGGTGGTTTCGTTTAATCTTTTGCTACCTTAGCCAAACGTTCTTTGAAAAAAGCCTACCCTAAGAACTGCGAAGGAGGGGAGTTTTGGGAAACAACTCCGAACTGTTTGCCGAAGCCTGGTTTAATCTGGCAAATATGCCTGTCCGTCCGTAGCGTAGCGAAGGTGGAAATGGCCGCCTTTACGATCCTGCCGTTGGACGTTTCTTAAATGCAGACCCGTATATCCAAAACCCTACTTATACCCAAAGCTACAACCGGTATAGTTACTGCTTAAACAATCCGTTAAAGTACGCCGATCCCAGTGGTTATCTTGAAACAGGAAAAACAGCCGGGTGGGAATCACAGACAATCCCTTGGGCTGAAACATCATACAACCGAGACTACAGTTATTGGGGAGCGCATGGTGGAGGAATGAATCAGAATCTGGATTTCTGGGGTGGACAAGGCCCCCGACAAGGAGTAAATGGATCGGGTATTGGAGGTGTTTATTACGACTGGTTTTCGAATTCTTACCGGAGTACCCTAGACGGAGGATATTTAAGCAATTCCTATGCTCTTGGTGTAATTGAAGCTTATGGAACAAAATTGCCTGACAATACCAATTTAAGTACTATTTCTTTTGGCCACAAATCGGGAGTTTCCGGTATATGGTATCAAACAACCGTAAGCGTTGGAGAACAAAGCAGGATCGGAGATGTTGGATCTGCCGATTTTAAAGCCACCTTCCCAATGGAAGTAATCAAAAGGTTTACTGCTTTAAGTCCCTCAGGACAAGAGGGTGGAGCAGGTGAGAAACTATATGGAGCTAATGCTACCGTTGTTGGAACTGGATTATCAGTTGATGTAATTAGTAATCTGGCAAGGTATGCAGGTGAAGCTGGTGAAAGTGTACGCACTCTTGCGGAAACTGCTAGTAGGCGACTTATTGTTGTAAGTGCGGGTATAACCGTTGCCGATGCTGTAGTTAAAGGACAGTGGCAACCACACCATACTGCCGATGTTGCCATATCCGCTGCATTTTTAGGTGCAAGCTTTATTCCTGGCGTAAATTTAATTGTTTGGGGTGCAGCTGGAGCTCTATTTGTTACAGATTTGGCAGTACATCATTATACAGGTAAGAGCGTTACTGAGAATCTTTTTGATTCCACAACAACAGATAAAACGAAAAATCCGTAATTATGTATAGTTGTATTTATTATTATTGCACATTATTCAACTCTTTAGGTCGCAAAAAGGATCATAAATCGGACGTTGCGTTAATTATATTCTTATATCAATTAATACATGTGCTCTTGTTACATGCTTGTCTTAAGTATTTTTTCAATGTTTCTCTTTTGAAGAATTTGCTTAATCATGATTATGGAACAAATAAACTTATATTCATTCCTATACTTTTTTTATACATATATGTATTGAGTTGGTATTTCAAGAAAAGATGGGAGCGAATTAATGCAAGATACCAAGATAAGATTACTATTAATGCTAAAAACACTATTATTCTTATAAGTATATTTATAATACCTTTAGTAATAACTTGTTTTCTGAGTTTTTCTAATTAGAATTAAATAACAGTTTATAGCATATCTTTTGATAACCAACGAAGCTGCCCGCTGGGGTGGCTTCGTTTTAAAATTTTATTAACTTGCAATGCGTTCTTTGAAAAAAGCCTACCCTAAGACCTGCGAAGGAGGGGTACTTCAACCAACTAACCCGAACTGTTTGCAGGGCGTGGTTTGACCTGGTAAACATGCCTGTCCGTCCGCAGCGTAGCGAAGGCGGAAACGGCCGCCTCTACGACCCGGTTGTTGGCCGTTTCTTAAGTGCCGACCCGCATGTACAAGACCCAAGCTCTACCCAAAGCCTGAACATGTACTCGTATTGTTTGAATAACCCCTTGAAGTTTACCGACCCAAGCGGTAATAAATGGAACTGGAACTGGCTAAATCCTATTTACTGGCTTAGTGAAGGCATGCAAAAGATAAACGATAATACAGAGAAATTAAGGCAGAATATGGCCAAGATCGGCATCCCTGATTTTACTATTGGTACTTCTGTAAGTTTTGCCGGAAGTGTTAACTATAATGCCAGCTATAGAGGTCAGGAAGTATTTAACTCCGAAAACATTGACCGAAGCAATGCCGATATGGTGGTTGGTAAAGAACTGAATGAAGTTAGATCAATTTATGGGGAAAAGGCCGCAGGACAAGGGGCTAGCTGGTTTAGTGATGCTTATAATAGTGCTATAGGCAGAATGACAGTTCCAGATTTTGTTGCTATTGGTGTCGGGTTCAATGGAATTGTAGGTGTTGGGGGAGCTTCAAGTGTTGAATTTAGATGGGTTACACATGGCCCTGAAGCTTCTTGGAAGCCAGCGATAACAGTAACGCAATCTATTGGCGGAGGTTTTTCTGTTGATGCAACTTTAAATTTAGAAGTCGCTAATTATATTGGAAATGTAAACAACATAACGCGTTCAATGATGCAGACAAGTACTCCAAAAGGAGACTTCCCTACTATTTGGGGATCTGGCGGAATTGCAGCTGGCGGAAAAATAGGAGTTACTGGATATGTTACTCCGAATGTTGGAGGCTCTTTCATATTTGGAAGAGAATTGAATATAGGTGCTGGTTTGCCTGCAGGGCCACTTCCTACAAATGGTGCTGGAGGAGTTAGTAACACTTGGATTTTATATGATTTCTACAAATAGTTTGAAGATGAAAATGGTATATGTTGGAATAGTAATATTTATCGCTGTACTTATTTATATTTTTACTGCTCAGAGAGTAGGAGAAAATAGAGAAGAACAATTCTTTATGCGGTTTGATACTACAGATATTAATGGAAGATTAGAATATGCCAAAATTGGATATCATGGTAGTGTATTTAAAATTGAAGGAATTGAAGAAGAGTTTGTATTTTATCCCTTTACTAGTGAATTGAGTGATAATAAGATATTTTATAATATTGCTGAAAAAGGTGATTTAGTTATAAAAGAAGCGCACTCAGATATTTTGAAAGTAAAGAAAAATGGCAAGGTTTATCAGTATAAATTTCGGAAACCTAATTAGAAAACTTTTAACGTTGTCAGTTTGCGTTATTATGTTGGTAGGGTGTGACAATAACGACCAAATAAGTCAGGCAAGAATTAAAGCTGATGAATTATTGAATGATATTTCACTGGGGAAGGCATATGATGCCTTCCCAGAGAAATATTTTCCTGTTAATCAGACTCATGCATTGATGGATGAATTAAAAATTAAATGTGATTTTGCAAATAGAAAAGGAGCTTTTATTAATGAATATCTCCAAGAAACCTCTAATGGCAACAGAATCTCATTTATTTATGAATATTATTTAAAATGTGACAGCATCCGTTTTATTATAACTTATAAATTGGGAAAGGATATAGAGCTTTTTGAGTTTAATCTTGAGCCAATTGAAAAGAATAATTCAATGATAACAAGGCCATAAAGGCTAGCTAAATTTTAAAAAGCCGGGCTTTTTAGATGTTCCAGAATTTCTTTATCAATAAGGTTTTCAATGTCCGATTTGTCGTGAATGGAGAGCGGGCAATCAACACCATTCAGATCCTCGCTCCTTGAGATGTATAAACGTTCGCAAACGTTAGTGCTGATTTGGAATCAGCACTCTTTAGCTCAGGATTTTTAATCTTTTTGATAGTTACCTTATTCTTTTTTTGTTATCAGCACCTTGTCGATCTTATTGTTGTCGATATCAACAACCTCAATGGTGCAGTCGGGAAGGAATACCTTATCTCCCAGTTCCGGTATTTTATTAATCTGATTAAAAACAAAACCGGCAACGGTTGAATAGTCAATTTCTTCGAAGTCGATGTAAAAATCTTCAATTAGGTCGACCAATGTTTCGATTGGAGCATCGCCGCTAACTAAAACAGATTGATCTTCACGAATATAAACTTCGGGCTCAGGGAGTTCCCCTTCTTCCGGGACGTGTCCTATGATGTTCTCAAGAATATCGTGTAAGGTGATAATTCCTTCAAAACTGCCGTATTCGTCAACCACTACAGCGGTATAAAATTGTCTTTTCCGGAATAGGTCCAGGACTTTCTGTGCATCTGCATTCTCAGGAATAACAATAGGTTCAGTCAGTAATTCTTCAATTTTTTTTGGAGCAGGAGAATAGTAATTAATCAGGTATTCTTTTATTTGCAAGACTCCCAGAAAGTCGTCGATGTCGTTTCGTCCAACAATAACTTTGCTGTGTTTGTGGTTCAGTATTTCGGTATGGAATTCTTCCGGAGTTTGCTCGATGTCAATCCATTCCACATCCTTACGATGTGTCATAATGTGTTTAGCTTTCTTATCCGAAAAGTAGAATACTTTTTCGTGCATTTTGTTTTGTTCTTCCTCAATGACTCCTTCGTTGGAGGCAAATTTCAGCATATGCCGTAATTCCTGTTGGGTGACCTGTCCTTCCGATTGTTTTATGCCGATGAGTTTGTTAATCAAATTGGTTGAAAACGCCAAAAGGCGGACAAACGGATAGAATATTTTACTGAAATACAGAACAACCGGAGCTACCCGGGTGGCTATTCGTTCCGGATTACTTAGTGCTATTGTTTTTGGAACCAGCTCACCAATTACAATAGAAATATAGGTAATGGCAATAACGGTGATTGAAAGAGCTATTTGGTGGGCATAACTGTTGGTTAACTCGAATTTGGAAAAGAAAGGAGTAATTTCATCGGCAATGTTCATTCCACCGTAAACGCCGGTAACAATTCCAATTAAGGTGATGCCAACCTGAATGGCAGAAAGGAAGCCTTCTGAGTTTTCGAGTAGTTGAAGTGCAATTTTAGCTCCACTTTTTCCCGTAAGTTTAAGCTGTTCGAGCCGGGCTTTCTTACTCGAAATCAAAGCGGTTTCGGATAGGGCGAAAAAACCGTTTAGCACAATCAGGAATCCAAGTACAATCAGTTCCATTTTTATAAATTATCGAATGTCAACACAAAGATAATTTAGTAAGCCCAATTTCAGTAGGATAAAACGGAAAGACAATTATTTCTTACAATTTAATCTCAAATTTTGCCCGGATACCAAATGTGGGAGCTCCAAGTGTTGATTTTGGGGTGACGCGCCATATCGCTTCAACGCGGAAAAGTCGAAGAATATTTTCGATGCCGGCACCCAATTCAATATATGGGTTCGACATTTTGGTGACTCCATTGGGCAACTCTAAAATTTGCTGATGTTTATCGCTTAGTGAGCCCATCATTATTTTGGAAGAGAACACTTCGCGCAACATGGTCTTCTTTAATAGAGGTAATCTGTTTAATAAGAAGCCGTTGAGGTGATATTCGAGGTAAGCGTGAAAGTATTTATCATGAACGTATTCCATGAAATTGAGCATGTTGAAGTCGTACGAGTAATACCCGAAGGTTTCGTTTCCCCTTGGAATATCGAGCATGGTATACGGTAGCTTGCCCAGATACATACCTCCTTCAAGGGCATAGTTAAAGCCTGTTTGCCCAATCATCACATATTGCTCAATTGTACTGAAGATCCGCCCATAGTAGTTCTCTTTTCCGGAGTAAAATACCTTTCCTCCGCCTAATGCCAGGTGAATAATCGGATAATTAGTATTCATATATACCCGAAGAAACTTGTCGTCAATGACTTTTTCTTTCCACGAGAATCGGGTATCGATACAGAAATCGGCTGCGGTAACATAATTAACCGGACTTCCATTGCGTAAGAACGGATAGAACTCCGGCGAGAAGTGACGAATGTAATTCGCACTTATCTTATTTAGCAAGCCCGGATACCACTCATATTCGTAGGAAGAAGCCAGCTTCTGCTCCCGGAATAGTTCATCGAGTTCGTCGCGTTTGAATACCTGTGAAACAAGGTTATTTTCGGTTGGAGTAAGCGCATTTTCATAGAGGAATAAAATCTTTTCGTTTTCACCGGCTCTGACAATTTTATCGTCATACGATAGTTTGGCCAACTGACGGTGAATGGTTGGAAATTTATAACCAACACCGGCAATGCCGTTTACTTTTTTGTTACGAAATCCGTATCCCAGTCCTCCCCACAGCATGTATCGCGTGCTTATTTCATCGCTGGTACGGGCTCCTGCAAAAATGTGGACACCTTCTACTTTATTCGTGTTTAGCACATTCATATAGGGGCCAAATTCGTATCGCCCCAGATCGTAATACCCGGTCATCGACATTCGGGCAATGTTATCGGCAACTTTTACAAACTTGATTTGGCTAACGGAATCGATCGTTGCAGCCATCTCTTTTTCGCGCGAATCAAGCTCTTCGAGCCGATGCTCGTCCCAGTATGCCTGGTTACGTACCGTGGCATCAGGAAGCTTAACTGTCTCGTAATGCCCATTGTTTAATTCGAGCTTAACCTCTTTCAAATTACCAACGCTGACACTATCGATAACCGATGATTGGCTAAAGAACAGGTTGATTGGCTTTTTTGAAGGATTATTTTTCATCGGAACATAGTCGAAAACCGCATCTATCTGATTTCTTCGGTAAAAGGGTGTCGAGTCGTTTACCATTTGATAGCTTTCTTTTAGCCGCATACTCTTCATGAAATTCAGGTAGTTTGCGTTTGCCAATGTTCCATCGATATCAATTAGTGCATAGTTTTTGGTATCGGTAGTCATATATCCTTTGAAAACCTTATCACCTACGCGTCGTGGAATAAATCGGATGCTATATATTTTATGGCCTTTAAATTCGGTGCTGTCGGCCAGAAAGTAACGGTAATAAAACCATCCATTATCGGCCAGCGGACTAACGAAGTTTTGATAGAACAGGTTGATATAATTGTTGTAAAAATTTACTTCCATATCAAGGGCACTGGTATATCCCGAGATTTCGTAGTCGTCGAGAACTCCTAATCCGGAGGTCCGGTCGGCAAGAACAGTGGATTTCTGTTTTATTGGGTTGCGTTGAATTTCATTATATACTATCTGTTCAGAGAAATAGACAGGTAGATATTTTGAACTGTCGGTATTGGTTTTAAATACGGATTGGTTGTTTCGGAATGCTCTTGAATTCATGATTTTTGGGCCAACATTATTCAGGTGATACTCCCACTTGGTATACTTGCGGTAGGAGTAACGTTGATATTTATCCGGGTTATTTTGTTTCTTTCTGCGGATCATTTCTTTTAGAACCCGGCGGACAGGCCCGTCATCGGGAAGTATTTTAACTTCAGAAAGATTGATGTTGTCAGCTTTAAGGCTTACTTCAAGCTCAATTGCGGGTTTGTCTGCCTGAAACTGGAGTGCTACCGCTTTACGTACATATCCGATTGCGGTGAATACCACAGAATCGACATTCGTTTTATAGCTTAATTTAAAATGTCCTAGGGTATCTGTGTTGGTGCCTAAAAGGGTATTCTTTAGAACCACAGAGACAAAAGAAATCGGACGACCAGTTTCCCGATCGGTAACCGTGCCTTTTATGTTTACTGTTTGTGCTGCGTTTGTACCGGCAAAAAAAAGTATTGCCATTAACAGCAGAAAACTTAGGCGAAGGTAATTTTCACCGGAATATGTTTTTCTGAGCATGTAGTGTTTCCTGTTTCTTTAGCTTGAACAAATCCGCATTGCTTTTCAAAAACGAAGGGATTCGAATCAAACACCAAAAATGCCTAAAAAAGCGGGGCTTTCCATTGGTCTCGTTCTTTTTTTAACGAATGTTAAGTTTTTTGCAAGAAAATTGGCAGACGAAGGTCGTTTTGTACCAGTTTGTGCAGAAATGAAGCGTAGCGAAACGTAGACGTGGATTCCGGAAGATTCGGAATAATTCTTTCAAATATATCCGGATGGCTGGTGGGGTGAGTGAAAATTAAAAAGGCCACCAAATTTGGCGGCCTTGATCGTATGGTATTTTTAGTTGTTACGCTTTTGCTTCTTCGTCGGGAAACTCAGCTTCAAGCTCTTTGTCTGCATTTTCGTCATTTTCGTATATTTCGATGATCGGTTCGGTAAATGCTTTACTAACTAAACGTTTGTCGAGCGTAAGCAAAAGTGATGGCAGAACCATAACGTTGAAGAACATTGCAATCAGAAGGGTGGTTGAAATCAGAATTCCAAGAGCTTGGGTTCCTCCGAACTCAGAAACAATAAACACACTGAATCCCAGAACCAGAACAATGCTGGTGTAAATCATACTGAACCCGGCTTCCCGTAGGGCATTCAGTGCTGATTTTTTGATGTCCCCATTGTTTTCTTTTAGCTCGTGCCGGTATCGTGAGAGATACTGGATTGCATTATCGACCGAGATTCCGAGTGCGATACTGAATACAATGATTGTTGATGGTTTGATTGGAATACCTGCAAATCCCATAATTGCTGCTGTAATTAGCAATGGAATAATGTTCGGAACCATCGAAACCAAAATCATCCGGAAAGATGAGAATAAAAGAGCCATCAGTATAGAAATCAGGATGATAGCAATAAGTACACTTTCGAATAAATTTCGGATCAGGAAGTTTGTTCCTTTGGCATACACCACGCTATTCCCGGTAACGGTTACGTTGTATTTTGCCGGGTCGAAAATACTGTCAACCTGAGGTAGAATTTTGGCCATCAATGAATCCATGTGATTGGTTACCACATCTTTCATCTGGAAACTTATACGGGTAGTCTGTTTGGTGCTGTCGAGGAACGATTTTAGTAATCCACTTCCGTTCCCGTTTCCACCTTCCTGTTTCCCTTGTGGAATATAACTAAAGATGAAATTTTTCTCCATGGAGCTAGGCAACGAATATTTGCTCGAATCTCCATTGTAATAGGCTTGCCGTGCAAATTTAAGAACCTCAACCAACGAAAGCGGTTTCGAAAATTCTGGATATTGGTTTATGGTGTTTTGAAGTTTGTCCATTCGTTGAATGGTTGCATAATTCAGAACTCCGTTTGGTTTTTTCGTGTCAACGGAAATCTCAAAAGGCATTACCCCGCCAAAATTAGCTTCGAAGAATTTTAGATCAATATAAGTGGGGTCGGTCGATCTGAAGTCATCGACTACTTTCCCGGAGGTTTTCATCATGCTTAGTCCGATAAATCCAACGACCACCAAGCTTCCGGCAATGCCATAAATGAGGTTGCGACGGTTGCTGATCAGGTAGATTACTTTGTCAAGAACGGCTCCAAAGAAGTTATTGTCGAGGTGTTTCAGATTTTTTTGCGTAGGAGGAGCCAGTAAGCTGAATATAATGGGTAGCAAAATGATGCACAGAACATACAGAATCATGATGTTGATGGATGTAATCACCCCAAATTCCCGCAACATCTGGTTTGGAACCAGAATAAAAGCGGCAAACCCTAAGGCTGTGGCAGCATTCGTCATTAATGAAGCGAATCCAATTCGGTGAATCACCTGAGATAAAGCCCTCATTTTGTTCCCATGACTTCGGAACTCCCAATGGTATTTATTTAGAATATAGATGCAGTTCTCGATGACAATGATTACAATCAGCGAAGGAATAACTCCGGTTAGAATGGTGATTTTGTAATTAAAGAGCACCATTGTCCCCATCACCCAAATGATACTTATGCCAACAATCAGCAAGGAGCTAATGACAACCTTGATTGAACGGAAAAATAAAAAGAGAATAAACCCGGCGACAGCAATGCTGATTAACACAAAAAGGAAAAGTTCGTGTTTTATTTTTTGCATGGTTATCGTACGGATGTACGGCATGCCCGAGCTGTGAACCTCAACTTTTGTTTGAGCCTCATAGGCATCAACCAGTTTTACAATATTGTTGATTAGTGGAATGCGGGTTTTGTCATTCAGCTTTTTCTTGTCCAGCGTGACGGTCATTAAAGTGGCCTGTGTATCTGAGTTATAAAGCATTCCTTTATAGAACTTCAATCCCAGGATTATATTTCTCAGGCTGTCAAGTTCCGCTTGTGTGGTTGGTTTTTTATTAACGATAGGTTCAACTCCGAAAGCATGTGTTTCTTCGTTTTTTTTCAGATTGATGGCCCGGTTAATGCTCACAACTTCGCGAACACCATCGACTTTTCGGATCTGCTCGCTCAAATCGACCCATGCATTAAACTGGTTAAGCTCAAAAATATTGGGGTTTTTGGTTCCAATAACGATAACGTTGCCATCTTCACCAAAAAGGTTCTTGAACTTTGTATAGGCCATTCGTGTGCTATCCTTTTCCGGCAACAACGATGTGTTTTCATACGAAAGGCTTACTCCTTTCCCTTTAAATGCCATAAATGCAGTTAGAAGAGCAAGGGTTATGATAAGAATAGTTCGGTGCTTAAGAATAAAACGGGATATGTATGTAAACATTAGTAGCAGTTATATATCTAAATGCTTGTTTTACTAGCAGTCAGATGATGGATTTTATATTTAAATTGGGAGCAAAAGTAGCACAATATTGACACTTTGCAAAGATGTTTGGGCAAAACGCTGCTTAACAATTTCCAGTAATAGGTGCGTTTTTTGAACTTTACTTGTGTACAGAAGGACTGATAAATAATTGCTTATTTTTTCTGCTCAATAATCATTTTTTTCATTCCTTCAGACAAAAAGATTTCGTATTCGCCCTTTGAATTGCTGTAAATGAAATAGACTTCAATTCCGGGAAGCTTTTTTAATAAATCTTTACTTTTTTCCAGACCTAATACCATGAAGGCAGTATCATAGGCATCTGCGGTTACCGCGTCGTCGCATACGACGGTTGCACTTAGTAAGGTATTTCGGGCAGGGAATCCGGTTTTGGGGTCAATCGTGTGTCCGTATTTTATGCCGTTTTCAACAAAAAACTTGCGATAATTTCCTGCTGTAGTCATCGAACGGTTATTGAGCTCAATGACTGCCTGAAGTTCGTCTCCTGGATTCGTATTGTCGTCTGATGGTTTATCAATACCTACATGCCAGATTTTGTCCTTTGCATTGGTTCCTTTGCAATGTATTTCGCCACCAATTTCAACCAGATAATTTT
>Ga0302286_10003033_pt1 | contig 11440 bp, 8 predicted proteins | sample III_Fen_E2_3_FD_198765 | JGI IMG/M metagenome (GOLD analysis project Ga0302286, IMG submission 198765) | Peat permafrost microbial communities from Stordalen Mire near Abisko, Sweden - III_Fen_E2_3 | ecosystem: Environmental > Terrestrial > Soil > Wetlands > Permafrost | place: Sweden: Abisko...
AGCTTTACCTAAGTAATCGACACGATTAAAGGCAGGAATAATGACTGAGACAACGATCTCTTTCACAAGGTTTCCTTTCTTTTTTTGAACTCGCGATTGCTATGCGAATGTAAACAGGGCTTTGTTTCCATCATCTTTTAAATGAGATAAGTTTGATCAAAAATCGGTTTAAAATAAATCGCAGATAAACGAAACGAAGTCTGTTAAAATTTTGAAGCGATATTAATCGTTTCATGCTCAAGTCCAGAAATCCATCAAACTTGAGATCTTGATTGATGTATGAAACAAGGTCACTCTTGTTCATGACAGAAATTTTCAAGAACTCTCGCTTGTTGAGTTCATAATACTCGCCTTGAGTAGAGTCTTTTCCTCTTGCATGATCTAGATGAATGACATTTCCCGTAGGTAAAGAGAAATAATAGAAGCCAAGTTTAGCGGCTCGCTTGAGCACTTCAATATCTTCCCATCCATAGGAAATCATCTTCTTGCTGTATCCACCGATTTCTCGAAGTGTAGATGTTCTGAAAACGACAACCCCTGAAAGAATACAGTAGGCTTCCATTTCGCTTCGTTTTAGAGGAGGAAAGAGGCTATACACAGGTGGCACAAAACCAATGTTAAGACTCTCGCTCACTTGAGCCTTAAGTGAGCCTTTCACATTGATAAAAATGGAGTTGTGTGGCAAGACAATGTGCAAAGAAGATTCTTGCAAGGTTTTCACAGCGCGAGAAATCAAGCTTGCATCGATTAACACATCAATATCGTATACAACGAAGTAATCCCTTGAGGCGAGAAGTAGCCCAGTGTTGATTACCATGGATCGAGAAAAGCGTCCGTCATTTTTTTTGTGATGGTAGGTAACGCCGTAGGTTTTACAGAGGTCTTCACATTTTGACTCAGCATCGTCCTCAACAACAAGAATTTCGGATTGAGGAAATCGCTTGGTAAGATAGCGCAAGCACGTTTGGAAATTATCGATTCTGTCTTGGTTATCAATTCTTAGGGGTAACAAAAAGGTTACGTTATGCATAATGGTTCGCCTCAATTAACTTTCAAACAGATGCACTTCTTTGTCCATAGGGACTATCTTTGACAACCCTTCAGTAGGGCGCTGATTCCGTCAGAAAACATAGAAACCGGAAATATAGGGTGAGATACTTTCAGATTGATAAATCTTGCTTTTGTTAGGTTTTGAAGTAGTAAAACTACGAGAGAAATGTGTTTTAGGTGCATAGCAATGAAAAACATCTATATCTACCCAGAAGCTCGTTCTGGAAAAAGACTAAACCCCTACCTCGATGACCTTGAGGCTGCAATCAAAACGCAGTACCATCGCGTTGCCGCTCCTTCCATGTTGCAAGGTGTGCAAGCCCTACTGTTTGCAATTCCAAAGACCGATGTTTTTGTACTGAATTGGATTGAAGATATTCCCAAACGCAGATTTGGCTTGCTTCAAGTTCCCTTTGTGTTTCTCTTCGTACTTCTTTGCAAATGGAAAGGGGCAACGATCGTTTGGACTTTACACAATAAACTAAGCCATAACCCTTCCTTTTGGACGGTTCGAATCATTCGCTTATTGTACAAACATGCCGATGTGTTATTGGCTCATGCGCAAGAAGCATTCACTTGGTATGAACAACTTTTAGGCCCTACAGCTGCAAAGAAGTATTATCGAATGCACCCTACCAAGGTTTACCCAGAACTTGATCCTCAAGAGAGAGTGAACGATATCTTGATCTGGGGCTCTGTTACGGCTTATAAAGGTGTTGATGATTTTTTAGAATTTCTGAAAGATAATGCCCTGCTGCATAAATATCGAATCAGAATTATTGGCAAATTTGGTTCCGAAGCCATCTTGGAAAAAGTGATGAAATTTCAATCTGAAAAAGTTCAAATTGAAAATAGATCGATAAGCTTTGAAGATCTCAATGTGCTGATTGCGCAGAGCAAAATTGTGCTTTTTACATATCGTCAAAGTTCTGTATTGAGTTCAGGAGCTTTGATGGATTCAATCTCGATGAATGGAAATGTGATTGGCCCGAATATTGGTGCTTTTAAAGACCTAAACGAAATTGGAGTTGTGCGCACCTACCATGATTTTCAGCATTTGGTAAGCCTGCTGGATGGCGCTGTGCAAAGTGATCTGAGCCATGCGAATAGCCATAGCCAATTTATTCAAGAAAATATTTGGGCGAATTATGCGCCTTGGTTGAACTGCGTTTTGGAAGGGAAAAATGACTAAAGCCGCAAAAACTTTGATTGTCCATCCGCATGGAGGACTAGGCAACCGTATGCGAGTGTTGGTTTCTTCGCTTGAATGGGCAAAGAACAACAACCATCGAGTGTTACTCATTTGGGAAAAAAATCGTGTATTGAACTGCGATTATGAACGGTTATTCAATAAATCGCCCTTGATCGATCGAGTCGTTAACATTCGTATCCCCGAAAGCATTCCTTCTAAACTTTCAAAACTGCTGCAAATGCTGCGATATCCAGTATTGAATGATGCGATCCTGAAAGGAAAACCGCAGAATGTTTCGCCTTATCTCCAATCACGATTCTTTTCGCCTTATGTTCATTCCTGCTATGATTTCTGTTCGGCTCCGAAACTTTATCAAGAACACTTGGTGCCAATTTCTTCCATTCAAACCCTTGTAGACTCAGCACCTATTATGGAGGAAGAATTAGTGGGAATTCATATTCGCAGAGGTGATAATGTGATGGCCACCTCAAATAGCCCTACCGCATTGTTTATTCAGGCCATGCGCAGCGAACTTGAGTCGCGCCCTTCTTGCAAGTTTTATTTGGCTACAGACGACGCGAGTGCTCAAAAAGAAATCCAAGACGTCATTGGCAGAGAAACGGTCTATACCAGAGAAAAGAATCTTTCGCGCAATGATGCTGCAGGTGTTGTTGATGCCTTGATTGATATTCTAATGCTTTCTCGTTGTAGGTGTATCATTGGTTCGTTCTACAGCAGTTTTTCCGATGTGGCTTCAAAGTATGGGAATATTCCACTTCAGATCATGAAGCAATAGCCTAGCCATTGAATATTGTCATTTCAACCGGATAGTGCTAGCATTATAAAGGCTTCGGCTGGTTTCAACGTTTAATGTTGGCAGGATCGCTATGCATAGATTACTGAATTGGCTCGTCATCATGGCTTCGCTTGGTTTTGCTGCGCAGCAGAATCCATATTCTGTGATCGATAGCATGCTGCAAAGTAACATCATAAACGAGCCGTATAACGAGAGCTCTGCTACCCAGTACTACACTACGCTCCAAAAATCAGGAAGCTGGAGCGACATCAATTACTCGATCGATACTGCGGTTGGGAATACATGGCAGCCCATAGCTCACTTGGATCGCTTACGAATGATTGCTGTCGCATATCATAAGAAATCTTCTAGTCTTTACAGTAAGGCTGATGTAATTGGGAAAATTCAAACGGCGTTGTCGTTTTATGTGGATAAGAATTTACAATGCAAGAATAATGGATGGATTCGCGAAATTCAAGAAGGGTTAGCATTAAGTAAAATCATGGTGCTAGTTCATTCTGACGTGAGTAAAGATCTCCTAAATGCATGGTCGGCACGGTTTTCATTCAAACAGTTTTCATTCACGGGTGCAAACGGAATGTGGTATTCCGCCATTCAGCTCCATAGAGACATATCTTTACAGGATACGCTAGCGGTAAGTCGCGATCGTGATCAACTAATGCATCTCCTCGTAGCTGTTGACACTGGAGAGGGCATTTATGCAGACAATAGTTTTTCGCAACATCCATTGAATAGACACTTTCTCTATAATGGTGCCTATGGAGATGCGTTTACTCAAATCATGTGCCCTTATTGGAACGTCTTTGAATTTGCGAAGCTTCCCTTTGGCGACTCCTATACTCAAATCCTTGTCGACTTTATGCTCGATGGTCAAGTTGCCATGACATGGGGAAAATTATGGGATCCCATAGTTTCTGGAAGAAATATCGCTCATTATCCAAATCTGAATGCGAATACTCTTATCAATGAATTACAGAAGTTGTCGATATCCCAGTATCGAACAGGCGATATAAATCGTTCTTTGGCATGGTTGCGTGGTGAAAAATCGGAAGCCCCTTTTCATTACCAAAATCACTTGTGGTGGAACGCCTCTTACATGGTTCAGATATCTTCTCACTGGAAAATTTCGGTGAAGGCAAATAAAAAAGATGAGACTGGTTTTGAATCTTTGCATGGAGCAAATGCACATGGATATTTTTTGCACTCGCTCACTCACTGGGTCAAAGTTCATGGGCAAGAGTATGCGAATATTTGGCCATTATTTGATTGGAACTGTATCCCAGGATCAACGAACGACAACATTGATACGATGCCACTTCCAGAGAATGGATGGAATCGGAAAAATGGACAAACCCAATTTGTGGGTGGAGTTTCCGACGGGCACTCTTCTGTATTTGCGGTGGACTATAGCGTTTCAGCGATCAACTCTCATGAGACATGTTTTACTGGTGACTATGGGCTTGTTTGCTTACTTGATTCATTGCGGTTTATGAAGAAGACCGATGTTCATACCTGCGTTGAGCAAAAGAAGCAACGAGGATCAGTGCAGACATTACAAAACAATCAAGTACAAGGGCTTGCAAATGAGCTTGTAACGTCTCCCCGCTGGATTTGGCATGATTCAGTTGCCTACGGATTTTGGGGCGTAGACTCGATCCGTGTGACCACGTCAAAACGAAGTGCTCTTTGGAATACTATTGATCCAACAAATTCTTCGACTGCAAGCGAAACTGATTCCATTTTTCAAGTCTCAATTCCGCTGGGAAAACGCAGTCTTCCAAAACGGTTTGCCTATGCCATTGTTCCTGGAGTAAGCGCTCAATCGATGGTTCAACTCGGTGCAAAGACTCCATGGACAATTGAGTCAAACGATCAGAATGTGCAAGCGATTTCTGTCGGCAGCAAAATAAGTGCAGCCTTTTTTAAAGCTGGTTCTATGAATTTGAAATCAGGTTATCAGATTTCAGCAAGTGCACCGTGCACCGCAATGTTTTCAATTGGTAAGGATAGTTTGACTGTTTATGTAGCAGATCCCATGTGGCAGCAAAGTAATATCATTGTGGGGATTGGACAAAAAAACGAAGAGTTGCAAAATATTTCCATTGATCTGTCTGCAAAGCCAAACCTTGGGAAAAGCGTTTCGAAGACGGTTCCGCTATCCGCACTAGTAAAGAGAACACATCAGTTTTATTAAAAACTTGATAAAAATTTAGAGTATATGAACAACGAATTGAATCATTAGAAAACAGAACAAGATTAAGAATTGTGAATAAACGAAACATACGATTCTGGGAATCGCCATGAAGCAGGAACACTAACTTCGTGATCCAAATAATTGCCAGCTAAAATCAGTAAAATTGGTATTTCGTTATGTGGGATGTTTGTAACAGCTCTAAATTTATGGTCCATTGATGGTGTACGAACATACATTTTACAACATGATGCAATGCCTTGTGCATGTAGTCCCATTAAAAACTGCATTGAAAATATTCCGCCATCAATTAATGCTTGGCTGCGTTCATACGTTGTATTGAAGTAACTAGAATTTGAGGTTATAACAAAAAGAGTTGTTGCATATAATCCCCAGCCTTGATCTCCAAGCTGGACATCCAGAATGCGTTGAATATCTTTTTTAAAAAAAATATGAATGCGGCTCGCTTGCCTATTACATGCAGAGGGTGCAGTTTGGGCAAACTTAATTGCATTTGAAATTTGATCTTGCTTTAAGGGCGTGGAGGAAAAATTTCGGATACTCGATCTACTGGATGCAAAATTCATTAAGGAGTTAAAGTCAAATTTACACGGAGAAATTGACTTGACTCCACTTATAGGTGGCTCATGACTTGCTTTAGATTGAGAATTAAGCGCACTTATGTTTGAGAGTAAGTTGGCATTCAGTTCTGCGTTTGGAGATTCTATGTACTGCTTAAGTGCGCTTAATGAGAGAGCGACAATTGGAGAGTTGCTATCTACATACGAGCATTCAAGGGCTAACTTTGCTAAAGTCTCAGCTTTGCCTCCCCCAAATTTCCGTCCACCAGATACTATGGACAAACCTTTTTCAAGGGAATGAATTAACAAAAGCATCGAAGCGTTTCTTGTATCTTTTCTATTTGAAATAAATATCTGTGAACTAGAAATTGAATCAATCAGGTCTTTCAAATGATAATACAAAGTAGCGGGATACTTTTCGAGAGCCTTTAAGCGGGCAAATACTTTGCGAAATAATTGACCCATTGTTTCCTCCATTTATCCATCCTTACTCTTTGCCAAAACGGCTATAGAGAAGAACCATTAAAACATTAAATATTCAATAACGTTCTTCGTTTAATTATGGGAAATATAGCTAGTAATCTTCAGATTAAAGTCAACGGCACTAGTGGATCATTCTTGGAGAGTTTTTGGGAATTCTTCATTGTAACCCCCATTGGAAAATTGGGATTCACTAATTCAAATTGGATACACTCAAGACCAGAATCTTTTCAAAAGTGCTTTGAGAGATAATAGCTGTGTAAACGCTCGCAAACTAATCCAGCCAGCAATTTCTTCAAGTCGCGTCAAACCGAAGAAAGTTCGGTAATAATAACACTCACTTTCATACATATACGTCAGTTGTTTCATGCGTGATAGGTATTTGGAAGTGGTCTGCCCATGTTCGTGCAAAACGGATACCTGAGGAAAGAAATAGACGCCCTTTCCAATTCTTTTCAGTCGTTCACTCAGTATGAGTTCTTCTGAATACAGAAACGTTGCTGGATCCATCATTCCGCAAGCAAAAAAATCTTCGCTCTTCATTACCATGAGCGAGCCCATGATTCGATAATGAAAGCCCTCTTGGGCGAGTTTCGTATAATCAAATTTGTTTGCTTTCGCATTTTTCGAAAGAAATGGAGTTAGCCAATACACCCAAAAAAAATGATCCCAAAATGAAACGAAATGAAAGGGACTTTGTCTTTCCCCATCTAATCCAATAACATTCGGGCCAATCATACCTGCGTTTGGAAGATTATCGATTTTTTCAATAAGCGATTCAATCGTATTTTCAGAAATAAAGCGAATATCGTTGTTTGAAAAAAGAAAATGGGAAATTCGTGAATCGTTTTTAAAAAGCAATGCTCCTAAATTATTCCCCTGTGCAAAACCGATATTCGCTAAGGATGCTACAACATAGCATGCGCCATTTTCGAGCGAGGCTTTATTTGCATCTAAGATAAGCTTTGCAGACAAGCCATGCTTGAATGCAGCAACGGAAGCATCTGTGCTTTCGTTATCAACAATAACAGTAACGTGCGGCACTGAAATCTTGGAAACTTCTTGTTGAACAAACTCTATGGTTTTCTTATCATTCTTGTAATTGACAATAATAACTGCGAGCACATGATCTCCTTAAATACACAATGAAATCAAGGGGTGGCGGTTTCCCTTGTATATGCATACAAATAGAAGACTAAGACAAAAAGGAAAAGACCCGTAATTTTTCCGTACTGAAAAATAGTTGGAACAAGAAATACGTGAAATGCGAAAAATTTAAGTCCAAAGGGAGACGTATTCGATCTAATTATTTTAAGCAGTTTTTGATATACCACAATAATTGGCAATAGTCCATATGTTGACCACATTCCAATCATCCCAATATCACTAGCAAAAATACCGTTTGACATATTTCGAGCCATTATAGCTCCAAATTTGGAGTTACCGACAGAAGGCATTCCATTGCCAAATACCCAGCAAAGCCAATTTGGAGAATAATTGAAAATGAAATATTCAAGTGTTACCCAACGGTTATAGCCGGAATCACCAAGCTCTTGCTGGGATTGAACAATCAAATTCGTCCAAATGTCGTAGGTTACAAAGGCAACCAATAGGAATGCGAGAGTAGAAACAAACAGGAGAAGAATTTTATTCTTTGACCTAAACGCAAGGATTGAATATGCAAGGGCAAGAACTACGCCAATCAACGCACTTCTATTTCGGTATAAAACAAAGAACGCCGTAAGCAATAAAATCTTAACAAACTTTCCCCAAGAAAATGATTTTACGAAGTCACCCATTTGTAGGTACAAGTAGAGTAGAACAAAAAAGGAACCTTCGATATATGTTCTAAATCCATTCAATGCACCTTCGTTGTTAGACGAAATAAGCTCCATTGTAAATTCGTCTTTCGCTAATATCGACGGGTCATGAAGAGCGTAAGCCCAAATGGCGATTGTAATGATTGAGAATAGACCTAATGCTTTTGTAAGTTCGTCTCTTGAAGGCTGAACATATAGGAGGGAAAGCAAAAGAAAAAACAAATAAATAGTTCGCTGGGAAATTAGGGTGGTCAATATGTTTTGATCGTGAAAAAGCTGAGCTGCAAACGTTGATCCCAAAACGCCCAGCAAAATCCAAAAATAATCTTTGGTGTAGCTTAAAGAATATAAACGACGATTCCAATCTTTTCGTTTTTTAATACAAAAGCCAAAGAAAGCCACGCAAAACGTTAGCACATAATAGATATCACTACTGCTCTTTGAATTTAGAATCGAGACTTCAAGGAAGTTTGTAGAAAGAAACAGCAAGGCAAAAACGTAAAACGATCTAATCATCATTATCCTTTAGTAAACCGTTTGAGTTCGTCCATACGAACAACCTTAAACAACAGCAACAATGCAACAAAACCAAAACTCCAGACAGCGAGTTCCATCGCAGAAGAGAGATACTTATTTGCGAGATCAATGTGCAACAAATATACGAGAGTTGCCCAAATGCTTCCTAATGCTGTTGGGATCACAAAAGCTTTGAATATTCTCCAGGAGTTTAGTCCAAGAACTTTGTTGTTGAAATAGAAGTAGTAAAAGGACATTTGGATAAAAATGTAAACGGCATATCCAATGACAGCAGAGCCCACTCCCATTGTAGGACACAGCAAAGCATTGATGACCATAGATACTGTGCAAGAAATTGCTGAGCTATAGACAAGAGTTTTTGTTTTTCCTGTAGCAAGAACTAAGCTAGATACAGGTGAATTATGAAGGTAAAGCATGATTACAGCAACCCATATAATTAACCACATTGTTAGGTGGGTATATTCTGCTCCCACATAAGCCTGAAGCAGAGTGTGGGAAATTAATATTACCGGAATGCATAAGCAAGCAACCAAGATACTGGTGTACTTTGTGCCATCATAGGCAAGTCGCTCGATTTGTTGGGTATTTCCAGCTTGAACTGCCTTTGATGTCTTTGGAAGGAGAATAGATAATATCATTCCGCCGATGGAAATGATAAACAACGGAAAGACTTCAATGATTCTGTAATCAGACAATATCGAGACTCCGCTAGTAGAGAACATTCCAAGCACCAAAGGCCTTGATTGAGTCGCCGTAAATTGGAATATGCCCATAACAAAAATGGCCAGGCTGTATTTAAAAACAACAGAAAAATCGTTCCAATACCGCGCGGGAATGATCGATGTAATTAGGCCATGTTTTTTGCATTTACCGTAATAGAGGAAGAATGAAATGATTGATGAAGATGAGTATAAGATGAAGTAACACTCAACAGATAGATGAAATTGAACGGTTGCCAGGATTGCAAGCAAAATGGCAATAGTTCGAATTGAAAGCACCCGCTGCGCAAAAGCCATTCTTTCATCAGCTACTAGTAATTGGTAATACACGAATGCAACCCAATTCGCGACACTGAATGCGCTTAGGATTACAAATAGTTTTTGAAGGGTTGGCACTTGGTCAGGAGTAATCTTAAAAAGTGACAAACCAAACTTTGCAAGAAGAAGTAAGACAACAGCATTCACAATCCCAACGAGCAAATATACTGTTGCCGTTGTTCTTGCAACCCTGTCGAGCTTTACAAAATCTTTCGAATGAATCCATTGCGAAAAATATTTAACTGCGCCGATGTTTATGCCCATATTTAAAAGTTGCATATATGCATTAGCTGCTAATGCTAAGGTTATCAAGCCGAAGCTTGATTTTCCTAAATAGGCTAATAGTAGTGGAATCGAAATAAATTTAACGAGTGCATCGATGCCCTTTGCAATTATGCCCCAAGCAAACGAACTCGATACATATCGGAGAGAATTGACGGCCATTTACCAAGAGTCCTTTGGGGAAAAATACCTGATTGCTATTCTGTTTACTAGCGACATTTAGACCTCGAAAAATCGCTTCAGTTCTTGAATGATTAACTCGCCACGCGCCTTCACTTGTGTGTTCATACGCTCACGAATCAAATCTTTCAGGGCTTTGCGGTTTTCAAAACCAGTAAGGATTGAAGCCAGGATTTCTTCCGCATCGCAATGGATCATATCGGCGAGAAATTCATATTGCAGTGTATCTACGAAAAGCCCGTTGAATTTTCTGCTGTATGCCATAGGGACAACAGGAACTTCCGAAGAAAAAGCAGCAATACAAGCATGCATTCTTGCGCCGGTAAAAAAGTCTAAGCCAGAAATGTAATCCTTTGCTTGAATTGGATTCAGGAAGAATGGAGCCAAGATGACTCGTTCGCTGGCAAACTTTTCCACAAGTTCTAATCCAATTTCGTAATCATTTTCAACATCGGAATTCATCAGGACAACATGGGGAACAATATGGACAATGACATGGGGAATAGAAAGAAAGCGCTCGACCAAATCAAGAATCAGTTTTGAATAGTCAGGCTTCAAATGGAACTGGTTATTGCGGGTGTACCCACCATGCCACAAGAGTCCAGACACATTGATTCCAACATGGATACCCAGTGACGAGAACGAGCTCCTTGTGAACGGCATGAAGAAAGCCATGTCAACGGCTTCAAAGACCCGAACTTGTTGGCAATTCTCTTGAACATACTTCAAGCTTTGCCGATCTCTTGCAAAAACGAGGGCCGAAGACTTTAGGGTTTGGTTGGCTTTCTTGATCACGCGGGCAGACTTGAACGGCCCAATTGTCTGGGGAAGCAACGTGATTTTTTTTCGAAATAAGCGGGCGATTCTGTTGATGTCGTTAAGCCAGTTAAAACGGCGCTCTCCATAGAGATCCGCGAAGCTATCGCCAGCACCAACATTCAAGACAAAGTCGCTGTTGTAAATGTGTGCGATGGTCTTGAGTGCGCGGGGAGACATGATGCATTTGATGAAAGACTTTACATTGAAAACGGACACCGGAATTGTATTCTCAAATGAGATTGTTTTTCCCAATAGGTTCACGGAATCGACAGGCTTGCTGAAGGAGGAGTTCACAACAACAATCTTGTATTGGTCTGTAGATGCAACGAGTGCCTCTTGAATCATCAGCAGCGAAGACACAAACAAAGCGCCCACTCCTCTGTTTCCGTTATACGGATCTGCTCCAACGATCAAAATCACTTTTTTCATTTTCAAACCTTTACACAACAATTCT
>Ga0302286_10003034_pt1 | contig 11440 bp, 9 predicted proteins | sample III_Fen_E2_3_FD_198765 | JGI IMG/M metagenome (GOLD analysis project Ga0302286, IMG submission 198765) | Peat permafrost microbial communities from Stordalen Mire near Abisko, Sweden - III_Fen_E2_3 | ecosystem: Environmental > Terrestrial > Soil > Wetlands > Permafrost | place: Sweden: Abisko...
CACCTCGGGCGTGCCAAATTTACGAATCATCTCATGAATCTTATTTTCTGCTGTGTTTAAGGCCGAAACCATGGCATTAATATCCCCATAATTCGATGTTGGAATTCGGCTGTTCGCAAGAAAAATAGAACGGATATCTTCATTTAGCTTTCCGTCTTTATAGAGCTTAATCGGTGGAATTCGAAGCCCTTCCTGATGAACGTCAGTGGCTTTCGGGGAAATACTTGATGGAACAAGTCCGCCGATGTCACTGCAATGGACAAAAGCCCAAGCATAACACACAAGTAAACCCTTATCAAAGATCGGCTTAAAAATATGAACATCCGTCAAATGGGTAGCCAAACCGTTTGTGGAATAGGGGTCGTTTGTGATTACAATGTCACCTTCGTGCAGCTCACCACAGGCTTCAATGGCTTTTTTTAGATTGAGTCCCAAAAAGATCGTTACGCCCACGGTTCTTGGGTAAGCAAAAAACTCTCCCTGAGGAGTAGCGAGCGCAGCAGCGTAATCCGCGGATTCTTTAACATAAGTTGTATAAGAAGTGCGTTCTATTACGGAACCCATGTTGGTACAAATCGCACTGAAGTAGTTGCGCATGATTTCAAGGGTCGCTGGATCGTTCTGCATGCTAACCCTCCTCCTTGCTTATTCTACTGATTAAAATATTGCCATGCTCGTCAATTTCCCCAAACCAGCAAGGGAGAATTAGTGTGGTGGTATCGTCTTGTTCCACAATTGCCGGACCTTTAATTCGTTGAGTTGCTTTTAAGTCATAACGGGAATAAACAGCTGCCTGGTAGGATTGCCCACGACAAATAATGGCACGGGTACCAATCTTTTGAGCGGGTAATGTAGACGAATCAAGAGTTACCTCGTTGATCTTGGGCGTATATGCCAAAATCCGGGCGCGAAGGTTAATCAGTTCCACCTGTGCGTTAGATTCATCGTGACCATACTGCACTTGGTGCTGGTGGTGAAATGCCAAACTGATTGCTGAACAGTCTTTACCCTCGAATTGCTCCGGACTAATCGGAATTTGTATTTCATAAGACTGGCCGCTGTAACGGGCATCAGCCGAGTATTGAATATCGTACCCTTCCAAAATGGAAACCTTCTGTTGGTCGACCCAGTTCTTTGCTTCCTGCTTCAAAAGAGTGAATTTCTCAAGCAGTTGCGCCGGAGTCGTATTCTCAAGAATAAGCTGACAAGAGTGTACTGCATCGTATACGAAGTTCGCACAGAGCGAGCCCATTGCGCACAAAGTCCCCGGTCTTAGCGGTATCAATACGTTTTTAGCATAAATCTCTTCTGCAACGAAGTTAGCGGTTACTGGTCCGGCACCCCCAAAAGCCACAATACTCAGATCACGCGGGTCATATCCTCGCTGTTCCATCACATTGCTTAGTTCGGCGTACATATTGGCGAGGGATATTTGAATCATGCGGTCGGCCGCTGCTTTCGTGTCAGTTCCTAATCGCTGCGAAATGGGTAGTATAGCGCTTTCAGAACTGGAAACATCCAAAGAAATTGCCCCTGCGGCAAAACGATCCGGATTCAGATACCCGCAAAGTAAAAAAGCGTCCGTCAGTGCGGGTAGGTTACTTTTGCCATAGCATGCGGGGCCGGGATCAGAACCAACGGATTCCGGTCCTACTTTCAGCAGACCACCCCGGTCGAACCAGGCGATGGAACCGCCGCCCGCACCAATGGAAGCAATGTCAATAGTCGGCAGCATCACCGGAAAACCGCCCACCTCACTGCCTTGGCTAAAGCAGGGTCGTCCTCCCTCGACAAAAGAGATATCGGTGCTCGTACCACCCATATCAAAAGTGAGGAAATCATTGATACCTGAAGTCGCGGCCACACGTGTTGCGCCGATAACACCTGCTGCCGGGCCGGAGAACAGTGTGCGAACAGGAGCTTTGGCAGCATTTTTAATGTTCATAATGCCACCGTTTGACTGCGTGATAAATGGTTCCACTTTTACCCCTTCCTTTAGAAGGCTGGCTTTGAGGTGATCAAAATACTCTTCTACATTTGACTGGATATACAAGTTAATGACTGCAATGATCGCGCGCTCATATTCCTGCATTTCGGGCCAAAGTAGGGAAGATGCACAGACGTTCATACCAGGAGCGATTTGTTGAATACGCTCAATGGTCTGCTTTTCATGCTTTGCGTTTTTGTAGCTGTGAAGATAGCAAATTACGATTCCCGTAACCCCCGCATTTTTTGCTTTTTCTACCGCCTTATCAACTGATTGCTCATCCAATGGGTTCAAAATGCTGCCGTCCGAACAAGTACGTTCATGAATTCCGAAAACCAATTCGCGGGGGATGAGCGGCTCGGGAAGGCGTGAGCGAAAATCATACGGAATAGGAAGGCGCAGCCGCTGAAGCGTTAAGATATCTCGAAAACCGTCCGTAACGAATAAAGCTATCTTTGAGCCTCTTCTTTGCAAAAGTGTATTTAATCCAATGGTCATCCCATGTACAAAATAATCAATTTCATCTGTAGTGACGTCCTGCTCTTTTTCCAAAAGCTTCAGCCCGTTAATAATACCTTGCTCGGGATTCTTTGGAACCGTGGGCGTTTTTAAGCTCGCAATTTTTCCGCTGTGTTGGTCAATCAGCGTCAAATCAGTAAAGGTGCCGCCAATATCAATTCCAAGTCTATATTTGCTTGATGACAAATCAATTCATCTCCTATGTTACTTTATATTTCTAAGGATTTCCTTTAATACGTTGTAGGTCATCTCCACGGAAGGAAGCGAAAGATTCTCCTCTGTGGTATGGCAGTTATTGAGTTCCGGTCCCATCGATATGGCATCCACAGTACCAAGCTTTTGAATCAGGCACCCGCATTCCAGTGCCGCGTGCAGCTTTACAATGCTGCCTTGCTTTCCACTTTCCTTTTCGTAGCATTTCATTGCAAGAGTGCGAATTTCTGAATCTTCACTAAAATCCCAAGCGGGATAAGCACCTTCACTAACCATCTGCAATTTGAACAATTCTGTAAGCAGGGTGTACCGCGGAATAAGCAGCGTGTAAAGCTGTGACTGCACTGAACTGCGAACACTGTTGCGCACGGTGAAGCTCCCGTTCTCCTCTTGTACGCAAGCCAGATTACAGGATGTAAGGACAAGCCCGGACTCTGCGTCACGGCAAATGACACCGTTTGGAAGCAGCAGAAGCAATGATAGCAGCTTTTTTTCGTCTACTCTGCAAAGAACCGTATCAGTGGGCAGAACAGTCTGAAGTGAAATCTGAATGCCCGGATCAGATTGTGCATATTCTTTTTTTAACAAGCTGTTCAATTCGCTGATCTTTTTTTCCAAAACAGCAACATTTTCATAAGCCAGTGTAGCATTTGCAGCAGTTGGAATGGCATTGTCGGGCGAAATGCAGGAAAAATCTGCAAGTTCTATAGTTTCACCTAAATCGAACAGGACTCTGGCAAGAACAAGGATAGCATTTGCACGTTCCATACCGATATTCAGTCCGGAGTGCCCTCCTAAAAGCCCACCAACCATAAGATGAGCAAAGCAGGGAAATTTCGGTTGAGTACGTTCTGCATTCAGGCAAAGCACAATACTCACGCCGCCGGACGCGCTTGCGATAAAAACACCCTCCCAAGCTGTGTCCAAGTTAATCAGTGTTTTGCTCTTGATTTGAAGATAAGGCACGTCTAGTTGACATGCACCGGTCATTCCTGTTTCTTCTCCCGTGGTAAATAAAGCTTCCAAAGGGGGATGCACTGCATTTAAGTCTGTCAAAACAGCTAGACTGAATGCAATGCCGATGGCGTTGTCGGCCCCGAGTGTGGTGCCATCCGCATAAAGATAATCACCGTTTTGCAAAACGGTGATTCCATCCTTCGAAAAATCATGGATAGATTGATTTGATTTGACACAAACCATGTCCATGTGCCCCTGTAACATCACCGGCTTTGCAGTTTCATGGCCCAACGAAGCCTTCTTACGGATGAGCACATTGTTCGCGTGGTCACGCAATCCCTGCAATCCGTTTTTTGTGGCAACAGAAAGAAGATAATCAGATATTGCTTGCTCATCGCCCGAGCAGCGTGGAATTTGGGATATTTTATTAAAATAATATAAAACTTGCTTAAGGTCTGCTTTCATTTCTATAGACACCTCCGTTTAAACCACTTTCGAAAGGCCTACCGTACGCTCCACAATAAACAAGACGACGATGGAAATTATTATAAATAAGACCGATACTGCATTGACAGCAGGATCGAATGTTTGCTCTATATAATTAAATATACGAACAGAGACAGGGGTGGTGGTTGGCGCTGACAAAAGCAGGCTAACGGACACTTCACCAAATGAAGTCACTGCAGCAAATACGGCGCCCGCAATGATGCCCGGCCGTATTAGTGGAAGGGTAACGTGGATAAGTGTCGAAAATGGGCTTGCGCCTAGACTCATGGAAGCGTTTTCCAGAATCGGATCCACAGTTGCCATGCTGGCGCTGACGCTGCGGATGACGTAGGGAAAGGCCAATAATGTCTGGCCAATGGCCAGGGAAAGGATCGACCCGCTCCAACCAGCAGCAGAAAAAACGTACAGCATGGCAATGCCCAAAACAATCTGAGGAATCATCAGAGGGGAAAGGAAGAAGGCTTGCAGCAGTTCGCTGCCTCGAAAATGCAAGTTATGCAAACTGTACGAAGCCATAGTTCCCAGTATAGTGGTGACTGGGGTTACGATAAGCATGAGGAGCAGGCTGTTTTGAACAGCATCTGTCCATGCTTCATTACTGAGCACTTCTTTGAACCAACGAAGGGAAAACCCGTTTGGTGGAAATGTTGGAAAATCAGTCGGACTGAAAGCCGAAAAAACAATTACGAGCATAGGCAAGGCCATAAAGGCAAAAATAAGGAGTCCAACGATCCAAACCAAAATGGTAGAAAGACCTATACGCCTGAATCTTGAACCGAGAGATGGTTCCTTTTCATCCATAAACCTTTGCCTCCCAGCGTTTCAGTAAGATTTCAATCGGTAGTATTATTACAAACACAAGAATCATGAGGACAGTCGATAGCGCCCCCGCCATTGGCAAATCCATCAGTTGTATTGCCTGTTGGTAAATGAGTAGCGACAAAAAAGGCTGGCGTCCTCCTCCGATGAGTAGAGGAGTGATATAACTTCCTGCCGTGAGGGAAAACACGATCACACCGCCGGAAACAAGCCCGGGGATCGTTAACGGCATTGTAACATGAAAAAAGGTACGGACTCTTCCTACGCCAAGACTCATGGAAGCTTTGGAAAGCGAGGGGCTAATGTCACCCATCGTGGTCACAAGCGGCATCACTGCAAATGGCAACATAACCTGAACATAAGCAACAATAACCGCAGGCATATTCCATAAGAGTGACAACGGAGCATGGATTATCCCCATTTTTTCAAGGAATTGGTTTACAAGGCCATTTTGAGCTAAAAGTACGATCCATGAAAAAGTACGTACCACAACGCTTGTCAGCAGCGGAGAAACCAAAATAACATAAAAAGCAGCATGGACCGTACGGTTGCGTGCATGTGTCAAAAGGTATGCTGCTGGGTACGCAGCAACCAGGCAGATCAATGTGGTCAGAAGGGCAATCCCAATGGTCATCACAATTGCATTCAGATAGGAGGGCGTTGTAAAAATCAGCACATAGCGTGATACAGTATAACCGGGGAGTAAATTCATATCCGCATCCTGGTTGCGAAATGCTGTAACGATCAGCAGAAGGACAGGCAATAGCAAAAAAACAAGTAAAAAAAACAGAGCAGGCAGCAGAAGCGAGATGTTAAAAATTCGTTTGCTATGCATTACTTTTCCTCCTCACTGACCATCAAGAGATCTTCCGGTGTCCACGAAACATGCACCTGCTGATTTATTTTTGGTGGGTCAATAAAAAGCGGATCGGGAACGTTCAGATTCAATTCACCGCCCCCGTCAAAGGCAATGGTTAGGTAGACTGCATGGCCCACATAGGTGATTGATCGTATAATCGCATTGACGTGGTTCGGTGAGATATCCTGCTGACAAAATGAAACATGAATCCGCTCTGGCCGTAGCATAACCAGCCCGCCACCATCGATGGATTTCACATTTTCAGGAGCAAGCAGCAATTCCACGGGAGCATCATTGGAATGAAACCATTCCGTGCTTCGAAATAAATTGGGGGAATTCTCATTTTGTACGACGTGAGTCAGGTTGACTTGACCGAGGAATCCGGCGACAAATTCGTTCACTGGGCGGCGGTAAATGTCGATGGGAGTACCCACCTGTTGCACTCGGCCATTTCGCAAAATTCCGATACGATCCGATAAGCTCATTGCTTCTTCCTGGTCGTGGGTTACCATAATGGTGGTAATGCCAACCCGTTTCTGCAAGGTTCGCAGTTCTACTTGCATTTCTTTGCGTAACAATGCATCCAAATTGCCGAGTGGTTCGTCAAGCATTAAGATAGACGGTCTAATTGCCAGCGCGCGTGCGATAGCGACGCGTTGCTGCTGACCACCGGAGAGGTGGTGAGGCATGCGGTCGGCGAAGGCCTCCAAATGCACAAGCTCCAGGCACTCCCCTACACGTTCCTTAATTTCAGCTTTTTTCAGCTTCTTAATCTTCAATCCGTACGCAATGTTGTCAAATACATTGAGATGAGGGAAAAGTGCATAGCTTTGGAATACCATGCCGATCTGTCGATGATGCGATGCCAGATCAGTGATGTCATTTCCATCCACTAACACATGGCCGCCGGTGGGATTCAAAAAGCCGCCGATAATATTAAGTAGCGTACTTTTTCCGCAGCCGCTTGGACCGAGCAAGGAAAAAAATTCCCCACTTTCAATTTTTAAATTAACGTGATCCAGTGCTGGTGAAGAAGAAAAACAGTGCGTAATGTCTTTAATTTCAATAAAACTCATTAGTATACCTCATGATCCAGATCCCTGCCAGCGAAGAGCCAGCAGAGTATTTTCAGACGATAGCAGTGTCGAATTCCAAGGAATCATGGTAAAAACGCTGTCAACCCAGCGTCTTTTGCCATTCAGCTACCCACTTTGTCAGGTTCGGTGTAGCAACGTCGTAATCAACCCAAATGAGTTTTTCAAAATAGGACTCATCCACTTTGACTTTAGATAAGAATTCTTTGCTGTATACCGTCTTTTTGTTTGTTGTCGCATAGAAAGAAAGCTCGGAAAAATTGCCGGAAGCTTTTGGTGAAAGAATGTAGTTGAGCAACTTATAAGCGTTTGCCTGGTTCGGTGAATTTTTTGGAATCGCCCAGCTTGCAACCGCAGCAACCGCGCCATCAGTAGGATAAACAAAACCGACATTCAGTCCGCCCTTGGCTAGTGCAAAAGCGCGGCCATCCCAACCGGGAACTACCCATGCATCTCCGCGCACAAGAAGGGTTTGTATGGCACCTGCGCCGTCAGGGTAAGCAATGATACTGCTCTTCAGTTTGGCTAGCTTTGCAAACGCATTTTCAGGAGTGCTGTTTTTAAGCTGAGAAGAGAAAAATTGTAAACCTGCAGAGTATGTTAGCGGGGAAATAGCAACATGTCCCTTGTATTCTTCGTTCCACAGACTTGCCCATGAAGTCGGCGCTGTCTTGACTAAATCTTTGCGGTAGATAAGACCAAGCTGACCGATACTGAAACCGGCTGCATAGAGCTTACTATCAAAAGTGAAATTTTTATTAATGGATGGATAACTGTCTGCCAAGTTCGGAACATCTTTGGTGTCCAGAGGTTGCAGTAGATCAGCCTTATAAGCATTTCGGATCGTATCCGGTTGTAAGATCAACAGGTCATAAGGAACATTTTTTCCCTTGGCAGCTTTTAGTTTGGTAATCCATTCGGCGTCGGCGCCGGGTACTATTTGCACTTTGATTCCTGTATCTTTTTGAAATTGCGCCAATGCTGCAGTATTAATTTGTTTTTCCCAATCGCCGCTGTAAACACCCACGACCACAGTCTTACTGGAATCGTCAGCAGTTTTGCTGGTGTCGGAATTGTCGGACGCTGTTTTAGAGGAAGTGCAGCCCGCCAAGGCGGAAACGAGTACCGCAAGTGACAGGATAAAAGAGGCAAATTGAATTCCACGGTGATTTTTCATAATCGAAAACTCCTTATATGATTTATTATTCGCAAGGGAAGCTTTAAACAAATTTACCAATAGATTCCTTGCATACAATTGGTTGTTTCATTAACTAACTTTAGGTTAATGGGAATCGGTTGCAGTTGGTTTAGGAATACGACTGATGCACATTCGGCAGATCGGGTCGTTGTTTGAAATCTGTTCTTTAAATTCCATATGTACGGCAGTATGTGGTGCAAAATATCCATAATCACTGTAGGAAAGCATATCCTGACATAAATGTGCCATTTCATCTTTGGTACAGCCGAGTTCTTTTAGTGCCTCCATGTGTGGACAACGACCGAAAACTTTTTCCGCGTAGCCATCTTCCAATTGGGTGAAATCTTGCTCAAATGCAAGGCAGCCGGTTTTAGAGGAGAATGCTTTTAGGGCTTGTTGTGCACTGTCAATTTCCCCAGACTTTTTTCCACTGTAATTTCCTGCATCTGCTGAAGCATCGCGCATAATTTCGTCAGCATCAATCTCAGGATGGAGTCGCTGAATGGTTTTCCAGATAAAATAATAAATTGTCGTTCGATCTTTTATTGCGCCTATTACTGCACTTTTGAGATCTTCGTTGGTCGGTTGGCGATCCAAATCCAATTGCTGCAAATAAAGCTTAATGTTATTTGCATTTGTTGCATCTTTTTCCATGAATATTCCATTCCTCTTTCCATAATTAAGGTGTCTGAATGTGTGACGGTACATATCCTGCTCTTATTTTCAATAGGTACGTACAGGGTCGAAATTTAGATGAAATCAAATATAAGGTTTCTTTAGGAATTCCTTATATGAATAAAAAGGTCTCGTCTTCTTTTTTCATCAGAAGACGAGACCTTACCCCGTGTTACCACTTCAATTCATCGGTGCTTCGCAGCACAGACCTTTAAGAGTATTGACGATTGTCATACTCGGTTTCTATAACGGGAAATCCCGTCGCAGCCTAAACATTACGTCTCGGTACGCCACTCCAGAGTCATTTTCAGCTTTCTTCTATCGGTCCTCTCTCAGCAAATGAGGATTCTCTGTAAGATAGATATGAAACATTGCCCAAAAGCTTACTGTCTCTTTCTTTGTGTTTTTTGTTATTACTTGAATATCTCATCGATTATATCAATTAGTGCTCTTGATGTCAAGTATTAATATATGTTTACTATGCACTTGGCTATTCTGATTTGGGATAACCGCTAGAGCTTTATTAGACTTCTATATTCTTTCGTAATTTATGGTTGTTTAAAAGCTTTTACTCATTTGGCGTTTATCATTAGAATAGGTGGCTTCGGTGTTTGATGATCATCATTTTGCTTTTATTCTAGTTGACAAATACGGGAAAGGGAATATACTATAAACATAGTAATCATATACGCATAATATAAGTTCTTCTTCCGTTACTTAAAAGTGATTATTTCCATGAGTACATGGCGTGAACTTGATTGTGCTTTTATGCCGGAAGATGATTGGAATTATATGCACTGCTAAATTCAAATCTGGAGAGTGCTTGAAAAATGCAAACGTGGGGGAGAGAAATTACGATGGAAAAACGAAAAAGAGCTATGGTGTTGAATGATATTTCCGTTTCGTCCGAATATTCATTGACCGTCGCATTACCTGTTTTGTCAGCAGCAGAAGTGGAAACCAGCATCATCCCCACTTCGGTTCTTTCGACGCATATCGGAGGATTTACCGATAGTCTCTATCGTGATTTACCCAAGGCGATTCCAGAAGTTGCCCAACACGGGCAGACTCTAAATTTGAATTTAGATGCTATTTATACCAGATATATAGCTTCTTTTGCGCAAATGAAAATTGTATCTCAGTTCATAGATCGTTTTAGTGGAAATGATACACTTATATTTGTAGACCCAGTTATGGCGGATAATAGTGAACGATATCAGTGCTCTAATCTTGATTTTTCGCAAGGTATGATAAACCTGTGCGGAAAGGCAGATGTAATTGTACCGAATATGGATGAAGCAATGCAATTACTCGACCAGCCATACCGAGAGGGTCCTTACAGCCACAAATATATTGATCAAATACTAGAGAGTTTAGGCAAACTCGGCCCAAAACAGGTCATATTAACGGGGGTGTATTTTGACGACAGGCATCTTGGCGCAGCAGCTTACAATAGGTTGACAGGGGAGATTGACTATATCCTTTCCGAATGGATTACCGGCTCTTTCCATGGTGCTGGTGATGTGTTCGCCAGCGCTTTGTTGAGCGCGATTCTGAAGGACCTTCCGATTCCCAAGGCAACCCGAATAGCGGTTGACTTTACGGTGGGGAGCATTCTTCGCGCAAAAAAGGCGGGTACCGATATTCGCTTCGGAGCTAACTTTGGAGCTGGAATCCCGGAATTCGTCAAACGATTGAGCTGTTAAGCTTGCAATGATCGCATTTTCGCCAGACGATATTTTGTATCGTTTTAAAATGGTTGCCATTTTTCTACTATCTGGACTATAATATAAATTCGACAATGAAATCAACTTCTGATGATTCAGACGAACCAAAGGATGAATAAATATGTTTACAAAATTCTATTTTGATAAAGACAGATGCACAGGGTGTGGTAGCTGTGTTGTTTCGTGCATGGATGAGTATAATATCAATACGCGTAATGCCTATCGAAGACTATATCAGAAGGAGTATCAAGAAGAAGGTAAATTGCATCTTGATTATTATGCAATCGCCTGCCAGCATTGCGAAGACCCGCCATGCTTAAGAGTATGCCCCAAAGGCTGTTTTCACATTGATGAGAAAACGGATTTTGTCCTTTTGAATTCTGCAGAATGCATTGGGTGCAAACGCTGCGCCCAGTGTTGTCAATTTGATGCGATTTCTTACGATTTATGCAACAAGGCGACAAAGTGCAATGGATGCATCGAAAAAGTTCGCCTTGGTCAACAACCCAAATGTGTAAGCGATTGCTTCGTGCAAGCAATCAGTCTTAAAAAGATGACTGAAGAAGAACATGCAATGCAGATGAATCAAATACAAAAAGCGATTGTAAGCAATGATAGAATTGGAATCTGAAGTGGTGGAAGATAAAAATATGAAACAATTTAATGTGGTCGATTTATGTAAACTCCGGACTGAAACTTATCATTTCTTAGCGAACAGTCTCATGCGTAAACCCACGCAAGAGATATTGCTGGAGTTTATAAACAAAGTTTTCGATACGGAAGCTTTTCAAAGCCAATATTTCGAGTATGAATCTTTCACAGAAGAAATAAGACTGGCTGTTGCAAATCAATCCAAACAATGGGAGGATTTTCTGTTTGAGTACG
>Ga0302286_10003035_pt1 | contig 11437 bp, 7 predicted proteins | sample III_Fen_E2_3_FD_198765 | JGI IMG/M metagenome (GOLD analysis project Ga0302286, IMG submission 198765) | Peat permafrost microbial communities from Stordalen Mire near Abisko, Sweden - III_Fen_E2_3 | ecosystem: Environmental > Terrestrial > Soil > Wetlands > Permafrost | place: Sweden: Abisko...
TCCGCATAGCAACATAATTGCAAGGAGATTGATTTTTTTCATGACGAAATAAATGTTTTTAATTGTTTGTAAATTTATTAATATAGCTGATTAGTAATCTTTTAATTTAATAGCAATTAGGTTCCTAGAAAAAACAACACAAAAATTATTGCCAGTAAAAAATACTAGCATCCCTGAAACCCTTTGTTTATGGGCATCTGCAAAATGGACGATACAAAATTAATGATTATATTTAACCCACAAGCTGTTTGAAAATTAAAATCGCAATAAATTTTAATTTATATATTTATTAATATTTATGCAAAAAATGTATGACTTTGATTATCATTTGCTTAACAACTACAAATCAAAATATTATTTAACACAAAAAAAGGGAATATTTAACTTTTTAGGGTTATAAAAAAACTAATTTTGTAGTAAACATACAAAAAAAATAGCTTTAAAAAGCCAGTTTTAGTGCATTTAAAGCTATCTGATTTGCATCTATGAAAAGATCTTCATGAACTAAGCTGAAGATGCAAATTAAGAATAAATTTAATTTCTACTATTTTTGAGTTTGTTCTGCATCGAGTTGCGCTTTTGACTTACTTTGGGTAACAATATACACACCCGCAAAAACCAAAACAGCTGATAAAGCCTTTTCAACACCAAATGAATCGATGCCAATTACAACTGCAACCAGAGATGCAACAACCGGTTGTGCATAATTATACATACTTAACGTCGTGGGGCGAAGAACTTTCTGACCAAGAGGAAGAAGCAGATAACCAACAAACGAAGCCATAACTACCACATAACCAACTCGCCAGTAGGTCGCTGCACTTAATTCTGAAAAATTGGTATTTACTAACGGAGAATAACAAAAAGGAAGGCATACAATGGTTCCAAACAAAAACATCCATTTCATAATATTTACTGGTGAATACCTCGAAACCAAGTTCTTAAAAAGTGTCAGGTAAAGCGCAAAAGAAATGACTGCACCAAACACAATAATATTTCCCATAAAATTGCTTTTGCCTACATGGATTCCCGGATTATGAAAAACCAGCAACAAAGCCCCTGACGCACCAACAATCACTCCGATAGCTTTTAGCCAGGTAATCGGTTCCTTAATGATAATAGCTGCCAAAATCATAGTAAGAATGGGCAACATGGTAACAACAATAGATGCATCGATTGGCGAAGTCATTGACAAGCCGATAAAATAGGGCAATTGATTGAACGAAAGTGCGAAAAGCGATGCAAAAAACAACATTAGAATATCTTTTGGTGGAATTTTCTCTTTTCTAATAAATAGTGAAACAGACCAAAAAAGTATCATTCCTCCAGCCAAACGTAAGAAAGTTAGCGCATAAGGACTTAATATGCTGGGCATTAGCATCCGTGAGATAGTGGTATTTAATCCAAAAATCAAATTGGCCGAAAACATGGCAATATGCCCCGAAACTTTATTTTTTTCCATACTTTTGGTTGAGGCCACAAAGGTAGTAAATAAGTCACTTCCAGCAATTAAAAGGAGACAAGGAAACGAGAAACGATCGGAAGCTTCTGTTTTTTTCTGTTTTTTTGAAGTCAGACCCTTGCAGATTAAAAAAATCGCCGTATATTTGCACCCGCTAAGCCAAAAGGTACCATAGCTCAGTTGGTAGAGCAAAGGACTGAAAATCCTTGTGTCCCCGGTTCGATTCCTGGTGGTACCACTTACAAAACGAAAACGCAGCTGATAATCAATCAGTTGCGTTTTTCTTTTATCCAATTTGCACCACATTTGCACCACATGCAAACCATTTTATCACATTGCATTGAATTGCAATAATCACATTTACAGATATTTATGTCTGTTTTCTGCAATGTATTCAACAAAATGTAATAAAATCAGTTCATACATCAGCCCAAAAATACAATAATTCTTACAATCCGCTATATTTCACTCGTTTACGCTTATTTTCCCGTTGATAACCCTTTAATCATATTGTACTTTTACATCGATAATTCACCGTCGAATTATCGTAAAAACTCATAATTATGGCAAGGCAACTTGGACATGTGAAATATAAAGGAACGATTGGAGACATTCGTCACTTTAAGATTAAAGGAATGACTGGCAATTTTGCCGGAATGAATGGTGGTGCAACGGGCGAACAGATTAAAAATGGTGCTTCGTTTGTCAGAACTCGTGAAAACATGAACGAATTTGCAGGCTGTGCAACAGTAGGCAAATCAATTCGTTCAGGACAATCTCAATTAATGAAACAAATGAGCGACCCTCAGTTTACAGGTCGTTTAACTGGTATCGTTAAGAAAATCAATTTAGAAGACCAGAGCGAAGCTCGTGGTGTTCGTGCAATTTTGATCACTGCTGTACCGCAACATTTAATCGGGTTGAATTTCAACCGGAATAATACTGTTGAGGGTTCTTTTTCCGGAAAGTTTGAAACAGAAGCCAATGCTGGAAGAACAAGCGTTACACTTAAAGTGGAAGCGTTCAAACCTACTGAACAGCTCAAAGTTCCTGCTGGTGCAACTCATTTCCGCTTCGTGAATTCAATTTCAGTGATTTCGGATTATGCTTACAATTCGTTGACTAAGGTTTACGAACCCATTGAACCAGCTTTGAATGAGCTTTCAAAAGTTACTTATTCCGATTACATTGAAATCGTACCGGGTGAAAATCCTGAAGTTTCAGTTGTAAGTGCTTTGGCAGGAACTCCAGTAATGACCGAAAACGTAAGTTTATTGAGTTGTGTGGGAATTGAATTTTCTCAAAAAGCAGGTGACAATTACTATGTATTTTCTGTTGGAAATAGCATGAAAATCAAAAACGTATTTTGATAAACTGCTCAAAAATTTAAAGAAGCTTCACTGAAAAGTGGAGCTTTTTTTGTGCCTGTACTTTTCTATAGATTTTTTCTATTGGGTAGGCTTATGGTAGGCTTATGGTAGGCTTATGGTAGGCTTATGGTAGACTTATCCATGACTTGCCAACCTTATTCAATGAACTTATAGAGTAAGAGCTTTCTTGCCTTTTCGATAACTTTTAGATTTTGCCTAAGTTGGTTCTCGATTTGGTTCATGCTTTGAAAAGTAGAAAAAAGTTTTTGAAACCGCTCCGGGCTTTTGATTGATTTATCTAAACCATCCTGAATACATGATTTTATATCCCGTAAAACAATAAACGGAATAACTGAACCACGTAAATACTGATAAAAGCCATTAGACTGCCACAAACAGAACAAAAGCCAGTAAACCTGTTCTTTTTCATCTTCATTTGAGAATTGAATAACAAAGCAATTCGGACAGGGAGAAACAAGCGGTTTTCCGCTGTTGTTTCCTTTGTTTAGGATAAAGAAATGAGGATTTCTGATTTCTTCTTTCTGGTTGTAAGTTTTTAATCTAAAGGTAAACATAAGCAATACAATAAAAAGGGTAATTAAACATGGTCAAATCCTGCAAATGCTAATTCTTCGCGAAAAAGCAAAAAGGGGAAAAGAAAATGTAAACACCCTCTTACTGCAATAAAAAGCGAAATGAAATGAAGCGTTAAGGCTGTCAAGGTTTTTTGGCAGAATACTACCCGAAGTGAAACGAGGTGTGGAGATTGTGGCAAAAACCCGAAGGGCTTGACCTTTACTGACTTATTTTATTGCTGTTATCTTTGTGAACATTTTTTTTGTCGAACTGTCAATCACTTGTATTTTGAATTTTGATAAATATCAACTGCATTTATATTAGGGGTGGGTGGTCGGGGGTTGGCGTGGGAGAAGCAGGTTTAAAACGAAAAATGGTAAAAACAGCCTTGAGCTAGCGTTGATAGCAAGGCAAATGCGAGTGGAGTGAAACGGAATGAAGTATGAAGCCTGTGCGTTGTGGGCGAGCCGCTGCGAGTGGAGCGAATGCCCCGGACACGGATAGCACGAAGTGCTGTGGCAGGGTGCTGCTGGCAGCCAGTTTGGCGCATTTTTTTGCTCGAACTTATGCGTTGGAAAAGCAAGGGCTGGAAGTAATGAGTGAATGTAGTGGATTGAAGCGAATGAACGATAAGGGGTTTATGTGTGCGGTGGTGAAGCTTTGTGTAGTGAAACGGAACAATGCTGCAATCACATTGATAATAGCGTTGGAAAAGACATAGACCCCTGAAAGTGAAAGTAGCGGAATGGAACGGAATGAGCGAATGAATGACAGCTCTTGCGTGGGGTTGGCGTTGCGGTGTGAGTGAAGGAGTGAAGAGAATTAAATGAACGAAAAGACTGAGCGAACACGGCAATAAGCCAACATGAAAAGTGAGCTGCAAAAAATGTGACAAACTGTAACAGCATGAGCGACCGCAGGCGAGCAAAACTCTAAATGGTGGCTGACCCCTACTAAAAAATACTATGAGCTTTAGCGAATACCTTAATGGGGTTTTAGGGGGCAGGTGCAACCATGACTGAGGAATGACAGAACGTGGTGAACAAAACAAGCTAACACGCCATGACGAGCACCTACTGGAGCGCAGGAATGAGTGTGGAAGCGGTAGCCACAAGGGCAGACGAAAAAATACTACCCGAAGCGTAGCGAGGTGTGGAGATTTTTTTCAGGCTGCTTGTTTTACCCTTGGGGCTATGTTTTTGTGAACAAAGTGGCGGAATGACGAAGACCGCTTTACCTATTCGGTTTAAACCTGCGTGGGGTATAAAACTATACAACATAAAATAAAAAAAGCTCGTAAAAATACGAGCTCTATACAGACAACTTTAATTTAGTTTTCTGTCATATCTTCTAAAATTATTTTTTTCATATTCATTTGTTTTTTTAATTGGTTGATAATGTTTATATAGAACAACTTAATTGGCAATTAGTTTATTAGAATTATCGCAGAAAAGCCTTGTTTTGGTAATATAAGATTTGAGTAACTTACTTTGCAGATATTGGGCATTGTTATTTTGTTGTCGATTTCGAAATTATTAATTAATCCCCTTTCCATAACGCAAAGATTTATATCCTCTGGCAAATGAAAGATAACAGATAAACCCTTAGTTATATTTCTACTTTTAAAACAAATGCTATTATCGTACAATAACGAATAAGACTTAGTAATTTTTCTTTTAATATGATATGTTTCTGAATCCTCAAGGCAACAAGCAGCAGTAAATGTCAATTTGTTCCCAACAATATCATGTGCAAAAGTAGTAATTTTTGGAACATTAGTCACATCTTTACCATTTATTTTCAACATATTTAAAGAAGCACCACATTTATCTTTAATAGATTCGTGAATATCGATACTAGAATCAAGAACAAAATGCTGAATTGATTTATCTTCAGTATGAATTTTTACAGTAGTTGTTTCTTCAACAGAAACTATTTTTAAATCTCTATCAATCCATTTAATAACATATATAAACTCCATATTTTCATAGTACATTTTTCTTTTACTAGAAAAGTACTCATCGTTTAAAATACTAAGCAATTCTTCATTGATATTTTTAAAACGATTATTAAAATATAAAGAGGAGGAGTTTAACCAGATATCTTTTATTTCATTTGGTTTTAGTTTTTCCATAAAAGCTTTGTCGTAATAAAGTATATTCATCAATTCATTACGATATGGTCTGAGAATATCATCCACAGACGAAACATAGCCAATAACACCACTAATTGCAAAAATATCACCAAATTTTATTATTACATTGTTAAAGAAATCATTACTAATTACCTTGGCATAGCCAATGATAATTAGAAAAACCCCAAAAATTAATAGCTTTATAATTAGGTTTAACTTATATTTCTCTGCAAACCACAATTTATATACAACTGCAATTAATGTAAACACAATAATTATATTGAACAACATCTGATTTGTCAAGTAAAGTGCTTTTAGCCAATTTAATATATCCATAAAGTTGAAGATTGATTGTAGATTTATATTATATATCGTTATAATTACGAAAAAATGACATTAGTTTTTGACGGTCTTTTCTATATTTCCACGGCCGAAGTAACAACATCGAAGTTTGCTCCAATGGCTTCAAAGTGTTTGCGACCGCATTTGATTTTGTCGGCTTCGGAGTTGCGAAGTTTTTCAAAGTCTTTTGTGCCTTTTGTTTCCCGGACTAAATATATTGTGTTGTCATCGTGCTTTACTATTGCCCAGTCAGGATTATATGTGCCAATGGGTGTTTCAATTTTGAAGAATGAAGGTAGTTTTACAAATAGTTTAATATCTTCCCGCTTATCCAAATCTTCAGCAAATCTACGTTCAATTTCACTATCATAAATAATACTGTCGTAGACTGAATTATTTACTTTTAATGATTGTTCGAAATAGTCTTTCAACTCTTCATCTCTGAAAAGCTGCATACTCCATTCGGTTTGACCTGCTGTTAGTTTTTCATACTTGATACCGTCAATCATTAAGCGGTGCAATTCCCGATTGAGAATTGAAGCCACAGCATCCATAAACTTTTGAGGGTTTACGGCAAATTCTTTTAGTCGGTTACTGGCTGAAAGTATTTTGACCAAGGTACTTCTTGTCAGTTCGGTTTCTTTTTGTAGGTATGCAAGAATATCTGGCAGAATGCCTGTATATTCTAATTTGATTTCGTTGGCTTTTGTATTGGTGGTTGTGATTCCCTTTTTCTCCACCCCGATAATATCTTCACGGTACGACACTTTTACCGGATCTATTCTTTCCATTTCGGAAATTGATTTTGTTGCGTTAGCAATTAAATCATCGGTTGAATAATCGACACGGTAGGTTGTGCGGTGTTTGATTTTATTCCAAAGGGTTTCAAATTCGGGGTCAAGGAAAATTTGTTTGTTGATTTTCAAGCGTTTTGGTTCTTCATCTTTCTTAATGTGACGTTCTAATTGATAAGATTGCAATACATTGATAATTTCCAATTCTTTATCGGCAAATTCTTCTGACAAGCCCAATGAAAAGCCTTCTTTAGAAGGATTGAATGAGGATTGGATTTTACCGTTTTTGTCAACATAACCTTTGGTTTGTATTTCTGCCCATAAGTTAGCACTTGCCACCCTGCCCAATGGTTTCTCTTCCTCTCCATCAGTTACAGTGAGTTTTGCAAAAGCAATTTGTGGTACTTTGCCAAAAGTAACACCACATTCGTCTTCGTACTCTTTCTGTAAGCCGCTTGCAAAGTCAGCATAACTTTCACGAGCAATAACAGTTAGTTTGTTTATGTTGTCGTCTTTTACACGTTCACCATCTTTGTTGACAGGTAAACGTAACCCACGTCCAAGCGTTTGTCTTCTCTCATTGGCACTACCTACCTCACGCAATACGCAAATCTGGAATACATTTGGATTATCCCAACCTTCACGAAGTGCAGAGTGGGAGAAAATGAATTTCAATGGCTCGTCCATCGAAAGAAGTTGTTCTTTGTTACGCATGATTTTTGCGTAAGTATCATCATCGGCTTGTGTACTACCGTTGGTATCTTTATAAACTCCTTTTTTGTCGGCTGAGAAATAACCATCGTGGCATTTTTCTACAGGAAAAATATCTAACTCTTTGTATTGAGGAAGTTGGATTAATTCAGCGTAATGTCTTTCAAATTCATCAGCATATTTGCCTTTGGCTGGTTTGCCATCTGTATCGTAGATACGATAATTGGAAACCTTATCGACAAAGAAAAGACTTAAAACCTTTATTCCACGACCTTTCAACTGTAATTCTTTATCCAAGTGTTTTTTGATTGTGTTCTTTATTTGAACATCAATCAAATCTTCGGTAATACCACCACGTTCCTGACCTAAATACAATCTGCCCGAAGTGAAATCAATAAATTCATTATCCGGTTCGCAACTAATATCCAATACCTCAAAGCCATTCTGATAGGCTGAACGTTCGTTGGATAGCACATATAAATCGGCATTTTGTTTTACCCAAAAATCTTTTTCTTTTACATCGCCTTTGCCCTGTACCTGAATACGAATTTTGGCTTTAATTCCACTGGTGTTATCAACCTGCAATAGTTTGATAAAAGCATCGTTTTGAGCGTTAGAACCCGTAACGGAAGCGACAACGATTTGTTTTACCAATCGTTGCTCGTAAGCCTTGATAGGGTCTAATTTGTAAATAAGGTTGTAGAGATTTTTATGCGTAGCAGAAAAACGGAAAATACAAATCGGGTTTAGCGATTTGATTGCATCCTGTGCTTTCGGTGTGTTATCCACCTTCTGAGGTTCGTCAATAATTATAAACGGACGAACTGCGTTGATAAACTCACGAGGGCTAAAACCGTTGAGTTGGTTGCGCTCCTGATTAAAGATATTGGTGTCTTTGTTGAAGGCATCGATATTGATAATCATTATTTGCAATTGGTTGCTGGTGGCGAACTGCCGTAGGCGGTTTGCTTTTTTGCTATCGTACACAAAATGTTCAAACTCTATGTTGTTGTACAAGGCTTTGAAGTGGTCGGCAGTGATTTCAATGTTTTTTAAAGCACCTTCACGGATTGCGACACTTGGCACTACAATAATGAATTTTTTGAAACCGTATTTCTGACTTAATTCAAAAATTGTACGCAGGTAAACATAGGTTTTACCCGTACCGGTTTCCATTTCGACCGAAAAGTTTAAACCGTTTTTCTCAAATTCAGCTTCGGAAATAGGGTCAATATCGTTACGTTCCTGAATATCGTGCAAGTTTTTCAGCATTGATTCTGAGCTAACCACAAGGTTATTTCCAATCCCTAATTCGGATTGAAACAGACTTCCCTGCCCTTCGGTAATGTTGTCGTTTATTTCAATGGAATAATCGCCCTTATGTAACTTCTGCCCATCAAACAAATCAACAAAACTGCTGACTGCCTGAAGTTGGTATTCCTGTGAACTGTCAAATTTTAATTTCATCATCCGATTATACAGTTCTAAAGTTTACAACTCCTTTACTTTTCATTATCTGAACAGCATTGGTTTTGAGTGCATCGGCATTAGTGCCTGTAAAGGCTTCGTCTAAGCAAATAACACGTGTAGGTTGCATTTCGGCCATTGCTTTAATACAATCGTGCGATAATTCTTTTTCGAGGCAGATAAGCAATTGACCACTAGCAATGCTGAATACTGTTTTATCGGCAAGGTTAATTTTTTCAATTGGCGTGGTAAGTTCAAAACCAGATTTCAACAACAACTCATAAAGTATAGACTCTTGGGCTGCTTCGGGTGAGATATGGTCGATATGCTCAAATAATCGTTGCTGAATGGCTTCCGGTTCTTTTTCCAAGGTTGCATCCCATATTTTGAAGTTGGAATGGTCGAGTTTGAATACTTTGAAACCCAAATCATTCCTTTCTTTGTTTTCTTCATTTGTGAATAATGAGTCTTTGATTTTGTTAGCCTTAATGCTTAGCTCTTTTTTTATTTTGGCTGATATTCTTCTTATTCTTTCTTGACTTATTTCTGAAATAGTTTTGAAACCCTCTTTAAAAGCTTCGCTACCTTCTTCTGTAGTTTGAGGTAGTTGAATACAAATAAACTTCACATTCGTTTTCTCTGTTTGATTATACTCTAAAACGGCTTGACCAAAAGAACCTGAACCTGCAAAGAAATCTAATACAATATCATCTTTCTCACATGATATTGCAATAGTCCTTTTTAAAAGCTCAATTGGCTTAGGGAAGTCAAATATTTTTTTACCATCAAAGATTGCACGTAAATCACGAGCAGCCTTTTTATTACCTTCGAGATCATCCCACAGTGGTGAAGGTCGTTTTGTTCTTCCTTCTAAGTAATATTTTACATATGGCCACCAAACTTCGGCATTATCTTTTTTTGTTTTCTTCCAAAGAATAAAATTCTCTTTTAAAAGTTTATCATATGTTTTTCTTTCAAACCTCCAACAACTTTCATACCCTCCTGGACCAATCGGGAAAACATCATTATTGTCTGGATCTTTAATTGCAAAATACATATTCGGACGATCTTCTCTTTTGTCATTACTCCCGGTCTTGCGCATTTGATCATATGCATATTTGCCTTTTTCATCTTCGTTTTCAAATCTTTTTAAGTCATGTTCAGTGAGCGGCAATCCATTCAAACCTCTATCAGGATATTTTGAATAGACCAATAAATAATCAAAAGAACTACCTAATCCTTGACTATCTTGACCTGTTGTTTGTCCTGTTGTTCTTACAATACAGCCAATAAAGTTTTCTTCTCCAAAAATTTCATTGCAAATTTTCTTTAGATTATCAACCTCGTGGTCATCAATTGAAATAAAAATTATTCCATCTTCTTTCAATAAATTTTTTGCTAAAAACAGGCGTGGATACATCATATTCATCCATTTGCTATGATAGCGTCCGTCAGTATCTGTGTTTGTACCAAATTTTTTGCCTGTACTATCAACCTGCCCAGTATATTCTAAGTACGTTTCAAGGTTTTCAGAATAATTGTCGGGGTAAATAAACTCATTACCTGTATTATATGGTGGGTCAATGTAAATCATTTTTACTTTACCCAAATAGCTTTTTTGTAGCAGCTTTAGAACTTCAAGGTTATCGCCTTCAATAAACAGGTTTTCGGTAGTATCAAAATCAATACTTTCTTCTCGTGCCGGAACAAGTGTGGCAATACTTGGCTGCTGTATGGTTTTAAAACAGTCGGCTTTGCCCGGCCAGTTCATGCCATAGCGTTCTTTGCCTGTGTCAACTGTTTCGCCCAAAGTAAGTTTGAGTTTTTCCCAATCTACTTTTAGCCCCTCGGTAAATACTTCGGGGAAAAGTTGTTTGAAATTTTGTAGTTGTTCCTCAGTAATGTTCATTGAGGTAAGGGGTTGTTTGTCTATTGTTGCCATAGGGGTTCGTTTTGCCAGTCGTTGAGAAAGCCTAATTTATAAATTGGGATTTGAGGATTGTCATTGAATAAATCTAAAATTCGTTTTTTGATATTGTTATTTGGGTCTATCATATTGCAAAGATACAGCATTGAAGACATAACCAAAAATGCTCTTTTGCGTTGAACAGGCAAAATTGGAAATTGTAGCCATAGTCCCCTTGGATTTGCAATTTGATTTGGAAATTTCACGAAGTTTCGTGACCAAATACGAGAGTGGTGTGCTATAACATTTCTAATCAAAGCTAGCGATTCAAGCCAACCCGAAAGGTCGGTGCTTAGATTTAAGCCCAACGAATTTGCTATTTGTGATTTTTCAGGAAGCTGGTGTTTGAGGTTTTTGTATATTTTAGAAAGTGTGCCAAATGAAGCGGTTTCTAAAATTATCCAAACATCGGGGTTGCAATCGGGGTGTTTGTCTTTAAAATCTTTTGCATAAATTTCCTTACTACGATCAAATTCATCTTTTAGTCTTTCAAAATGTTGTGCGTGTAAATAAGCGTTTTCCGAAATTGCATTATTTAGATACCATAAACCACCATAGGTTTGAGCCAAAAAGTAAATCATTCTGGTACGCAACCCGATTTCTATTAATTCGATA
>Ga0302286_10003041_pt1 | contig 11412 bp, 7 predicted proteins | sample III_Fen_E2_3_FD_198765 | JGI IMG/M metagenome (GOLD analysis project Ga0302286, IMG submission 198765) | Peat permafrost microbial communities from Stordalen Mire near Abisko, Sweden - III_Fen_E2_3 | ecosystem: Environmental > Terrestrial > Soil > Wetlands > Permafrost | place: Sweden: Abisko...
ACAGATTTTTCATTCTTCCACTCTTTCATTCTTTCAATTGCAAATCAAACTGATTGTTAATATACCATTCTATTTACTGCTTCCAAATAGTAAAATCATAACGCCGGCAACGATTCCAAGCAGCAACCAACCTTTTTGCCGTACATTCTTTTCATGAAACAGCCTGGCGCCTAAAGCAAACGAAATGATCACTCCGCTGCGGCGCAATGCTGATATAACAGAGATGAGCGACCCGTCGAATGAAATGGCATAAAAGTAAAGGAAGTCAGCAATTACCAGAAATAATCCGATCATTGGAATAGACCACCTCCACTGAAATGGGGTGTTTTCATGTCGTTTCGGGTACCAAAGAAGAAGTACAATGGGAAGGAGGATGAGTACCTGGTAAATCCCTGACCAGGCCTGCACGGCCATCTTATCGAAATTCCGGATTAGGAATTTATCATAGAGTCCGCTGACTGATCCAAGCAAGGTTCCAATAATCAGAAAAATAACCCATTTATTGGTGCGGAAGTGTATTCCTTCAGTTTTGCCTGCCAGCGAGAAATAATAAAAGAAGATGAGCGTAACAGCAATACCAATCCATTGGATAAAGGTGAGGTGTTCTGAAAAGACCAAAATCGCGCCAATCAAAATCCAAAGCGGACCCGTTGCCCTGATGGGTGAAACAATGGTCAACGGGAGATGCTTAACCGCAAAAAATGCAAATATCCATGAACTTGTAACGATCACCGCCTTAAGGAAGAAGAATAGGTGTTGACTAAGTGGGGCAGGAGGAATAAAGAGGATATTACCATTTAATACATCCGGAAACCAGGCCGATATCAGCACCAAAGGGAGAAAAATAGTGGCAGAGGTGAGTGTCGAGAAAAAAAGTACCGGAAGAACGGCATTGCTGTTGAGCGAAAGCTTTTTAAAAACGTCGTAAGTTCCAAGAAAGAGTGCCGATGCAACGGCCAGTAATGCCCACATACTTTTTAAATTGAAGCGGCAAAGGTAAGATTCCGGTTTGAAGAATCTGTTTTTAAAGCCGGATGAATGGGGAAAATTAATATACTCTTGTTATTAGCCGGATGCCGGGAGTCGGAAAACAGAAGACTCCTTCCGGCTCCTGACTTCTGTCTTCCGACTTCTTTTACTTCTTCCAGAAAACTCCCGTCAGTGATTTTGCTTTTTTCGAAAGTTGGCTCAAACCCTCCTCGATCAGACTTTTATCAAAATCATCGGTAAACATCAGTTCCGGATTTTCTTCATTCTCATTTGGATAAACGAGGATAAAATCGTTGTTCTCAAAATTCTTTGCCATTAGTCTGGGAATCCCCTCCTGACTGAGCTTATACGAAACACCCCCGTTACGCGGAAGCGCAATTATTACCAGGTCTGTTAGCTGAATATAAGCGGCAATTTCTGAGAAATTGTTCCATTCCGTAAATTCGATATGTTTTGTCGAAACAGCAATGTTATTGGCAATCATATAATCTTTTACATGCCTGTAGGTTTGCAGCGTGGATAGAAAATCGCACGAAACTTTTAATGAATCGGCGAGCCTGAAAACGCGGTTTAACCAAAGGCTAAAGCCATATTCCCTGTCAGCATACCGGGGACATACCACGACAATTTTTCTGCGTTGATTGAGGTAGGGAGATATACTGCAAACCCATACCGCCTGATTGGTATTGTCGACTATGTATTTGATCACATTTCCGAAAAGCAGGTCAGTGAACTGACGTTTCAGTGCAAATCCAATAATTATCTCGGTGGCAGATATCTCGGTTGCAATTCGCTTAATCCCGCTGGGAATGTTTTGACTGATGGTGGCGATGATTTCAACCTTCTGATCAACAGCAGAAGCATGGATAATGGCTTTTTCAAGCGTCTCTTTTGCCTCAATCAATCTTTGTTGAGCCGTCTGATCGTCTTCAACAACCGACAAACTTACGATTGGAGATTGGTTTTGCGGATCTTTGATTGCCATGGCCAGATCAAGCAATCGCTCCATACTTTTGGGATTGTAAATCGGTACCAGAATTTTTTGTTCGCGAGTCGTTGGTGGTAATGGCGCGATGAGTTTATCCATAATCAAAACCTGTTTGGCTGAATGTTCTGTTACAAACGATGCCACAAGACACGTGAATAAAATCAATACAATCGTCCCATCCAAAATATTTTCGTCAACAATGCCAATCCTGAATCCTACCATGATGACGGCGATGGTCGCAGCGGCGTGAGAGCTGCTTAATCCGAAGATAAGATTTCGATAGGCTTTCGAATACCGGAATATTGCTGCAGTTAGCCAGGCAGCCAGGTATTTTCCGATCAACGCAACAATGGTTAACGTCGCGGCAATAATCAGGGCAATGGGACCTTTTGTGATTACCTCGAGATTGATCAACATACCAACGCTGATCAGAAAAAACGGGATAAATAATGAATTTCCAACAAACTCAAGTCGGTTCATCAATGAGGAGGTATGAGGAATGAGCTTATTTAAGGCTATTCCGGCAGCAAATGCGCCAATAATTGGTTCAAGCCCGGCAACTTCCGACAGAAATGCTGCGAGAAAAACCATGGCTAATACAAAAATGAAATGGGAGTTTTTCTCACCTTCAAAATTTCGGAAAAACCAGCTCGCTAATTTCGGAATCAGGAATAAAACAATTGCAAGAAAAAGAATCACCGAGATTGAAAATTTCATCCAAAAGTCAGCAGTGAGATTGCCGCTAACCGAACCCGATACAATGGCAAGAATGATCAGCACCGCTGTGTCGGTTAACATCGTTCCCCCCACAGTAATGGCAACCGCCTCATTTCTTGAGATTCCCAACCGGCTTACGATTGGGTAGGTTACCAGTGTATGGGTAGCAAACATGCTCGAAACTAAAAAACTTGTTTCGAAACTAAACTCAAGGAGATAGCGACAGACCGGATATCCAATGCCAAAGGGGATAATAAAGGTGAAAAAACCAAAAACGAGGCTTTTATGTTTATAGTTAGCAAAACCTTTTAGATCGAGTTCGAGCCCGGCCAAAAACATGATATACAACAATCCGATCGTCGAAAAGAGGTCGATCGCCGAATTTTTGGCAAGCAGGTTCAAGGCATGAGGGCCAACAATTACCCCAGCCAATATCAATCCGATGATTCCCGGAACCTTAAAACGGCGGAACAGCAACGGAGCCAGCAGGATGATCAATAAGATCACAGCAAAGACCAGCACCGAACTCTGAAAAGGAGTCTGAAATATATGTTGCAAATTTTCAAGTACTTTATCCATCTTTAAAACAATTATTTTAAAGTGCAGAAGAAAAAACCTGCCCATTTCCGGAAAAAAGCAGGAGTCTCAAAATTATTCTTTTACCTCTACAATCTCCACGTTAGGCATCATTATTTTAATAATAATTCAAAATAATCATCAAATTTTTGATCATGGTTTATTCTGCTTTATTATAGCAGTATGTCAAAGGTCTGGAAGAAAAAATACTTATCAACCAAAATCTGTTAATTACTTGTCTTCCAAATTCCATCGTAGAACTTTCGTTTTTCGTTACATTTGTGCAAAATCATTAAAAATGGTTCCAGGCTATTCAGAAGAATCAATTCGTACACTTGATTGGAAAGAGCACATTCGTAAGCGACCCGGTATGTACATCGGCAAGCTGGGTGATGGCTCTGCCGCCGATGATGGTATCTATGTTCTACTAAAAGAGGTACTTGACAATTCTGTTGACGAATTTATGATGGGAAACGGCCGCAAGATTGATGTGACCGTATCTGATGAATTTGTGTCGGTGCGCGATTATGGTCGTGGTATTCCGCTTGGTAAATTAATGGATGTGGCCTCGCGGATGAACACGGGCGCCAAATACGATTCAAAAGTATTTAAGAAGTCGGTAGGTCTGAACGGCGTTGGGATCAAAGCGGTGAATGCCCTTTCGATGAACTTTTCGATTAAATCGGTACGCGAAGGCCGCCTTAAAAGGATCGATTTCTCGAAAGGTGAATTAATCAAAGAACATGCTGAGATCTCTTCTGAAGAACCCAATGGAACGGGTGTCGTATTTACTCCCGACAGCGAAATTTTCAGGAACTACCATTATATTGAGGAGTTTGTCGTCCCGTTACTCAAAAATTACACTTTCCTGAATGCCGGATTAATCATCTATTTTAATGGCGAGAAATACCTCTCGAAGAACGGACTTTACGATCTATTGGAAGAAAACCTCGACCAGGATCCGGTATATCCGATCATTCATCTCAAAGGTGAAGACATTGAGGTAGCCCTAACCCATAGCAATCAATACGGTGAAGATTATTACACTTTTGTAAATGGACAGTTTACACCGCAGGGCGGTACCCACCTTGCTGCCTTTCGGGAAGCACTTGTTAAGACGATTCGCGATTATTACCACAAGGAATTCGATGCCTCTGATATTCGTGCATCAATTGTATCTGCCTTAAGCATCAAGGTTGAAGAACCGATCTTCGAATCACAAACCAAAACGAAACTTGGTTCGAAGGATATGGGTCCCGAAGGCCCCTCGGTGAGAAATTTTGTTATGAATTTTGTTCAGAAGGAGTTGGGTAATTTTCTTCATAAGAATGCTTCAGTTGCTGATATTCTACTCAAAAGGATTCAAGAATCGGAGCGCGAGCGGAAAGCCATTTCAGGCATCCAAAAATTAGCCAAACAAAGGGCCAAAAAGGTCAATCTTCACAATAAAAAATTACGCGATTGCAGGATTCATTACAATTCCAATCACGAATCAAAAGATAACAGCTCAATTTTTATAACTGAGGGCGATTCGGCGAGCGGTTCGATTACCAAATCACGCGATGTGACGACACAAGCTGTCTTTAGTTTACGAGGCAAACCATTGAACAGTTATGGTTTGACCAAGAAAATAGTTTACGAGAATGAAGAGTTTAACCTTCTTCAGGCAGCACTTAATATTGAGGAGGGGATTGATGAACTCCGTTATAATAAAGTAATTATCTCGACCGATGCTGATGTCGACGGAATGCATATTCGCTTGCTGCTGATCACTTTCTTCCTGCAGTTCTTTCCTGAATTGATAAAAAAAGGGCATCTCTATATTTTGCAAACACCACTTTTTAGGGTTCGAACTAAAAAGAAGACGATGTATTGCTATTCGGAGCAGGAGCGTGATCAGGCGGTGAAAATTATCGGAACAGGTCCCGAAATTACCCGGTTCAAAGGTCTTGGCGAAATCTCACCCGACGAATTTAAAAATTTTATTGGTGATGATATCCGTCTCGATTCGGTGATTCTGAACAAAAATGAATCGGTGGCCGAAATGCTTGAGTTTTACATGGGAAAGAATACCCCCGATCGTCAGGATTTTATCATCGGGAACCTTCATGTCGAAAAAGATGAACTGTAATTCAACTGAATAAAATGTCAATCGAAGGAGATAACGAGCTAAACCAGTTGCCTGAAGAGGAAGAAGCAAGAGAAGGGAAGACAGAGCTTCACCATATCGTTTATTTGTCGTCGATGTACCAGAGCTGGTTTCTCGATTATGCTTCGTATGTTATCCTGGAGAGGGCTGTTCCGTATGTCAACGATGGACTAAAACCTGTTCAGCGAAGGATTCTGCATGCGATGAAGCAAATGGATGACGGGCGTTATACCAAAGTTGCCAATATCATCGGACAGACCATGATGTATCACCCGCATGGCGATGCATCGATTGGTGATGCGTTGGTTCAACTCGGACAAAAGGAATTACTGATTGATGCACAGGGAAACTGGGGCAATATCTTAACCGGCGACGGTGCTGCTGCACCCCGTTATATTGAAGCGCGGCTTTCGAAGTTCGCGCTTGAGGTCTTATTTAATCCAAAAACGACCAAATGGCAACTCTCATACGACAGCCGAAACCGTGAGCCGGTTACTTTACCGGTAAAGTTCCCGCTCTTGTTAGCACAGGGAGTCGAGGGGATTGCAGTTGGTCTGGCATCCAAAATTCTTCCCCATAATTTCATCGAATTGCTCGATGCCTGTATTGCTTACCTGAATAATGAAAAGTTTGAACTTTTCCCCGATTTTCCAACAGGTGGTTTTATTGATGTGTCGAAATACAACGATGGGTTACGTGGTGGTGCAGTCAAAATCCGGGCTAAAATCGAGAAACAGGACAGTAAAACATTGGTCATTACAGAGATTCCTTTCGGTAGAACAACTTCATCGTTGATTGAATCGATTATTAAAGCTAACGATAAAGGGAAGATCAAGGTTAAGAAAATTGATGATAACACAGCTGCTAATGTTGAAATATTGATCCATTTAATACCTGGAATCAGTTCCGATAAAACCATCGATGCACTTTATGCCTTTACCGATTGTGAAGTGTCGGTTTCCCCAAATGCCTGTATTGTCGAAGATGATAAGCCCAAATTTATCACCGTCACCGAAATTCTGAAAAAGTCGGTCGATAAAACTGTTGAACTACTGAAGCTTGAGCTTGAGATTCGGATGGGTGAACTCGAAGAGCAATGGCATTTTGCCTCGTTGGAACAGATTTTTATCGACGAACGGATCTACAAGGATAAAGCTTTCGAAGATTCGGGTAATATGGATCAGGCGGTTGATCATATAGATAAAAGACTTGCTCTCTGGAAACCAAAGTTTAGACGCGAGATTACGCGCGAAGATATTCTTAAACTGCTGGAGATAAGAATGGGACGTATATTGAAGTTCAATACCGATAAGGCCAGCGAGTTGATCAAAGGAATTGAGGATAGCATGGCCGAAGTATTGGCCAATCTTCAGAATTTGATTCCATACACAATTGCCTGGTACGAACATCTGAAAACCAAATATTCGAAAGGTCGTGAAAGAAAAACAGACATTAGAAGTTTCGAAAATATTGAGGCAGCCAAGGTAATTGTCGCCAACGAAAAACTGTACATCGATCGCGAAGAAGGATTTATTGGTACCGGATTGAAGAAAGCCGAGTATTTATGCGATTGTTCGGATATCGATGATATCATTGTTTTTCGCCGCGATGGCGTCTATTTTGTTGCTAAAGTGACAGATAAAGCTTTTATCGGCAAAAATGTATTGCACGTTGCCATTTTCGAGAAAAACGACAACCGTACAATCTATAACCTGGTCTACCGCGATGGCAAAGCAGGTGCAACCTATATGAAACGTTTCAGCGTGACTGGTGTAACGCGCGATAAGGAGTACAATATGACCATGGGAACAGAGGGTTCACGGATTATGTATTTCAGTGCCAATCCAAATGGTGAGGCTGAGGTTTTACGGATTACTTTTAAACCAAAGCCAAAACTTAAGAAACTGGTCGACGAAATCGATATGGCCCAGCTTGCGATTAAAGGTCGGCTTTCGATGGGTAACCTGGTAACAAAGAATGAAGTACATAAAGTTACTTTAAAAGAAAAGGGGTTATCGACACTTGGCGGACGTAAAATCTGGTTTGACGAGGATGTGCTCCGTTTGAATGCCGATAATCGTGGTAAATACCTTGGCGAATTCACTGGTGATGACAAGATCTTGGTTGTCGACAAGGATGGAGCCTACCAGGTTTACTCCTACGATCTTGAGAACCACTTCGAAAAAAACATTTTGTCGATCGAAAAATTCCATCCAGGGAAAGTTGCTTCAGTCGTATATTTTGATGCAGAACAAGGATTTTACTATGTGAAGCGGTTTCAGATCGAAATAAATGGTGGAAAGCCATGCCGGTTTATCGGTGATGAGCCCAATAATAAACTGGTAAGTGTGACCTGGGTGACTTACCCCCGACTCGAAATTGAGTTTGGCGGTGAGAGAAATAGCCGGGAAAACGAAATCGTCGAAGTGGCTGAGTTTATTGGCGTGAAATCCTATAAGGCGAAAGGCAAGCGATTGTCAAGTTACGAAGTAAAAGATATTCATGAACTTGAACCTATAATTAAAGATGAGGATATCAAACCGGAAGAGGAGGTAATTCCGCCGATTATCGATGATGTCCCTTTTGAAATAATTCGTTCAACAGGTAATGAATCCGACCCAAGTCAGATGAAAATAAACTTCGACTAATGAGAATCTTTCTGGTTGGATACATGGGTTGTGGAAAATCGACCATCGGACGAAAGATTGCTGCTACAATGGGGATCAGTTTTGTCGATCTTGATAAATACATCGAAGAGCGATATTTCAAATCGGTTCCATTGATTTTTGCCGAAGAAGGGGAGGAGGGCTTTCGTGAAAAGGAGAGGGTTTCTTTATTTGAAGTCTCACAATTTGAAGATATTGTGGTTGGTACGGGCGGTGGCGCTCCCTGTTTTTTCGACAACATGGAGCTGATGAATACCAGCGGAATAACCATTTATATTGCCCCCGATACTGAGATCCTGGCTACCCGACTTCTCAAATCGAGAACCGTCAGACCTCTAATCGTTGGTAAATCGCGCGAAGAACTGATTTCCTTTATCAATAATGCCTTGCTGAAACGCGCCCCATTCTACGAACAATCGAAGATTATTATTCGCGGAGAGAATAATCTTGATCCTCAGCATGTAATCGAGAAAATCCGACAGTTAGAAACTAACGATTAGGTGTGGAATTTCATGCACCCTATAACAGAGTTGGGTTTCTGATCATCCGAGTTAAAGGTTTACCCGTCCGGGTAGAGTTTCCGGCCATACGAGTTATGGATTTACCCGTCTGGGTAGGGTTTCTGTCCATCCGAGTTAAAGAATTGTCCATCCGGGTAGAGTTTCCGGCCATCCTGTTTAACAGGACATCAAAAAACTTAACAAGGCAGCTTCCCAACTAACAGGACTTTGAAATAGTTAACAAGGATGGCTTTCCAACCTACAAGGATGGAAAAATCTCAACAATGACGCTTTCCCAACTAACAAAGCGACATCTAAGCCCACAAGGACGACAAAATTATTTTATGCTGTTTGTTTATTTACGTTTCGGTAGGTATATGAATGGAAAATATGCCTTCTGGCAAACCTGACTAAGGTTGATGAATTCATAAATTTGTTGAAAATACTTTTGGGAATTCCGAAGTATTCATAAACGCTCCCATCCTGAAACGTAATTTTCAACGTTTGTCCTTTATACTCATAATCTTCAATTCCCGAAGTGTTCGTAGTTTGGGTATATCCTTCTAAATTAAAGGCTTTTGTTTCGGGTGAAATACTTACTAAAAAATGATAAGCTTCAATTATTCTTTTGCTTTTATCTTCTGCCTCAGCCTTGCGGTCATCGTCGCCAATAAATTTATCGGGATGCCATTCCTTGATTAAATTCCGGTAAGTACTTTTTAATCCGCTTAAATCGGTTTCGGGAGTGATGTCTAATAACCTTCTGTATTCAATAATACGCTTCATGAATCGTTGTAAAGTGACTTAATTTTTCAGGTCGCAAAGGTAATCAAAATGGTTAAACTACCTAAACTGCTTTGAACAAGAAGATTTTATGCACCTATTTCGTTCTATTTATTTTCAATTGCAGAAATTCGTTCCATAATTTCCATGCACATGCGTCCATTGTGGTAGGGGCACTTCCAGAATCCGGCTTTATCGCCTTTACTTATTGTTCCTGAGGATGAAACAGCGTTAAACCATTCACCAGATTTGTGATCAACCATGTATTTATTGGTGTAATTCCAACATTTAATTGCATTGTTTAGGTACTGTTCTTTGTTACTTAGCTCGTAAGCATTCATCAAACCCACAATAGCTTCAGCCTGAGGCCACCAGTCGCGTGAAGTATTGACTTCTCCGCTTGAGTAATTTTTTTCACTGATCAGGCTGCCATCCGGTTGTAATCCTTCGCTGGCAGCATCCGCAATTTTCAGACTTATTCTTTCGCAATTCTTTAGAATGGATTTGTCCCCCAATATTTGTGCCGCTTCAACCAATAACCACGATGCTTCGATGTCGTGCCCGTAGGAATTAATGGTTGATGTACTTTGCCAGTTGTCATCCAGGAAAACGCGCAGATGAAATGTTTTCGGATCAATAATTTTGTCGGTGAATAACAAAATCAAATTTTTAAGGCGCATAGCCAGCTTAGAATCGGGCCACACCCTGAATAGATTGGAATAAGCCTCCATCAAATGAAGGTGCGTGTTCATGGTCTTGACATCTTTGTTGGTTAATTCGCCGATAAGCCGGTCATTGGTTCGTTTCCATTCGCGGTCGAAAACCTCAAAATAACCATCCGATTTTGGATCAACTGCGTATTTTTCAAGCGACTTATAAATTTCTTTCGCAGTGTTTAAAGACTCCTGATCACCCGTGGCACGATAATATTCCGACAAGGCATAGATGAAAAATGACTGGGAGTAGGTTTGCTTCAATAGATCAGAGGGTGTACCTTTTGCCGTTAAACTCCGGTAGGTTCCGCCATATTTCTGATCAATGAAATAATCGAGAATGTAATCTCTGGATCGTTTTGCTATGAGAAAGTAGGACGTATCTTTAGTAATCCGGTAAACCGATGAAAATGTCCACAGAATTCGTGCATTTAAAATTCCACCTTTGTCAGCCTGGGGATACTTTTTTTCATGGTAGTCAATTCTTCCATAAAAACCGCTGTTTACCTGATCGACCATATTTTTCGTCCAATATGGCAAGATATTTTGCGTTAGGTTTATATAAACTTCTGATTTTAATTGCTTCAGATTAATCAGATCTCTTCCGGTAGATTTTTCGGCTAAGGTCTGAGCCCGTAGAATTCCAATCTGAATACAGAGTAAAACAAAAAGTGCTATCAGTTTCATTTCGATTTATTCAGCTTCCGAAGCTGTTCCCTGATATAAACGCCGGCATCAGTAAGATCCCTGTTGCTCCACCCACCATCGACCGATGCGCCGGACATCAACAAAGCAGTTGTCTCTTTCTTATCTGTAACATTCCAGTTGGCCCAGCTTAAATGGTTCGATTCCATCCAATTCAGCCAAAGTGCTGTTTTATCACGATTAAATACACCATCTCCGTTCGATTCACCAACACCCCATTCGGTTACAAAAAGGGCAATTCCCTGTTTCATCGCCAAATCAGCTTTTGCCCGAAGCTTTTCCTGATGATTTGGATCGGAGGCATAAAAATGAAATGAATAAACAAGATTCTTGAAACCTTTAATTGGATCGGCAGCAGCAACATCAACATCCTGGTCCCATCGCGGATTTCCAACAACTATGACAGTTTTCGGATCATATTGACGGATTGTTTTAATCACTTCAACCGAATAGGCCTTTATGACATCCCAGCTTTGTGTGGCCGGTTCATTAAAAATTTCATAAATCACATTTGGTACACCCGAATATTTTTTTGCCATTATCGTGAAAAAGGCCTTTGATTCTTCCAAATGCTGGTCGGCATTATGATCATGCCAATCAATCAATACATAAATACCATTTTTGA
>Ga0302286_10003042_pt1 | contig 11407 bp, 10 predicted proteins | sample III_Fen_E2_3_FD_198765 | JGI IMG/M metagenome (GOLD analysis project Ga0302286, IMG submission 198765) | Peat permafrost microbial communities from Stordalen Mire near Abisko, Sweden - III_Fen_E2_3 | ecosystem: Environmental > Terrestrial > Soil > Wetlands > Permafrost | place: Sweden: Abisko...
CAAAAACCGCGAACGTCGCAAAGCCCTTTGGTCAAGCACGAAACGTGAAGTCCGCATTCTCTTCAAGCGCGAGAAGCGCTAAGGACGCGACATGTCATTGTTTCAAAAAGGCAAGAGGTTCCTGGCATCAACCTATAGTAATACCGTTGCGAAGAATTTGAATATTGACGACGGGGTATACCAGAATAAGTCCGCAGTCCCACACTATTCAGAACGTTGTGGCTGGAAACAGTTTGGAGCAAAAGATGCGTCTGAATACGAGTATTGGTGGCAAGAAGCATGCGGTATCGTTTCTTTGCGCATGGTTATGGACGCCCTCCAACCTGCCAACGCAACTACCCAAAAAACAATCTTCTCCCAAATCCAAGATGCAATAGAGGGCGGCGCCTACCTGCAGAAATCGGTCAATGGCAAAACTGTTCGAATTGGGTGGATACATGCCAAACTGTTCGCAATCGCTAAACAATCAGGGCTCAAGGGATACTCGGCACAGCTGACTATCAACGCAATCTGCCAAGCCCTTCTGTCTGACAAGCTAATAATTGCCTCTGTTTACCGCCCATTTACCAGGTTCATAGACGAAGGTGCACCAAGGAAAAAAGCTGGCGGGCACCTAGTAGTCGTTTCAGGTTTTACCTGGGCTGAAGGTCACTGCACTGGATTCTTTGTCGCCGACCCCTATGACGAACACGCAAGGAACGAACCTATCGAGCGTATACTATTCGAAGATATTTATTCTGGCTCAGCTATCGTCTTTTACGAATAGCTACTTGAGCATTTGCTTCAAATATTGGCCAGTGTAACTGTCACTCTTTTTTGCGATTTCTTCTGGTGTACCGGCCGCGATGATTTGCCCGCCAGCGTCGCCACCTTCTGGGCCCATGTCGATGACATGGTCGGCAGACTTTATAACGTCAAGATTATGCTCAATGATAACCATACTATTGCCTGTTGAGACGAGCGCCTGCAACACATGAAGTAGCTTCTTCACGTCTGCTGCATGTAGACCTGTTGTTGGCTCGTCCAGAATATAGAGGGTCTTCCCTGTCGCACGACGAGATAGTTCGGTAGCGAGCTTTATGCGCTGGGCTTCACCACCAGAGAATGTTGTGGCTGGCTGACCAAGCTTTATATAGCCCAGGCCGACTTCGACAAGGGTATCCATTTTCTTCTTGATACTCGGCTGATTCACGAAGAATTCAGCGGCTTGTTCAACCGTCATATCTAGCACATCTGAAATGGTTTTGTCTTTGAACTTAATCTCGAGCGCTTCGCGGTTGTAGCGCTTGCCATGACAGACTTCACAGGTGACATAGACATCTGGCAAAAAGTGCATTTCAATCTTTATCATGCCGTCACCCTGACAGTTTTCGCAGCGACCGCCCTTGACGTTGAAGCTAAATCGTCCGGCTTTGTAGCCACGAACACCCGCTTCCGATGTCGATGCGAATAGTTCGCGAACCTGTGTGAATACTCCAGTATACGTTGCGGGGTTTGAACGCGGCGTTCGGCCAATCGGGGACTGGTCTATGACAATAACCTTGTCAAGATTCTTTATACCTTCGATGCCTTCGTGCTTACCGGCGACCTCATGTGAGCGGTGCAGTTGGGCGGCAAGTTCTTTTGCAAGTATGTCGTTAATGAGTGTCGATTTTCCGGAACCACTGACCCCCGAAACAACCGTAAGAAGACCTAGTGGAAACTCGACTGTAAGGTTCTTCAGGTTATGTTCGGAAGCACCGAGAACCTTGAGCATTTGCCCATTTCCTTTGCGGCGTTTTTTCGGCACATCAATCTTTAGCTTGCCACTTAAGAATTGTCCGGTAATACTATTGTCGTTCGCGGCAACTTCTTCGGGTGTACCGGCCGCACACACCTCACCACCACGTACGCCTGCACCTGGGCCGATATCCAGCAAATAATCCGCATGGCGGATTGTATCTTCGTCATGCTCAACAACTAACACTGTGTTACCTAAGTCACGAAGATGCTTCAATGTCGCTATCAAACGGTCATTGTCGCGTTGATGTAGGCCAATTGATGGCTCATCGAGTACATACAGTACTCCCTGTAAGCCAGACCCAATCTGCGTTGCCAACCGAATACGCTGCGCTTCGCCACCCGAAAGAGTATTCGCAGCACGAGAAAGCGTTAAATAGCCGAGGCCAACGTTATTCATAAAACCAAGTCGAGACATGATTTCTTTAAAAATCTGATGCGCTATTTCCATATCCTTGTCACTGAGCTTCACGGTATTTGTTAACAGCTCAACCGCGTCACTTACGGCCAGGTCACACATATCCATAATGCTCATTCCCTGCACTGTCACGGCAAGAACTTCAGGCTTTAAGCGTCGACCCTTACAGGTATAGCACGGCCGTTCACGCATAAAGCGTTCAATGTCCCGGCGCATAAAGTCACTGTCGGTCTCTTTCCAACGGCGTTCAAGATTTGGGATAACGCCTTCATAGGTTGAGTCATAGAATCGACCCGAACCGAGTGCGACCGTATATTTTTCATCGCCCGTACCATATAAAATTTTCTGTATAGCGTCATCAGACAATTCTTTCACGGGAACTTGCAGCGAAAAGTTATGAGATTCACCAACGGCGGCAAGTTTTTTCATCCACCATGCATCGTTATTGACACGGTTATACGGTCGAATCGCACCTTCGGCAATGGTAAGATTTGGGTTAAATACAAGATCCGGGTCTACTTCAAGTCGTGACCCGAGTCCGGTACATACTGGACATGCACCTTGCGGTGCATTGAAACTAAAGATACGCGGCTCAAGCTCAGGGATGACAATGTCCGGATGATCAAGGCACGCATATCTCTGTGAATATAATTTTGTCTCGTCACTGTCAGCATCGAGCACCATGACTGTTCCACCAGCAATTTCAAGCGCCTGCTCAACTGACTGGCTCAGCCGTCCAAGGCTTTCAGGCGTGTTTACCAGACGATCAACAATAATTTCAATGGTATGTTTATAGTTTTTGTCGAGTTCTGGAAATTCATCAAGTGCATAAACAACTCCATCGACGCGTGCCCTTGCAAAACCTTGCCTGCCAAACTGCTCTGGAATATGGGCAAATTCACCCTTCTTCGCAATTGCAACCGGCGCAAGCAGCAGCAGTCGTTTTTCACCTAAACTAGCAATTTCATCGACAATCGCCTCCGTTGTTCGTTTCGTCACGGCATTGCCATCGATAGGACAATGCGGCACCCCAATACGTGCAAAAAGTAGTCGCATATAGTCATATATCTCGGTAACGGTAGCAACGGTTGAGCGTGGGTTACGGCTGGTTGATTTTTGGTCAATAGAAATAGCCGGGCTCAGTCCATCAATCCTGTCGACGTCAGGTTTATCCATAACTCCAAGGAATTGTCGTGCATAGCTGCTAAGACTTTCGACGTAGCGGCGCTGTCCTTCAGCATAAATCGTATCAAAGGCTAAACTGGATTTACCCGAGCCTGAAAGCCCTGTAATGACGACAAGTTTATCACGCGGAATATCAACATCGATATTTTTTAAGTTGTGCTCCCGCGCACCGCGCACCGAAATAAACTCTGACATAGTCTACCTATTATACGCTCTAACCCCACTCTGTGTTAAGTCATGTAAAACCTTCGGTGAAAAGGTCGCGGCATATTGTGTTTCCGTGGTTTTTATGGTAAAATAATTATATGCATAAACACATTGGTTTGATGATAACCACTGCAACTGTTGCCGTTATCATTTTCGTCCCTACCGCGGCCGACAAATTCTTTGCGTTGTTCTTCGTCGGTCTTGTACCGTTCACCAACTACACGATATCACCGTCAGCGATGCTCGCGGTATACGCGATCCTACTCGCCCTTGGTATCTACGCCATAGCACGTCAGCTTGTTACAGCCACAAGCCCAGTAAAACGTGAAATTGAGTCCCGGGAACGAGCACGAAAAAAGGTTATTCATCATTCTAACAAAGTAAACAAACTGTCTGTTGCACGCCAGAAGAAACATTTCCTACCGGCAGCTGAACAGCGCTCAAACTAGTAACAACTGTTCTATTCGACGGGGGCAATACTTTCCGCCCAGAGCTGGAGTTCTTCAAGTAGATACGTATCCTTCGCGGTTTCAGCGAGCTTTGAAAGAGTAGCTGCATACGTGGGGAGCGCTGTCATTAATTTTGTTGTGCGATACTCGTCCCAAGCTTTTCGCTCATCTTCAGCGAGACTATCGCTGAACCAACGCGCTTTATAGCGTAGAAGCAACTCACTAAGCCGACCATCTATAAATCCTGGCTGGAAATCAGCGAGGGAATGAACATCAGCTGAGCGTACAGCGGCACACCGTGGTTTATCGGCATCCGGAATAAACCCATCGTATAATTGTCCCTCAACATCAGTGCTCGGCTCATACGGCTCACGCATCTCAAATGCAGTCCTGACAGCTTCGCCGAATGTTGGCTGGCTAAGCAATGCCTTCACGTGTTTTTCTAGTATCTCAAGCGACAGTCCAAGCCGCTCCTGTGATACCGCGTCAAGCACGCCGAGAGGCGCAATTGCAGGACATTTATTCTCCCTGTCTGCGAACAGAGTACTCGCCAGTGCCTGAGGGGTCGCACCCGCGAACGTCTGAGGATCAAACCGAAGATCATAGACAAGAACTGAATTTGGCTTAGGACCTGGGGCAATCGGGAAGGCAACACTCGTAAAATCATGTTCCTTGCCATACCTTCCCGAGGCATACACAAATGGTTTCGGGTTCTCAAGATTTACAAGCTTTGCAACTTCGTTTTTCTCTCGTAGCTTGAACAAATAGTTAAATAGCTGGGGTTGTTTATCTCGCAGGAGCTGAGCAAGCCCAATAAGCGCCTCGACATCGCTCAGCGCGTCATGCGCTTTGGTATGCACCAGCTTATTAGCGGCTGCAATAAGTTCAAGCCTATTGGTTGGAGCCCCGTTCTCATCAACCGGCCACTCTATACCATCCGGTCGCAGTGCCCGCGTCATGCGAACGACATCGAGCATATCCCAACGACCACGGTTGTCACTCCAGGCCCATTCATATGGGTCATAGAAATTGCGCCACAGCGTATGACGTATAAACTCATCATCGAACCGAACATTGTTGTAACCGACAGCAATCGTGCCGGGAATAAATACTTCGTCAGTTATATACTTTGCGAGTTCCGGCTCGGTTACACCGTCTGACAGTGTCATCTGCGGTGTAATACCGGTTACTGTTATGGCATATGGGTCTGGCAATATATCATCGCTGAGTTTCACGAGAATGTTTACTGGTTCACCGATTGGCTTCAAATTCTCATCCGTTCGTTGACCAGCAAATTGCATAATTCGCTGAGCGCGGGAATTGAGGCCACTGGTTTCGAGGTCATAGAAGAAAAACGTATGCATATTCTCTATAGTATGGCAGTCGACCTGCTAAAAACAAAATGCACGCCCTATTGTGCATTTATGTCCACGTGTGCTATAATGTATATGAAGGAATAGGGGTATGACAACAAAACAAGCAGTAAATATCAGTCTACAGGTTATCGGACGTAATGGCATGGATGGAGTGGTGTGCGAGGCCACTTCTCTCCCCGGCGCATTAGTTGCCGCGGGTGTCGATAAACTGCGACCATCAACCCTCTCTCGAGTCACGGCGGAATTACGTCGTCAGAAATTAGTAGACACAAAAAAGAATGGTAAGCATCTGCATGTCCAGCTAACGGTTAAGGGCATACATCGGCTACAACGCTCCGAAATCAACAAGATATCTATAGCAGAGCCAACAACCTGGGATGGTCTATGGCGAATGGTAACCTACGACGTCCCCCGTTCGCAAAGCGCACAGCGCCGCCTATTTGCCCAGGAGCTCAGACGACTTGGTTTTGTTATGATTCGCGAAAGTGTGTGGTTCCACCGGTATCCAAGTTTCGACGCGGTGCTAGAGCTCGCAAAATACTGCAATCTACAACGTCACATCACGCTTGCTGAAATATCACGGCTCGACCAAGTAACACTCGATAAGCTTCGCGCTGCGTTTTAGATTACTGTTCAACGAGAGTTAACGTCAATTTGCCAATATGGATTGGGCTTGTCGATTTTGCACCCTGGCGAATAAGTTCGTGTGTAATGCCGATTTTACGCATAATATCACGTAGTCGGTTCATTGCATGGACATTCGTTACCTCTGTACGACGAGCAAATTTTTCTATCTTGTCACCATGAACTATGTATTCTTTGCCGTCTTTTTCGATACTCCACGCCGCTAGAAGCTCGGTATCGTTGAGCTGAATAACTGGTATCCCAGTCTCTTCTTCCACTGCCTCAGCGTCCTCTTTTGCTTTACGGACAGTCTTGACGACTTTCAGGAGCTCACGCAGTAAATCCGTCGTGCCAATGTGTGCTACCGATGAAATAGCGAATATGACTGCATTCTTAGGTACGACCGTCTGTAGAGATTCACGTTGCATAGCAATAACGTCCTTATCGAGACCTTCAACCTTCGTCAGCGCAATCACTTCAGGGAGCGCCGCAACGGTTTTGCTATACTTCTCAAGCTCATGACGAATCTTTGCATAGGCTTCGGCTGGATCCTCTGTATAGGCATCTATGAGATGAAGAACGACTGACGTTCGTTCAATATGACGGAGAAATGCGTCACCGAGCCCTTTGCCCTCAGAAGCGCCTTCAATAAGTCCAGGGATGTCGGCAATCAAAAGACTTGAGTCATCAATGTCTGCAACGCCAAGGTTTGGTGACAGTGTCGTAAACTCGTAGTCGGCAATTTCAGGACGGGCCTTCGTAATCACGCTCAGTAGCGTCGACTTACCAGCATTTGGAAATCCTACCAGACCGACGTCTGCCAAAAGCTTCAATTCAAGCTTTGCTTCAAATTCATCACCAGCTTCTCCGAGTTCAAAAACACGTGGTGCCTGTCTAGTCGAGCTTTTGAAGTGAGCATTACCGAAACCACCGTCACCACCCTTTGCAATGATTATCTGTTGTCCATGAGTTACTAGGTCGGCTACAGGGACGCCGTCGTTGAGGACAAGGGTGCCTACAGGTACTTTAACGATAATGTCATCACCAGCGCGGCCATGTTTTTTCTGTTTGCCACCGGACTGACCATCTTCAGCCTTCAATTCTTGTTGTACACGAAAATCCGAAAGTGTATTGACGTTGCTACTTGCTTCAAAAACAACATCACCGCCGCGTCCGCCATCGCCGCCATCTGGACCACCCATATCAATAAATTTTTCATGACGAAAATTGAGCGCGCCATTTCCGCCACGCCCCGCAACAACTTGAACAATTGCAGTATCAACAAACATATGTGCATACAGTATAGCAAACTCGCCCCGTTATCGGAGCGAGAAGCTTGCATATGTACAAAAAACTTATTTGATAAAGGTATAGGAAGACGCGGCACCAGCATCAAGTGTGCGGTAACTAATCCGATTCCAGCCACCGCCATTTGAGTAGAAGTTCATCTCTGAAACGACGATGCTCCCGTCGACACGTACTTCCTCGACAACGGCCACGTGGCCATATCCGCCCCGATTTTGCATCACATCCCCAACACCAGGGTTACCTTGGGTCACGCGGAATCCTGCCGCTGCAGCTGCATATGCCCATGATGAGGCGTTACCCCAGAAGCTACCAATTGGGCGACCAATTTGTACCCGACGGTTATAGGCATACCATGTACACGTACCGTAAGTATATCGGTTACCAGCTTGTGCGGTATATAGCGGATTGCCCTGTGATACAGCGGCACCTGTCGATACAACGGCTCTTCGAGGTGCTACGTATCCTGGACGCTCATTCTGTGGCAATACGCCGCCAGGCAACACAATACGCTGTCCACTGACAAGACCGCTGAGCTCCAGGCTGTTTCGGCTAATAATACGTGCTTTATCTGCTCCATATTTCTGAGCGATTGCGTCGATAGAGTCACCGTCCTTGATAACATACACAACACCGTCGACGGTTGGTACGACCATATCAGCTCCGGCGACAAGCGTGTCGGTTGTAAGATTATTTGCCCAACGGAGTGTTTCTGGCGAAACGCTATATTTGACCGCAACGACAGGCACCGTGTCTCCAGCGACTGTTTTGTAGGTCACGATTGCACTTGAGTCGGACGGTTGGAATGTCTGTGGTTTTGTAATAACAGATACGTCTTGCTGTGCAAGTTCTGCTTTGATATTCATAGTAATGGCTGCGTTCGACGCATCGTCGGCAACTGCAAGATCAGCAACGGCTGCTGTCTTTGCGACAAGTCCAGCTGCAGCTATTTGATCAACAGATGGTTTAGCAGCATCATTGGTCGTGGACACAAAGCCAAGTTTTTCTGACGTCGCCGTGGAGCTCGTTGGTCTATAGCTTACAGAAGCAACGAAAGCAAGCAACAGCAAAACGGACGAATACATGAGAGCATTCGTCAGGTTCTTAAGGCGCTTGGTTTTAGGACGGTATACCCTAACATCCGAGGTTAGGCTCGTAGAAAGTTCTTTTGTTTCGACCGGGGTCGAACGAAAACGTTTGATGACAATTCTCCGCGCATATCGTTGCCGATATGCAGGCTACCGCTAGTTATCTTGCTTCCGCTTAGGGCGGAACGGGACGTTATCGACCATTCTTATGTTAAATGATGTTGACGTTAAGAGTGACTTTTTCGTGCGTCCGTTGCGATGTTCGAGGTAGGCCACATCAAAATATCAGTATTCTCGTTGCTGGTATCTCCCACACCAGTTACAGATACCGAGAAGCTCATATCTCGTGAGGCATTACCAATTTTACCAACTATTGCTTTTTATGTCAATATATTACTATGTATATTTATTGAATCACGGCGCTGCATAGCTTCTGGCAATACTGCTGAACTTGCTGATCATGCTCGGCATTTGTACGACTAAAATGGACCACGCCGTCATCACCTGCAACAAAGAACAGGTAATCCCCTTCTGCAGGGTTTGCGACCGCGAGAAGCGCACTATAATTCATGGTTGCAATCGGTCCTGGTGGCAAGCCAGTGTGAATACGGGTGTTATATGGTGAATCAAGCTCAGGAGTTGGCGTTACACCAAGCTGGTGCGCCGCATAGATAAACGTAACGTCAGAGCCAAGTGTCATACCAACGCTCATCCGTTTCAGGAAGACTTGAGCAATTTGCTTCTGAGTCGTAGCCCCACTGGACTCTTCCTGGACAATCGAACCGAGCGTCAAAGCCTGATGAAGCGTAAGCCCCTGTGTGGTAAATTTCTGCAACAGGCCATCTGCACTCAACCGGTCATAAAGTGTATCAAATGATCGCTCCAGAACGCTCTGGAGGCTGTCTCCCTCTTTTACGTTGAAGGTTTCGGGGTATATGTAGCCTTCAAGCGTTGCGCCGGCTGGCTTATCCTTTAGAAGTGGTGACACATATGTGGCGCTGAAGGCCGCTTGTATTTCTTCTACAGAGAAGCCCTGAGCTGCAAAACTTCCTTTTACTGCGGGATCAGCAAGCTGCTTGAGCGTTAATCCTGGCGGAATGAGCACGTTGTACGTTGCACTCTGTCCCTTTACTAGTTCGCTCACGATAGACGCAACCGACTGGCTTGGCGACAGTTTATACGTGCCTGCCCGCAGGCTATCAGCGGAACCATGCGCTTTCGCATATAACTCAAGGGCAAAGGAGTTCTTAATGAGATGTGCTTGCTGAAGATTATGTGCTATAACAGATGGGGTTTCACCACTTGCAACTACAAATTTTTGACGAGCCTGATCGGTACTGACAGGTGCAATTGCCCATGCATACCAACCGATAGCAGCAGCCACGGTCAGGATAATAGCAGCCACGACAGCAATTGAGATACGCTTTGCAGTTGAGAGTCTCTTTGGTTCTAGCTGGAAGTTATCTGCTGTTTTATCTTCATCAATCGAAAGTCCGGCAGTTAGCCCCTGCGCGCTAAGAGTATCAAGGGGAACTGGCTTTTCAACCGGAACGGGTCGTGTCTCGACTGCGGGGTTAGAGCGCCGCTTTGGTGGTGGTTTAATGTCCATACTTCTCTTCCAAATAATCTTGCAATATTATCGTAGCCGCGGCCGAGTCAATCATTTCTTTAGTATAGGGTTTACCGAGGGAGCGTAGCTGCTGCTCGGCTATAACAGAGGTCAGCGACTCATCCTGGAAAGTTATTGGTACTTCGAATTCCTTCAGCTTTTCAGCAAATTTCTCGACTGTCTTTGTCTGCTCTGTCATTTCTCCAGCTTGGTTCCGTGGAAATCCAACTACAATCTGCACCGGCTGCATCTCTTCAACAAGTAATCGAAGCTTTTCAATTTCACCACCATCGACAATAACAGTTGTCAGAGGGTGTGGAATTCGAAGCGACTCGTCACTAAGAGCGACTCCAATTCTCCGACCCCCGATATCGAGCGCTAGTACATTCCCCATAAATTAATTACTCTGTACGGTAAACGTAACTTTAATACGGCCAGCATCACCAGGTACCCTGGTTACCCAGAATGGCGATAGTGATACATTGACACTTTGAACACCCTGGATTGAGTTCACTGATTGCTGGACCTCGCCAACCATCTTGCCGCGTGAATCGTTTGCAATCTTGCTGCTATCAATATTCGGACCAATCTGTGCGGCCGCACCGGCCCTGACGGAATAGGTGCCGTCCGCTAGTTTCTGGAAACTCGAGAACTGTGTTGATTCATCGCCTGATTTGTACACTTTTTGTGATGCATCCCCGTTAAGCTGCGCAGTAAGATACGTGTCATACACAGCCTTTAAGTCCCCTCGCTTTATGCCAAGTAGTGTGTATGTCGTTTCGGCGTTCAACTTCGCCGCCGATGCCTCTTGATCAACCGCTGGGGTGGCGGCTGGGGTGGCGGCCTCAACCGTGTATGCTTCGGTGATAACTATAATATCGGAATCGAACTGTTTTGCGAGCTCATCGCGGACGCTATTTGAATCTTGAGCCTTTAATTGTTCGGTGGCTTTTGCAATGTCATCGGCAGATACAACAGTCACTGTCTTATTAGTACCGCCTGCTGTGGCGTCAGTGAGTGTTGCTGTAGTTCCGCTTGGAGCACCCGTCAAGCCTCCAGTCACACCGTTTGATGCAGCACCCCTGTTAGATGCGGTGATACCCACATTAACCGTACCGGGGCACGCTATTGGGAAACAGCCTCCTCCTTGCGTACTAGCAGGAATCGTGACTGCCGTATCAGTTGAAAAGGCAACACCCCCAGTTGACGTTAACACAGTACCCGAAGGAACAACCGTAGAAGATTGGGCCTGACGAGACAGCTTAACAGTACCTGTCGCTTTCTCGCCAACATCTTTTGTCCCTGTTGCCGTAAAATCAACAGAAGCGGTCTTTTTAACCTGCTTTGTAGTGACTGGAAGTACCGCC
>Ga0302286_10003045_pt1 | contig 11401 bp, 7 predicted proteins | sample III_Fen_E2_3_FD_198765 | JGI IMG/M metagenome (GOLD analysis project Ga0302286, IMG submission 198765) | Peat permafrost microbial communities from Stordalen Mire near Abisko, Sweden - III_Fen_E2_3 | ecosystem: Environmental > Terrestrial > Soil > Wetlands > Permafrost | place: Sweden: Abisko...
ATGACAGACGACATTTGCCCTCACTTCAGAAGGTGCTTCGACCCATGACGGGTCCTGTTCGCCCTCGCGATGATGTCCATTCTCCCGCCAAGCTCTTCGTTCGCCTCCTCAAAATTGCTTGTAACTCCTTTGCTAAGAGGAATTTGGCTATAAGTCCTACGCGCAGAGGAATTTGCGCGCAAATTCTTCGTAACCCTATGAAAACGAGGAATTTTGGGGGAGGGGGGAGGGGGGTATGGACCACCCTACTCAGTCCCAATTCGGGAAGAACAAACAATTGCTAATAGTCCGCCGACGCGCCCACGCCGAGGCTCTCGCGCTGGGGAACCGGCGAGAGTGGCAGCTCTTGGTCCTTGTACTGGAGCTGGTAGAGCTTCCAGTAGATGCCACGATTGGCCAGCAGCTGCTGGTGGGAGCCGATCTCGCGCACCTTGCCCTTGTGCATCACGACGATCTTGTTGGCGCGCTGTATGGTACTCAGGCGGTGGGCGATCATGATGGAGGTGCGTCCCTCGACCAATCGGGTCAAGGCGTCGCGGACGCGGAACTCGGTTTCCGTGTCCACGCTCGAAGTCGCTTCGTCGAGGATGAGGATCTTCGGATTGTGCGCCAGGGCGCGGGCAAACGAAATGAGTTGCTTCTGGCCGGTCGAGAGTGTGCTGCCGCGCTCCTTTACTTCTTCGCTGAAGCCTCCGGGCAACGAGCGGATGAAGTCGGCGACATTGACTTGTTCGGCCGCGTCCTCGATCGAGGAGTCGGTAATCCAGCGCGTACCGAGGCGAATATTGTCAGACACGGTGCCGGAGAAGAGGAACGGGTCCTGCAGTACGACGCCGTAGCGCCGCCGCAGTTCGGCCAGATCCATATCGCGGATATCGACGCCGTCGATGCGAATCGCGCCCTTCTGCACGTCGTAGAAGCGCAGCAGGAGCGAGATGATGGTTGTCTTGCCCGCGCCGGTGTGTCCGACGAACGCGACCGTGTCGCCCGGATCGATGGTGAACGACACATCGCGCAGTACCCAGTCGTAATCGTCCACGCCGGCGACGGCGGTGGTCTTGAGCTTCTCCCCTTTGGCGCTGGCCTCTTCCGCCGCTTGCGCCAAGGTGCGATAGGCGAACCACACGTGGTCGAACTCGATGCGGCCCGGTCCTTCCGGAACCTTGGGAACCGCCGGAGACACGATTTCTGCCTTAGTGTCGAGCAGCTTGAAGACGCGCTCGCTCGACGCCATGGCCGATTGCAGGATGTTGTACTTCTCGCTGAGGTCCTGTATCGGGCGGAAGAAGCGTTGGGCGTACTGAATGAACGCGACCAGCACGCCGAGACTGACCGCATTGCGGATCACTTGGTTTCCGCCGAACCAAATTACGGCGGCGATTGCCGTGGCCGAAAGAACTTCGACGACGGGATAGTAAATCGCGTGCGCCAGGATCGCGTCTTTGAACGCGTCCATGTGAGTGCGGTTGATCTTCTCGAATTGCTCGTACGACCGCCTTTCGCGGCCAAAGAGCTGAAGGACCACGATGCCGGTTACGTGTTCTTGCAGGTACGAGTTGATCTTGGCGATGGCGATACGAATGCGTCGGTAGCTCTCGCGCACGGCTCTGCGGAATAGCGAGGTGGCGTAAAAAATGATGGGTAATACGGCGAACGTAATCAGCGCCAGCCGCCAGCTCATGTTGAGCATGATGGCGATGATGCCGATCAGCACGAAGATATCTTCGAAGATTGACACCACTCCGGCGGTGAACATTTCGTTCAGCGCGTCTACGTCGCTGGTGACGCGGGTAACGAGGCGCCCAACCGGATTCTTGTCGAAGAACGCGATGTGCAACTGCTGCAGGTGGCGGAAGATTTCAGCTCGCAGGTCGAACATCACCTTCTGGCCCGCCCACTGCATGATGTACGTCTGAGTGAATTCGAAGAGGAAGCTCGCCAGCAGCAGCCCCAGATAAATTGCGGCGATCTGCGCGATGCCCGTCATCGGCTGGCTGCTCAGGTAGCGGTCAAGCCAGGAAGCAGCAGAAGGCCGGTTCGTCAGGTACTTATCGATTGCGACCTTGGTGAGGTAAGGACCCAGGATGTCCACGCCGGCCTTCAGGATGATCGCGATCAAGGCGATCACCACCTGCCAGCGATAGGGGCGCAGGTAGCCGAGCAGGCGCTTCATCAGCCTGCTGTCATACGCTTTGCCGAGTACGTCTTCTTCGTGGATAGCTGCCATGGTCCCAGGAATGATTCTAGCGAATCACCGGAGTGAGTTTGCGGTAACTGAAGTTAGATGCACCACGGACCTCGACCGATGAAGAAGATCGGGCTGTTAGTCCTCGATATCCCCGATCGGCTGTCCGGGTGGAACTGGTGCTGGAGGAGCAGGAGTGAACTTGTCGGGCTCCTTGAGGAATAGATCGATGCGCGCCAAAGTTGCGGCTTGCAGGCCCCTTTGCTCGAACGAAGTCGGCAATACTCCCGCGATGGATTTCCGCAGGGAGATCACTTCGTCGCGGGCTACGGCGCGAGCGTCCATTGCGGCCGCGGGGTTTGCCGCCAGGGCCAGCAGATGCTCGACAACCGCCGCCTGGGTGGCCCGTTGCACTTGGCCTTGCAGACCTTTGATCTGTGGGGCCTTCCAAGTCGCAGTGATGATTGCCTCAATCACCTCATGCAGCGTCGGATTATTGGCATCCCGCGCGTTGTATTCCACGAACCGCGAGGCCCGTTGCGGATCGAAGAGCAAGCTGAGCGTGATCTCCGTGGCGGCATCCGCGGCTCCTTGCGGGTCGAAGGTGACGCCGGTTTGCGCATTGAAAGACTCCCGCGTTCGCGGATACCCCGGCGGTCGCGGAGGCAGTATCTGTAACAGCGATTCGGGCAGCGTGAGCGTAGCTGGAGAGATCGTCTTCAACAGGGAGGCAAGAGCTTTGCGCTGGGCCGCTGGATCGACAATCTGAGTGATCAGTTGCCCGTCACCGCGCAACGCGTAGCGGTAGTTGAGGCCGCCGACCACCTTTGCGGCGGCTTCGGTCTGGTAGCGATGCAACAAGTAAAGCGGCACGAGCGTGTCTTCGATTTCGGCGAGCGGCCGGCCCATGGGAATCGCGTCTTCCCCAAACTGTGCCAGCGCAGCCGAGCGGACGGTGAGGATGCGGTCCAACTCAGCCGCGGGATCAGGTCCGTTATCCCAGAGATGCGAGTAGGGATGCGCGCCACCCTGTGGCCGAGAGTCCTCGTCGGTGATGAAGTACAAGCCGCTCGCTTGTGCCTTGTTCAAAAGCTCGTTGAGCGCGGCGTGCTCGTCGACGCCGGGTGCGAATTGCCAATATCCGTATTGGATGGAGACCTTGTCCCATGCGCCTATTCCTACTGAGTAGGCATGGGAGAGATCGGGATGGCCATTGGCGTCGAGGGTGACCCACGGGTGCGGGTAGTCCATTACCGATGTGCCGGGCTTTATCGTGCTAGCCACGAAGTTGTGCCCCAAGCCCAGCGTGTGTCCGACTTCGTGGGCGGCGAGCTGACGAATGCGAGCCAGCACCGTCGCCTGCAATTGCGGGGAAACGGGTGCGCCCTTCTTGTATGGGGACAAGAGCGCCTCGGCGATCAGATAGTCCTGACGAGCGCGCAGCGAGCCGAGGGTGACTTGTCCCTTGATGATTTCGCCGGTGCGCGGATCGATAATTCCCGCGCCGTACGACCACCCGCGGGTGGAGCGATGCACCCACTGAATGATGTTGTAGCGCACGTCCATGGGGTCGGCGTCTTCGGGAAGCACTTCGACGCGGAACGCATTTCTGAAGCCGGCCGCTTCGAATGCTTGCGCCCACCAGCTTGCACCTTCTACTAGGGCCGTTCGAATGGGCTCGGGGGCACCGCGATCGACGTAATACACAATGGGTTTCACGGCATCGCTGACAGGAGCCGTAGGATCCACTTTCTGCAATCGATGGCGCGAGATCAGTCGCACATCAATCGGCGAGCCGAGCGGGGCCGAGTAGTCGCGAAACCTCACGTCGAAGTATCCAGACCGGGGATCGAAGGCGCGGGGTGTGTAACCCGCTTCGGGCAATTGGACGAACGAAAAATGCTCACGCAATGTCACCGAGTAAGCGTCTGGAGCTACTGTCGCCACCAGGGATTTGTCGGCCGGCTTGTCGGTGACAAACGTCAGCATCGACTCAACTTCGGTGTTCATCGGGAAATTCTTCGTGTCGTCGAGAACGATGGCGCTGCGGTCCTTATCGATCTTGTATGCGCCCTGCTTGGCGGTCGTGAGCTGCTGGATGACACCGAATGCGTCTGCGAGGAAGAAGTCGGTGGCGTCGATTAGCACCGAACCCTTTTCCTCTATTTCGATCTTGAATCCCGCCAGCACCGACTCGGCGAACGACTGCCTAACGGCAATGCGCTCGGCCGCATTGGGCGACGACGAGCGGTAATCGAGGTTCGGCTGGATGAGCAAGACCCTGGCGCCGACGCGCGAGAAATGGACCAGCCTGCCTTCACCCAACCTGCCCCGGTCGAGGCCGATATCGTTCGAACCGAGGCCATACGGCAGAGACGGGAGGAAGAGGAAATCTTGGTCGACCTTGTTTACCTGCAGATACAGATGGCCGGTCTTCGCGTCCCAAAAGATTGGGAACAGACCATCAATGGCCTTCAGGTTCGCGGTGAACTCGTGGATGGTTGCAGGGGGCTTGGTATCAACGGCAAAGAGGGCGGCGGAGAGCAAAACACAGCCGGCTAGCAGACAGATCGAGCGGGAACGAAGCATCAGCACCCCTACGGCAGGAATGGGGCGGAGTCTATCGTGTTACGCGTTCGAACTGCAAGCGCGGCGGTTGCTAGTCGGCCTTGCGCAGCACCAGCGCGGAGTTCTTAGAGCCAAAGGCAATGCAGTTGCAGACCGCATGCTCGATGGTAGCTTTGCGTCCGGCGGTGGGAATGTAGTCGAGATCGCACTCAGGATCGGGCTTTTCAAGGTTAATGGTGGGCGGAAGCTGCTGCTGATTCATAGCAATGATGCTCGCCGCGATTCCTGCGGCGCCAGACGCGCCTTGCGGATGCCCGATCTGCGACTTCAGGCTTGACATCGGAGCAGCGTAGGCGTGCTCGCCGAGCGCCAGCTTCAGCGCTTTGGTTTCGATGCGGTCGTTGAGTTGGGTGGACGTCCCGTGAAGTGCGACGTAATGAACATTCGTGGCGGCAATGCCGGCGTCGTCCATGGCCATCTGGATGGCGCGCGCGGGCTCTTCGCCGCACTCCTGCAGGCGTACGCGATGGAAGGCCTCACAAGTCGAGCCATATCCTGCGACCTCGGCAAGGGTGTTTGCTCCGCGCGCGCGAGCGTGTTCGAGTTCCTCCAGGACGAACATCCACGAACCTTCGGCGAGCACAAAGCCATCACGGTCAGAGGAAAAGGGCCGCGAAGCGCGCTCGGGTGCGTGATTCCAGGAGGTGGACATGATCCGCATGAGGATGAAGCCCTTGATGATGCCGCGCGTGATGGGAGCGTCCACGCCGCCGACCAGCAGCGTGGGAATGAAGCCGAACTGGATTTGGCGAAGCGCGTAACCAAAGGCGTCTGTGGACGAAGTGCATCCGGTGGTGATGACGTGACTCATGCCGCGCAGGCCGAAGCGCATGCTGATTTCGCTCGACATGGTACCCATGGTTCCGCTGGGAATGGCGAACAGGCTCGCCTGCTTTTCGCGGCCCTCGTAGTAGTGGCCGTAGTTTTCTTCGGCGAAGTCTCCTGCGCCTCCACCGGTGCCGAGGACGACGCCGATCTTGCGTTGTTCGTCGAGAGAAAGCTTGGCGGGTTCGATGCCGGCTTGGCGGAGGGCCTCGGTGGAGGCGGAGAGCGCCAGTGGAACACAGCGCGAGAGATGTTTGCGCTCGAGCGCATCGACCCAGGCGAGTTCGTCGAAGTCGGGTACGTTGCCGGCAATTTGCACGCGCAGGTCGCTGGCATCGAAGGCGGTGATGCGGCGGACTCCGCTGACTCCTGCAAGAATTGCGCGGCTGAATTCTTCGGTTCCAGCACCGTTTGGGCTGGTGACTCCCATGCCTGTGATTACGACACGCTTTCTCAACTTGCCTCTTTCATGTTGCGGAAGGGACCCATTTACATTCTCGCCGATTTTTCGGTGCAGATGAAAGTCGTGTCGCGCGTCGGCCTAAGTGATAATAGCCGAGGGACGTTATCCGCCGCAGTGATGCGGGCAACAATGGTGTCGCCAAGTTGTCTCTAGGAATTTACATCTCGGTGCCTTTTTGCCGGACGAAGTGCAGCTTCTGTAACTTCGCGTCGGGAGTTTCGTCGCGCGGGGCATTCGAGCAGTACGTGGAGCAGGTGTGTGCCGAGATGGCGGCGAGTGAAGTGATGGCGCGCGAGCTCGGCGGAGTTTTCGAGCGCGACGTTGATTCGATTTATCTCGGCGGGGGAACGCCGTCGGTGCTCGCGCCTGATCAGCTGGAGCGGCTGTTTCAGGTAGTGCGCGACCGGTTCGACGTCGGCGCGGATGCGGAGATCACGGTGGAATGCGCTCCGGGTACGATTACCGAGCCGATACTGGATGCGCTGGTTCGTTGCGGCGTGAATCGCGTCAGCCTTGGGGTGCAGTCGTTTGTGGACGAGGAGTGTTCGGCGGTGGGTCGGCTGCATACGCGGGCCATAACGCTGGACGACACTGCGCGGTTGCGAGCTCGCGGCATCGGGAACATTGGGATCGACCTGATAGCAGGGCTGCCGCACCAGACTGTTGATAGTTGGGATTTCACACTCGGGGAGACACTGGCGACCGGTGTGCCGCACGTCAGCGTGTACATGCTTGAGATCGATGAGGACTCGCGGCTGGGCAGCGAGTTGCTGGCGGGAGGACAACGCTATCACGCGCACTACGTTCCCGACGAGGATTTGACGGCGGATTTGTATCTGAACGCGTGCGACCAGCTAGAGCGGGGCGGTGTGAAGCAGTACGAGATCTCTAATTTTGCACGGCCAGCAACGCATGGGATCGAACTGCGAGGGTCGCGACACAATCTGAAGTACTGGGACCGCAAGCCGTATTTGGGATTCGGAGTTGATGCGCACTCGATGTTGGTGGCGTTGCCGGAATCGGCAGAGCAGGGAGTTGAGGCGGTGCGGTTCGCGACTCCCGATTCTCTGGAGGTTTACTCAGCCGCGGCGCAGCAGTTGGAACCGACTGCTGTGCGTATTCGGCAATTGGCCGCCTCGCGGACGTTGGTCGATTCGCGGGCAGCGCTGGAGGAGTCGTTGTTTCTGGGGTTGCGGATGAATCGCGGCGTGTCGTTGGCGGAGATCAGGGACCGCTTTGGCGCCGAGGCTATGCAGCAGATTGCGAACGCATTCGATGATCTGGTAGAGGCGGCGCTGCTGGACGTTGAGGGTGACCAGATACGTCTGACTTCTCGCGGCCGTTTGCTTTCGAATGAAGTGTTCGCCAGATTCCTGCGGGATGAGCCCTCGATTCATAGTTGATTGCCAATCTCGCGTTGTCGAGTCGATCCTGATTCGTGCGATTTGTCCTGCTAAACTCTCCCTGAAGTAGTATCCGAGGATTCCCGTGTGCGACTCTGCTGTAAAAGCCGCCGACTCCGTGATTGATCTGCGAAGCGACACCGTCACTAAGCCTTCACCTTCCATGCGGAAGGCCATGTTCGAGGCCGAAGTAGGCGACGATGTGTACGCAGAAGACCCAACTATCAACCGGCTGGAACAGCGCGCCGCGGAGATTTTTGGGCGCGAGGCGGGACTGTTCGTCCCTAGCGGAACCATGGGCAACCAGATTGCCGCCAAGCTGCACACCACGCACGGACAGGAAGTGATCTGCGAAGAGCGTGGGCACATCTTCGATTATGAGATGGCTATGATGGCGCACTTTTCGGGGCTGGTGGCGCGCACGGTGCGGGCAGAAGACGGCATCGTGACGTGGGCGCACGTAAAGTCCAAGCTGCGTCCCAGAAGTTACCACTCGGCGAAGACTGGGCTGGTATGGCTGGAGAACACGCATAACATCGCTGGGGGCGTGGTAACGCCGCTCGAGGTTTTCAACGAGATATGCGATGAATCGCACGCGCTCGGACTGCCGGTGCACCTCGACGGCGCGCGGATTTTCAATGCGTCGGTGGCGCTGGGAATTCCGGTTGACCGGCTGACCGCTAAGGCCGATACCGTGATGTTTTGCCTGTCGAAGGGGCTTGGCGCTCCGGTGGGTTCGATGCTGGTGGGTAAGGCTGATGTGATTGATCGGGGCCGTATTTATCGCAAGGCGCTTGGCGGGGGGATGCGGCAGGCGGGCATTCTTGCGGCGGCGGGACTGATTGCTCTGGAAGAGGGTCCGCAGAAGCTGGCCAACGATCACGCGAATGCGAAGCTTCTTGCCGAAGGCTTGGCGAAGATTCCTGGTTTTAAGATCGATCCAGCCAAGGTGCAGACGAATATCGTCATTTGCGACATCACAGGGACTAGAAAAACCTCCGGCGAAATTTCATGCGCATTGGCGGGTCGCCAGGTGCTAGCGAATGGAGTGGGAGCTAATCTGCTGCGCTTTGTCACGCACCTCGACGTCAACCGAGAAGAATGCGCGCAGGCGCTGGCGGTGGTCGCTGAAGTCTGCGGTGGGACGGTGTGATGCGCGGTTTCTTCGGCACTTTCCCCTGTGCCATAATCATTAGTTTCGCCAGCCGCGTTCGAACCTCTCTGGGGAGCTAGCGGCTAATGCGGAGGGTCGCGTGGATTTCCAGCTGTCGGATGAACAACTGCAACTGAAGAAGATGGTGCGCGAGTTCGCCGAGCGCGAAATCGCGCCCAACGTCATGAAGTGGGACGAGGCCAGCGAGTTTCCGCTGGCGACGGTGAAGGAACTGGGTCAACTGGGCCTGCTGGGCACTATTTTCCCTACGGAATATGGCGGTTCAGGCATGGGCTACGTCGAGTACGTGACTGCGATTGAAGAACTGTCACGCGTGGATGGCTCGGTTGGCATTATTGTCGCTGCGCACACGTCACTCGGTTCGAACCACATCTTCATCGCAGGCAACGAAGAACAGAAGCGCAAATACATTCCCAAACTGGCGACCGGAGCGTTCATCGGTGCGTGGGGATTGACGGAGCCGGGTTCGGGCTCCGATGCGGGTGGCGCGCGCTGCTCGGCGGTGCGCAAGGGTAAGAGCTGGGTGCTGAACGGCACCAAAACCTTCATCACCAACGGACACTACGCGGATGTGGCCGTGGTCGTCGCCGTGACTGACCGGACTGCCCACACACACGGACTCTCTGCCTTCGTCGTGGAGAACGGAACCAAGGGATTTCGCGCAGGAAAGAAAGAGAACAAGTTGGGATTGCGCGCGAGCGACACGTCGGAGCTCATTTTTGAAGATTGTGAGGTTCCCGGCGATAGCCTTCTAGGCAAAGAGGGCGATGGATTTATTGATGCCATGCGCGTACTCGATGGCGGACGGATTTCCATTGCGGCCCTCGGCTTGGGAATGGCGCAAGGCGCCTACGAAGCGGCGGTGAAGTACTCCAAGCAGCGCAAGCAGTTCGGCAAGGCAATCAGCGAGTTCCAGGCGATTGGGTTCAAGTTGGCCGACATGGCGACTGAGATCGATGCAGCGCGGCTGTTGACGCATCGTGCGGCCGCGATGAAAGACGCCGGCATGAAGACGACGCAGGAGTCTTCGATGGCGAAGCTCTACACCAGCGAGGTCGCGGTGCGCTGCGCCAATGAATGCGTGCAGATTCATGGCGGGTATGGGTTCATCAAAGACTACCCGGCGGAGAAATTTTACCGCGATGTGAAGTTGTGCACCATTGGCGAAGGCACCAGCGAGATTCAGCGGCTGGTGATTGCGCGGCAGGTATTGAAAGACTAGGGAAGCGGCCTTGGTAAGGTGCGTACTTTGTTTCGTCTTCTGCGCGGTGTTGTGCAGTCCGGCGACTGCGGGTGATTGGTACTGCCAATCGCTAGGCCGAGACTCTTTGGTCAATACAGCGAGCCAGTGGCAGAGCAGGGATGGCGACATTGGCTTTGTGCTCTCTGATCAATTCCTCCTGTTACTGGCGGCCTGCCCACAGGCGACGTACACGTTCATGCAATCCCGGCCAGAAATACTCAATAGTTGGCTGGAGGAGGTCGAACAGCTATCAGGTTTCGCCGTGTCCCCAAAGCAACGGCGAGAACGCGAAATCACCCTCTCAAAGCTCGTAAAGAGCATGAAGAGCCAGCATCCAAAGCAAGAAACCGCCGAGGTTCGCGCTCGGATCTTGAAGCGACTCGAGACGATGTGTGTGAGAGCTGTTGATGAAACTCCACCAACCCCGCCCTGTCGGCGAGTTGTGTTGCAGTCAAAACCTTAGCTCTCACCGGGAATCAGACCCAAGTACCTGCGATAGACTTAACCGTTAGACTGTGACCAACCCTATCAAGGATTTCGTGTCTCAAGTGCGCGGAGGCAATCCGCGAGCGCTGGCGCGTGCCATCTCTGTCGTGGAGGACCGCACGCCGGAATCGACTGAGCTGCTAAAGGCCCTTTTTCCATTCAGCGGAAATGCCATGCTGCTTGGCCTTACCGGTTCGCCGGGGGCGGGCAAGAGCACACTGGTGGATCAGATCGCGCGCGAATATCGTAAGCAGCAGAAGACCATCGGCATCGTTGCTATCGATCCCACCAGCCCGTTCAGCGGAGGCGCAATTCTGGGCGACCGCATCCGCATGCAGTCGCATTATGCGGACGCGGGCATTTACATTCGCAGCATGGCGACACGCGGATCGCTCGGCGGACTGGCCAGCACAACGGCCGACGTGGCGACCGTGATCGACGCGAGCGGACGGGACCTGGTGATCATCGAGACGGTCGGCGTCGGACAAGACGAAGTCGATATCGTGACTCTCGCCGACGTGACCGTGGTTGTGCTTGTGCCTGGGATGGGCGACGACGTGCAGACCATCAAGGCCGGCATCATGGAGATCGCTGACGTGTTTGTGATCAACAAGTCGGACCGCGACGGTGCCGAGCGCGTTGAGCGCGAGATTCGCGCCATGCAATCGCTCGCCATGCGACACGACAACTGGACTCCGCCGATCGTGAAGACCGTAGCGAGCGATGGAACGGGAATACCGGAGGTTTTGCAGGCAATCGAGACTTACCGCGTACATCTCGCAACGAGCGAGATGGGCAAGCACCGACGCGTCGCCAATTGGCGCAAGCGCCTGACGGAAATGTTGCGTGACGCTCTGTTTCAGCGGGTGGTAAGCGATTACCTCGGCAACGACGAGGCCGAGCGCTTTGCCACCGAGATTGCCGAGCACAAACGCGATCCGTACTCGCTGGTGGAAGAACTCGTGAAGGAAGTAGGGAAACACGCATGACGCAA
>Ga0302286_10003049_pt1 | contig 11396 bp, 7 predicted proteins | sample III_Fen_E2_3_FD_198765 | JGI IMG/M metagenome (GOLD analysis project Ga0302286, IMG submission 198765) | Peat permafrost microbial communities from Stordalen Mire near Abisko, Sweden - III_Fen_E2_3 | ecosystem: Environmental > Terrestrial > Soil > Wetlands > Permafrost | place: Sweden: Abisko...
AATAGCTTCGGCATGCAGTATATTTTCCGCATCGCGGATTATAAACTTCAAGCCTGTTTTTTGGCTGTATGTCAGCATGGCTTTAGACAAGTAGGTAATTGTGTCGCCTGTTATCACGGCTACCTCTATAATATCAAAGCCTTTTCCTTTTGGAGCCGTCCGGGCTGCCGTCATCATTTCGTCAGCTACTTGCAATAAGCGTTCGTGACGGGTATCTCTTTCGTTGATTAGCATAATATAAAGATGACTAATGTTAGAGCCGGCAAGCTTAAACCTGTCTGCTGCAATATTGATTGTTTATAATATAATAAGTTAGTTGTGAAGCAGCTAAGCTTCTATACAAGTTAGAGGCTCTCTATTTCAACGGTAAAGTCAATAACCCATTCGATGCCACTATCTCTTTACCAAAAAGATAATCATTTCCGCCTTTATAATCGGTAACAACTCCACCGGCCTCTTTTACAATAACTGCTCCGGCTGCCACATCCCAGGGCTTAAGGTCATATTCCCAAAAAGCATCAAACCGTCCGCATGCCACATAAGCCAAATCAGTAGCTGCCGATCCAAGCCTACGAACACCCCGTGCATTGGTCATAGTCCATTTCAACAATTCCAGATATTCGTCCATCCGGCTAAAGTCGGAATAAGGAAAACCTGTTGCCAGTAAAGCGTTATTCATATCGTTGCGTGTGGAAACCCGAATCGGTTGGTTATTCAGATAAGCTCCTCCGTCTTTCCATGCATAAAAGCATTCCTGACGACCCACCTCGTACACCACACCCAATACCAATTCGTCTCCATCCAGCAAGCCAATACTTACCGCATAAATCGGCACTCCCTGAATATAGTTCGTGGTTCCATCCAATGGGTCGATTACCCAATTGAACCGTTCACCGCGTTTGGAGCAGGTTCCCTCTTCGGCTATAAAACCAGACTCGGGTAATACAATTTGTAAAGCGGCAATAATCCGTTTTTCCGATTCCTTATCCACATAACTCACCAAGTCATGCACACCTTTAAATTCAATTTTTGAGGAATCAAACCCAACACGCTCCTCAGCCATAAATTTTCCGGTAGAGCGGGCCACATCGCAAGCAAAAAGACAAAGTTCTTTATATGTAGGTATCATAATTATCTGTTTATTAATGCAGATGCAAAGTTAGAGTTTTCCAGCTTAACCGCCAAGGAAAAAGTTGGAGAATATATTCCGGCAACCCGGCATGGAAGCGGGACTCAGATAAAAGAATCAACAGCTCTTAATTTCAATCCATGTATAGGTGAATAACAACCCAAAAGCTCGTTTGATTTAATTTTTCGCTTTATTATGATAATCTTTATTAATAAATACAGCACATAATGTTTATAACTTATATTTTTGTTTTTTATAACTGCAAATTAAAATCCGAAGCTTACTACACTTCATAATTTTAATTGTTTTTTTTATTTATTCAATACCATAAAGAAAAAGAATTTATCAATTTTCCATATCAATTAAAACCATCGTAAAATGAAAAAAATCTTTCTTCTGTGTTTTGCTTTCATGGTTGTTACACTGAGCAATGCGCAAACTTGTAATTTTGAGACCTCTGTAGAAGGGGTGAAGGCTTATAGTCTTCCGAATGGACTGAAAGTACTTTTAATACATGATCAGTCCCAGTCGAATGTAATTGTAAACATTGTTTATGGCGTAGGTTCGCGTCACGAAGGTTACGGAGAATCGGGCATGGCTCACCTGATTGAGCATATGCTATTCAAACGTTCTGCCAGATTTACGGATATCAAAAAGGCTATTGCCGACAAAGGAGCTTTTGCTAATGGAACAACCTATTACGACCGAACAAATTATTACGAAATTTTGCCTGCAACCGACGAAAACCTGAAGTGGGCATTAGACATGGAAGCCGACAGAATGGTTACCTCCGCCATCTTACAGTCTGACCTGGACAAAGAGTTTTCAGTTGTAAGAAACGAATTCGAGATCGGCGAAAACAATCCGGCTTCTATACTACAAGAACGAATAGTATCCACAGGCTACTTATGGCATAATTATGGAAAATCAACCATCGGAAGCAAAGAAGATATTGAAAGAGTAAAGGCTGACCGGTTAAAGAAATTCTACCAGAAATATTATCAGCCCAACAATGCTACCCTGATTGTGGGCGGAAAGTTTGACGAAATACAAACGCTTAAGTGGATTGAAGAATACTTTGCATCCATACCAAAATCTGCTGCTCCCATCGAACAAACCTACACCGTTGAACCCGCACAGGATGGAGAACGTTATGTTGAGCTCAGACGTAGCGGCGACATTCAATATTTGGCTATGATGTATCACACGCCAAGCACACCTGACAAAGATTACGCTGCTAATGACGCTTTGATTTCAATCCTGACAAACAATCCTTCAGGTCCCTTATACAAAGCATTGGTAGACACGAAACTCTCAAGTTCTATTTACGGTTATGCCACAACACTAAAAGATCCGGGGTTTAGCTATTTTGCTTGCGAAGTACCTAAGGACAAAGATATCAATGCAGCTCAGGAAGCCTTTTTGTCAACAATGAACAAAGTACCTGAAATGACATTTACCGAAGCAGATCTCACCAGAGCTAAAAATGAACTGATAAAAAACATTGAAAACACATTCAATAAAACCATTAATTTTGCGGTTAATCTGACAGAATATATTGGTGCCGGCGATTGGCGTTTATTCTTCCTGTATCGCGACAATGTAGAGAAACTAACTTTAGCCGACATACAAAATGCGGCAAAGAAATATTACCTGACCACCAACAGGACCTGGGGTAAATTTATTCCCGACAGTAAAACTCAACGAACAAAGGTGGAAGAAATCAATGATATCTCTTCGCTGGTAAACAACTACACGGGAAAAACATTGGATCCTGCTGCAGGCAAATTTGATGCCTCAGTCGAAAACATTTTGAAACTATCGGAAGAAGGTAAACTTGCATCAGGAGGAAAATACCTCTTGCTAAACAAACCAACCAAAGGTGACAAAGTTGAAGGAAGTATACTTATGAGAGTGGGAAGCGAATCTACATTGAGCAATAAATCGTTGATTGCAACACTTACAGCCAGAATGCTAAAGACCGGTACACTCACCAGATCAAAAGAAGAAATTAACGATCTGTTGAATAAATATAAAACCAACTTAAACTTATATGCCAGCGTAAACGGTGTATCAATTAACATCAGCAGTGATAAAGCAAACCTGAAAGATGCTACTGACCTTATAAATGACATACTGCGTCATCCTTCATTTAATGCCGATGAATTTGAGAAAGTAAAACTGGAATTAAAATCAGAACTGGAAACATATAAAAATGATCCACAGATGGTAGCCAACGAAAAAGTAACGAATATGAGTTCAAAATATCCGAAAACACATCCGTACTACGAAGCCACAACTGATGAGACGCTGGCAGAACTCAGTACTGTAAAACTAGACGATATAAAAGAGTTCTTCCAAAACTTTTATGGAGGCGTAAATACGTACTCGGTGTTTATTGGCAATGTAGATAAACAGGTTGCTTTGAACTTTCTGAACAACACATTTGAAGGATGGACACCAAAAATAGCTTACAAAAGAATCCCGACACAATATTTCGACGTAAAAAGCCAGACACAAACCGTTCAGATAAACGACAAGACAAACGCTGCTGTTATGGGAAATCTGAATCTGAAGATCGGTGAAGAAAATCCAGACTATCCGGCTGTAGAAATGGCGAATGAATTGTTGGGTGGAGGTGCATTTTTATCATCCCGGATTCCTCAACGTTTGCGCGAAGCTGAAGGCATGAGCTATGGTGCCGGATCATATACAAACGGTAATTCGATTGACCAAACAGGAAGCTGGGGAGTTTACGCATTCTTCAATCCTATTTATAAGGATAAAATGGATAATGCGCTTCGGGAAGAAATCAAAAAAGCCATCGATAAAGGATTCACCAAAGAAGAATATGATAGTTCGCTGAAATCGTGGCTTCAAAGCCGCCAAACAAGTTTGAACATGGATAACTTTTTATCCTATCAACTCAGAAAATATCTGGAGTTAGGCAAAACAATAAAAGCTTATTCCGATTATGAAAACAAAGTAAAAGCGTTGGACGTAACAAAAGTAAATGCCGCTATCAAAAAATATTTTGATTTGAATAGATTTGTTTTAGTGTATGCCGGCGATTTCACAAAGAAATAATCCGGACAAATAAGTATTATAAAAAAGACCGATTTGAGATTTCAAATCGGTCTTTTTTTAGTTCTCCCATCCGGAGAATATAGTAACGGAATTACTTTTTCAAAGCTGCAATTCCGTCTTTCAACGAAGCTATCTTACTTTCGGCATCCGCTTTTTTCTTACGTTCAGCTTCCACCACTTCCGGTTTAGCATTTGCCACAAATCGTTCGTTACCCAGTTTCTTCATAACCGATTCGATAAAACCTTCGTAGTACTTAATCTCGGCTTCCATCTTGGTGATTTCTTCTTCTACATTAATCAGACTTCCCATAGGAATAGAAAATTCAGTTGTACCAACCAGGAACGAAATAGAACCGGCCGCTTTATCGGTAACACTTTCAATCGTTTCCAAATTTCCAAGTTTGGAAATTACAGCATTAAAGTCTGTCTTATGTTCGCCAATTACCTGCAAACTCAGACTTTCTTTATTTGGAATATTTTTTTGCAAACGAACCGAACGTATACCTGCTATAACTTCTTTGGCATATTCAAATTTTACAATCAAAGCCTCATCAACAGCAAGAGCTTTGGGTTGCAACTGCACCATAATACTTTCGTCCTCTTTACGGTCTTCCAATGCTTGCCACAATTCTTCGGTAATAAATGGCATAAACGGATGAAGCACTTTCAGCAATGAATCGAAGAAACCAAGTGTAGCTTCATAAGTAGTACGATCAATCGGTTGTTGATATGCCGGTTTTGCCATTTCCAGATACCAGGATGAGAATTCATCCCAGAACAATTTATAAACCGCCATCAATGCTTCCGACAAACGGTATTTTGAAAACAGATCATCAATTTCAATCAATGTTTTGTTGAGCTGTGCATCAAACCATTTTACCGCCATACGAGCCGATTCGGGTTGCTCAATGTCGGCAACTTCCCAGCCTTTTACCAATCGGAAAGCATTCCAGATTTTATTATTGAAGTTTCGACCTTGTTCGCAAAGACTGTCATCGTAAGGCAAATCGTTTCCGGCCGGCGAAGTAAGCAACATGCCTAAACGCACTGCATCGGCACCAAAGTGAGCTATCAAATCCAATGGATCAGGCGAATTACCCAGCGACTTCGACATCTTACGTCCTAACTTATCGCGAACAATACCTGTGAGGTATACATTTTTAAAAGGCATCTCACCTTTATATTCATATCCGGCAATGATCATACGCGCCACCCAGAAAAACAAGATTTCAGGAGCAGTTACCAGGTCATTGGTGGGATAGTAATAGTTGATTTCTTCGTTTTCCGGATTATTGATACCATCAAAAACCGAGATGGGCCATAACCAAGAGGAAAACCAGGTATCAAGCACATCGTCATCCTGACGTAAATCGTCTATGGTCAATGGATAGTTAACCATCTTCAATGCTTTCTCGTAAGCTTCTTCTTTTGAAAGCGCCACCACAAAACCACCCTGCGGCAAGAAATAAGCAGGAATACGATGTCCCCACCAAAGCTGACGTGAAATACACCAATCCTTCACATTCTCCATCCAGTGACGGTAGGTATTTTTAAATTTAGCCGGATAAAGTTTAATATCATCTTCCATTACCGCTTTCAATGCCGGCTTAGCAAGTTCTTCCATTTTCAGAAACCATTGCATCGAAAGCTTTGGTTCAATAACCGCATCGGTACGTTCGGAGAAACCTACCTTGTTGGTATATGCTTCCACTTTTTCAAGTAAACCGGCAACTTCCAAATCTTTTTCAATTTGCTTCCGGACATCAAAACGATCCATTCCGGCATATTGCAATCCGTGAGCATTCAGGGTTCCATTATCATTAAAAATATCAATCGTTTCCAGATTGTATTTTTCACCCAGCATATAGTCATTCACATCATGTGCAGGTGTAACTTTCAAAAAGCCGGTTCCAAACTCAACGTCTACGTATTCATCTTCAATAATGGGAACAACGCGATTTACGATAGGTACAATCACCTTTTTACCCTTCAACGAAGCTGTTTTTTCATCAGTCGGATTGATACAAACAGCCACATCACCAAAAATTGTTTCGGGACGGGTGGTTGCAACTACAGCGTAACCATCTTCTCCCTCAATTTTATATTTGATATAATAAAGTTTTCCGTTTACTTCTTTGTGAATCACCTCTTCGTCCGACAAAGCTGTCAACGCTTTCGGGTCCCAGTTTACCATGCGAACTCCACGATAAATCAATCCTTTTTCGTACAAATCGGCGAATACCTTCAATACACTTTCCGAGCGTACCTCATCCATGGTAAAGGCCGTACGATCCCAGTCACACGAAGCACCCAGTTTCTTTAGTTGCTCCAGAATAATTCCACCGTGTTTATGCGTCCAGTCCCAGGCATGACCCAAAAACTCATCACGTGTCAAATCAGTTTTCTTTATTCCTTCGGCAGCCAGTTTCCCAACCACTTTTGCCTCGGTGGCAATGGAAGCATGATCCGTCCCCGGAACCCAACAAGCATTTTTGCCCTGCATACGTGCACGACGAACAAGAACATCCTGAATGGTATTATTGAGCATATGTCCCATATGCAACACACCGGTTACATTGGGTGGAGGGATAACGATAGTATAAGGTTCGCGACCATCGGGCTTTGAACTAAAAAAACCTTTATCCAACCAATATTGATACCATTTCGATTCGATGTCTGTTGGGTTGTACTTACTTGCGAGTTCCATTTTATAATTGTTGATTTACAAATTTACGATTTACGATTGTATTGAGGAGCACAATCATTTCTTCTTCAGAACTATAAAAACGTCTCGTTCTGAAATTTTCAAGACTGCAAAGATAAATAAAAATGAGGGTATTAGAAAATAAAAATATTTATCTTTGTCGTCAAATCATTAAGAACAAAAATCATGAAAAGAATTATCAATTCGAAAAACGCTCCGGCTGCTATCGGACCATATAGCCAGGCTGTTGAAGCAAACGGAACTTTGTATATTTCAGGACAATTACCCATCAATCCAGAAGTTGGAAAAATTGAAGCAACAGACATTACATCACAAACCGAACAATCATTTGCCAATATCCACGCTATACTAACAGAAGCGGGTTATTCTTTCGGTGATGTAGTAAAGTCGACTGTATTCTTATCTGATATTGCTGATTTTGCAGGGATGAACGAAGTTTACAAAAAATATTATCAAACTGAATGCCCTGCACGTTCAGCTTTTGCAGTGAAAGCCCTGCCAATGGGTGCGCTGGTTGAAATTGAAACTATTGCTGCAAAATAATGTGATTTTGATGTGATAATGCGAAGATGTGGTGATGTGGTGATGTGATGATGTGATAATGTGTTTATTTGAAAATTCAAGAGCGTTGTTGTATAACAATTTAGTGATATGACAATTAATGATCAATATCCTTTAATACCATATCACTACATCATCACATCAACATATTATCACATCAACACATCAATAAAATCAAAATCTCATTCCCCGAAGTAATTCTCCGATTTCCATTCGTTTCTTACCTGCAGCCTGAACTGATTTCAAACCAATAAACCCATCTTCTAAAGCTATTTTGGCATATTTCTTTCCATCGGTTACAACTGTTCCTACAGCTAATTCTTGCGTACAAAATTCTTTCTCCGTTTCAAAAACCTTTAGAACCATTTTCTCTGCCTGATTAGGAAACTGAAGTTCCACCCAGGCTGCAGGATAAGGTGACAGACCACGAACGAAATTATAAACCCGCTCTACATTCCACGACAAATCAATCTGACAAGTTTCTTTGAATATTTTAGGAGCTGCTTTTAGTTCTACGCCAGAATGAATGAACTGAGCCTGATCAACAGCATCAATTTCACCACCTATCAGCATATCCACCGTTTTCTTCACAAGCTTCGCTCCCATAATCATTAAATTATCATGCACCGTTCCAACATTGTCGGTCTCAGCAATTGGAAGTTTTTCCTGTAAAATAATTTTTCCGGTATCTATTTCATGTGTCAGGAAAAAGGTCGTTGCACCGGTTTCTTTGTCACCATTAATAATAGCCCAGTTAATAGGAGCAGCACCACGGTATTGAGGTAATAAAGAGGCATGAAGATTAAAAGTTCCAAACTTAGGCATATTCCAGACTACTTCCGGCAACATCCTAAATGCAACTACAATTTGTAAATCGGCATTCAAACTACGCAGTTCATCCAAAAAACGATCATCTTTAAGTTTCTCCGGTTGCAAAAGACGTAAGTTCTGATCCAATGCATATTGTTTCACGGCAGAGTATTGTACCTTATGTCCACGTCCGGCAGGTTTATCGGGCATCGTTATCACCCCCACTACCTCATAGCTATTTTCAACTAATATCCTAAGACTCTCCACCGCAAAATCCGGCGTCCCCATAAAAACCATTCTCATATTTTCAATCAACGAATTATTAATTAGCAAATTATCACATCAACACATTATCATATCAACTAATTTCTCTTATCCACACCCCACATTAATTTATTCTTCAGCGTATCAAAAAATGTGTGATTCAATTGTTTTATAACTTTAACTGTAAAATCGGCTTTTCTTATTTTCAATTTTGTTTCCAGCTCCAGCACTTTCGACCGCCCATCCAGTGCCACCAGGTAACATTGGCTCCGACTATGAACCTCTAATTCGAAAACCCAGGTGTCGGGAACTATCAATGGGCGAACATTCAGACTGTGAGAAGCAATAGGTGACAGAATAAAGTTCTCTGCTTCCGGAACAACCAACGGACCTCCCACACTCATCGAATATGCTGTCGAACCTGTAGGCGTTGCCACCAAAAGACCATCAGCATGATAGGTGTGTACCATTTCACCATTGACACTCGCTGTTATACTTAGCATAGACGAGCTATCCTGCTTCAACACTGAAACCTCATTCAACGCATACGGATACTCAAAACAGGTTCCATCTGAAGTTTCTACATAAAGTAATGTTCTTTCCTGAATACTATACTTTTTTGCCAAAATAGCATCCAGTGCCGGTACAATCTCATCAGTAGACACATCCGCCAGAAATCCCAATCTCCCGGTATTAATACCTAAAATTGGAATTTGTTTTCGTCCTATCCGGGCAGCAGTATTCAGAAATGTACCATCTCCCCCTATACTCAAAGCCAGATCAGCTTCAAAGCAGTCATCGTTAATCACTTCTGCATTATCCAGACAACATTGGTTATCCTCACTGACAAACCGATACAACTCTTTATCAAGCAAGAGGACAACATCCTTATCTTTAAAATACTCAAACAAGAGCTGAACATGCGCAAGCAACACAGTCCGGTATATATTTCCAAAAACGGCTATTTTCATACAATCGAGATATTTATAAACTTCAAATCAACAATAAAATCGACATTAAAAACCGGGTGCACCGACATCAAAAAGTTTAAAATAATTGAAAGTCAAACATCCACTGACCTGCTTCTGTTTTTTTTAGCTATTTTTGTAGCTAAATAGACTTCAATCATAAATGCTTTGCAAAGGAACTAAATGAAAATGATACCTGCAAGTATTTTTGTAATGAGTTACAAGATATAAAGTTACAAGACAGCTTAGCTAAACAATAACCCAAAGGTAAAACTATTAACTATAAAATAGAAATGACGAAACTCAGTGTGAATATCAACAAAATAGCCACCTTGCGAAATGCAAGAGGAGGAAACGTTCCCAATGTATGTCAGGTAGCTTTAGACTGTGAACAATTTGGAGCACAAGGAATCACTGTTCATCCCCGCCCCGACGAACGTCATATACGATATGCTGATGTTTGGGATTTACGTCCGATTCTCAAAACCGAATTTAATATCGAAGGATATCCATCACCTGATTTTATCAAGCTGGTTAAATCTGTCAAACCACATCAGGTAACATTAGTTCCCGATCCTCCCGAAGCACTGACCTCAAGTGCAGGTTGGGATACTGTCAAAAACTTAGAGTTTCTAAAAGAAGTTGTTGCCGATTTTCAAAGTGTAGGAATAAGAGTTTCTATTTTTGTTGATACCGATTTAAAAAACATCGAGTTTGCATCAAAAACAGGAACCGACCGTGTAGAATTATACACCGAACCGTATGCAACCAACTACCCAAAGAATAAAGAAAAAGCCGTTGCACCATTTGTTGAAGCTGCTAAATTGGCAAAAAAGCTTGGACTGGGATTAAATGCCGGGCACGACTTAAGCCTTGAAAATTTAGCCTATTTCCACACTCTTATTCCGTGGTTAGATGAGGTTTCAATCGGGCATGCACTTATTGCAGATGCTTTATACTTCGGACTGGAAGATACAATAAAACGCTATAAAAAGCAGTTAGAATAGAAGTGAAACAAAAAACGGTACGAAATTTGACATTTTATTCCAAAAGAAATACCCTACAGAATAAAAACAAACACTCCAGATGACATACACTATCAGCAAACCAGGAGGTAATCAGTCCAACAACGACCTGAAAAAATCAAACTTATATGGTTTGGTCGGAACTACCTTATCATGTTTAATATTATTTCTGATATTATGGTTTGCCGTTATGCCTGCTTTTACAATCAAGTCAACCGAAGAAGAAGGACTAGTGGTGAGCTTTGGCGACAGCGATGATGGTGGTGGATTGGGTGAAATGTCGGCAGGGAAGCCGGATCAGGCTCCAACCAAACCCAACATAAAAGCCGAACAAACCCAACAAGTAAAACAAACAGGAACAACAGCCCAAACAACGAATCAAACGTTTATGACGCAACAGATAAACTCTGTTGCTATAGCCGAACAAAACGAAAAGAAACGGTTGAAAAAGGAACAGGATGAACTGGAACTCCAGCAACAACAGATAAACAAACGTGTTGCCGAAAAAAAACAACGTGAACAGGAAGCCATCAATAATGCCAATAGAGTGAATGGTTTATTTGGAAATCACGGTTCCGGTTCAAGTTCGGGAACTGGCTCGGGAAAAGGAATCGGGTCCGGTTCAGGGAATGGAATACAGGGTAATCCGGCTGGAACCGGCACATCAGGAGTCGGTTTTGCATTAAGACTTGGAAACCGGACTTATTCCGGTAAACCAGCAAAACCTAATTATCCCAAAGACGTTGAAGGTAAGATTACTGTTACCATTCGTGTCGATGAAAATGGAGTAGTAACGAGCACATCTATAGGCTCACCCACCACCATCT
>Ga0302286_10003050_pt1 | contig 11393 bp, 12 predicted proteins | sample III_Fen_E2_3_FD_198765 | JGI IMG/M metagenome (GOLD analysis project Ga0302286, IMG submission 198765) | Peat permafrost microbial communities from Stordalen Mire near Abisko, Sweden - III_Fen_E2_3 | ecosystem: Environmental > Terrestrial > Soil > Wetlands > Permafrost | place: Sweden: Abisko...
CGTTGTGTTATAGGGTCTGGATCCGTTACGGTAACAGTTGTAGTCATGGGAGCTGCCTCTACAGGTGCGGCTACATCACTTTGCTCCTCTGCAACAGATACATCCACCTGCACTGCTTGTTCGACTGGCTCAGGAGCAGTAGGCGTGCTTGTGGTTGGTGCTGGTGGTACCATAACAGCGACCGGTTCAGCAACAGGAGGATTGATGGGTTCGGGCATTCCAGCAGGTGTTGCTACTTGTTGCATCACTGGCTCGCTGGGTGTAGCTGCAACTGGTACCGCGGTTTGGGCGGCAACGACGGGTTCTGGCGCGGGTATCATCTCTTGAGGGGTGATTTGCACGGCAACCTGAGCTGGCTCGTCGGAAAGCAATTCTTTGGCGGCGTTGACGATATCTTCAAGTGTTACTTGTGACTTGACGAGATATTTGTCGGCACCGAGATTATCTGCTCGGTTACGATCTTCGGCTTGGCCGAGCGCAGTCAGCATGATTACCTTAGTATTTTTGAGCTCATCGGTATTGCGCAAGATATCGAGCATTTCGAAGCCACTAATGCGAGGCATCATGACGTCGGATATGACGAGATCTGGTTTGTTCTGCTTGGCTGCGGAAAGTGCTTCCTCACCGTTCTGTGCGGTAATAATTTCGTAGCCCTCGGCCGTCAGCCGTGCTTCGTAAATCTCACGTAGGTTATTGTCATCTTCGACTAGTAGTACTTTGGCCACGCTGTTTTTGCCCTCTTTTTTAACGTAGTTATGTTTATGGCTGTAGTATATCAGAATTTTGATCAGATGGCAGTATAGCAGCAAAGAGGTAGCTTATTTAGAGCTTTATGAAGCAGTGAGCGTCGGGTCAGACTCGACCTCAAGTGCCGCCTGGGCTTCTGCATTTTGCGTGTCAATGCGTGGAAGATTGATATAGAATGTGCTCCCCTTACCCAGCTCGCTTTCGACCCAAATGCGCCCCTGATACAACTCAATAATTTTGCGGCTAATGAAGAGACCGAGGCCCGTACCGCCGATGGTGCGCGTTGCACTGTTATCGACACGATAAAATTTCTGAAACAAATGAGGAATGTCTTCTGCGGGTATACCTGCGCCTGTGTCGCGAACATAAATCTGTACGACTGTGGCGTTTGCGGTGATGCCGAGGCTAACTTTGCCTTCGGCGGTGTACTTACACGCATTGTCGAAGACATTGGTCACGACCTCACGCAATCGGTCAGGGTCGGCACGAACGTAATACAACGGGCGGACGGTCTTGATACCCGATTCGGTCGCGTGGCTCGTATCGGTAATGGTGCTATTGCCAAAAACAAATTCCATAAATAATTGTTTCTTCTCGGCAGCAAATCGGAGGTCACCCGCAAGCTTCTCAACGTATTCACCTAATTCGATTATGTGGGGATGACTTGTCAAGCGACCATCTTCTGCCTTTGCACTTGTCAAGAGATCTTGGAATAACTGGCCGAGGTGCTTAGTACTTTCGTGCGCTTTTTCGAGGTAGTTACGAGCGCGGCTGTCGACTGTCGCGACTTTGTCATTGAGCGCCAAGCTCAAGTATCCTTCGATGGCTGCAACTGGAGTGCGCATTTCGTGGCTGGCTGTGCTAATAAATTCAGCTCGCTGGTTTTCCTCTTTGCGCTCTTCGCTGACATCGCGGAAAATACCAACCAAACCATCAGATTTACCGGCACCATTCAGTGGCGAGACACTAAAACTTGCCGCGATGGATTTGTTGGTTTTACCAACAATAGTAAGTGTGTTGTCGTGTATTGTGGTGTGGCTGGTCAGGGCTTTATGGAACGGTGTTGCAGTATCATCGAGCGTCTCACCTTTTTCGTTCATAAAACGGAACACCGAACGCCAGTCAAGGCCCTCAGCTTCTTCGCGCTTCCAACCTGTGATGTTTGCGGCACCCTGATTGAAATGGCGGATCACACTTTGGTCATCGATAAGGACTACGCCATCATCAATAGCACGCAAGATGATGTCTGATTTAGCTTTTTCGTCTCTTAGATTATTGGCAAGCTTATTGGTGCTAATAACAGTGGTCTTATCGCCTTTCTTTCTGGTACGCAGCCAAACAGTCAGGCTCGCCACGACCACTACTACGACACCCCCACCGATGATAAGTAACATTGTATTCATAATAACGCTTACCCTTTATTATCAGTGTTCTGCGCACCATTTGCAACCCTGTTACTGGAGCCTTTCTGGTAGTTTTCTTTTTACCCCCGTTATGCTACAATACCGCAGCTACTTTGCAGCCTATTTGAAAATTGTTAATTGGCAATTGATAATTGAAGCGAAGCGTCTGGCCCCTTCGTCTAGCGTGAGCATTGCCGGTGGCAGTGCGCAAGGCGAACTTCCGGCGGCAACTGGTTGCCGACAGCGAAGTCGCGGGCTCGCGGAACGCGAGTTAGGGCATCAGCTTGCAGCGCAAGCTGCAGTGGCGAAAAGCGTCTTATAGCGGTAGTATGGTGATAATGGCCCCTTCGTCTAGCGGTTTAGGACATCTGGTTCTCATCCAGAAAATCGCGGGTTCGAACCCCGCAGGGGTCACCAAAGTAAAAACCTCAGCCAAAAGCTGGGGTTTTTACTTTGGTTGCACTCTTTGAGTGCGTGCGCGCGAAGCGGGTACGTGAAGTGAGAAAAGGAAGCAAAAGCTTGCTTTTGAGCCTTTTTGAACGGAGAAAGGGAGCGTAACGCGACAGCCACCCCGTAGCCATATTGTCGAGGGCTAGGTTTTTTACTTTGATACTCTCTCCGAGAGCCGAACCCGCAGGGTTCGGCGCGTAGGACTCTACTCAGGCTGGCGCGTAAAACTAAATACGTCAGATATCTTTTGTGCGTCTTTTGGGTTGAGCATTGTGCCACTCAGTTGTAACACGTTCAAATCGATGCCAGGGCGAAAGGCGTGACCTAGAATTAGCTGAGGTGTCTTTTTTGCATAATTACCTAAATACGTTTGCAGTCCCTGTTCGGTTGGATCGATGAGCTTTGATCCAAATACAACCCATCCCAATTGCTGCTTTAGCTTTTTGGGCGTTTGTGTTGGATTGTACGATGGGCTGCGGTTTGTCTCATCTTGTTGTCTATTGCTCTCCACGAGAGAGATGTAATCGCCGAGACGTTCCAAGAACCTCCGCTCACCTTCGGGTGCTAAGAAATAAGATCTGGTGCAAACGGGCTTTGGTACGGTTGATGATCCTACCCCGAGTGAATAAAATGAGTATTTTGCGTAATCATCGTATAGCCCGAAGCCACGTATAAGAGTAGCATTACTCAACTTCACTTCAGATTCAGAATAACCAGACATTACTATATAATAGCACAAAATTAGATAAAAAGCAATAACATCTTGACGAAAGTATGCAGGAGTATTAGCATAAAACTAATGCTTAGGTTGCGTTCAAAATAACGGAGGTGCAATGCTCAAGAACAAGTTTTATATCTTCGGAATTATATCGGCAGTGTTTTACATTGGCGCTGTGATGCTGGGTGGTATTCTGTGGCCAGGCTACAGTCATGTGCGCCAAGCTATTAGTGAACTCACTTTCCGTCAGGCACCGAATTTGCCCCTCATGCAATCGCTGTTTTGGATATATAACCTATCATTACTTATATGTAGCGTCGGCCTATTTTTGCATGCAAAAACAAAAACTATGAAAGCCTCGGCAACATTTCTCGCAGCTTGTGCCCTCGCAGGGGTTATGATGTTCTTCTTTCCTCAGGATCCGCTGCATACGACACTGACAACAAGTGGACTGCTTCACCTTATTTTTGCAGGAGTTGCGTCGATCACAACACTGTTAGCAGTATCGTTTGCCGCCGCTGGTGAGTGGCGGGAAAACCGCAAGCTAGGTATATTTTCGTGGATTGTCTTTGGCGTAATCATGCTGTCTGGGCCAATCACCGCGATGGCACCAACCATGCTTCCTGAGTATTTTGGCATTGTCGAAAGAATCACCATTGGTACATTTATCGTTTGGTTGCTGATATATTCCCTCTACTACCGCAAGATACTTTCAAAGAACAAAGTTTAGCCGCACGCTAAAGATGTAAGCCAAAACCCTGAGAGTTTGTGGCGGTTTTTTCATAATCATTTCTGCTACGTTTAATTTTCGCGCTTGACTTAACGATATATCGCTATGTATACTACTACGAGTTAACGATATATCGTTTAATGAAAGGAATATGAAAATGTTTGGACAACCATTTGATGAATTTGAACCACTGGGCTTTGATCGTGCTGGGTTTGACCCACGACTTGGTGGAATGCGCATGGGGCGTGGTAGCATGGAACCAGCAATACTCGGCGTGTTACTAAAAGAACCAATGCACGGATACGAAGTAATTTCGACACTTGAGACAAAGAGTCATGGTATGTGGCGCCCAAGTCCAGGCTCAATCTACCCTACCCTGCAGTTGCTAGAGGAAAAAGGCTTGGTAACAAGTCATGAATCTGACGGCAAAAAAGTTTATACCGTTACAGAAGCCGGTAAAGAAGTGGCAGAGCAAGAAAATGAACACTTCCAAAAGATGTGGCAGAATCGTGAGTTAACATTTCATGATAATCGTGCGACGCACCAGGAACTTAGAACGGGTATGAAGCTCATGAGAGATATCATGCATAAAGGAAACAAAGAACAGCAGCAACAACTGCGGGCTGCGATTGTGGACTTCATCGAACTATTGAAACAGATTAAGAAAGGAACTATGTAGTGACAGTATATGCAATTGAGGCACAGGGGCTCACAAAAAAATTCGGCGACAACATTGCGGTCGATGCGGTGGATCTAAAAGTACCCGCTGGGGTTATTTATGGCGTGCTCGGACCAAACGGTGCGGGTAAAACAACGACTATCAATATGCTCGCAACCCTGCTCAAACCAGATGCCGGCACGGCGAAGATTTTTGGCCACGACGTCGTGCATGAGTCGCAGATCGTTCGTCAGCTCATAGGGGTAACAGGTCAATATGCATCCGTTGACGAAAAATTATCAGCCATTGAGAATCTCATCATTTTCGGCCGGTTGCTGGGTCTGAGCAGCCAGCAGGCCCGCCAGAAAGCCGAGGAACTTCTTGAGGAATTTGGCTTAACAGATGCTTCCAAGCGTCCACTCGAGAAATTTTCGGGCGGAATGCGTCGCAGGCTTGATTTGGCGGCGAGCCTTATCGCTCAGCCACCACTTATCTTTCTCGACGAACCGACAACTGGCCTTGACCCACGGACGCGCAATCAGATGTGGCGCACCATTCGCCGTTTAGTTAAAGATGGCTCAACAATCCTGCTAACGACACAGTACCTTGAAGAAGCCGATCAACTGGCTGATTACATTGCCGTTATTGATAAAGGCCACGTCGTTGCCGAAGGCACACCGAATGAATTAAAGCGCTCAATTGGCGTTGCGACGCTAGAAGTGGGCGTGAGTGACGAGAAATTTGTAGCCAAAGCAACGCAAATTGTTGAAAAAGTGCTGGGCGTCAAAACCCAAAATCCAGCACCGCAAATTATAACTGCACCAATGGCCCACCCTGATATCGTGACTGATTTGCTTATCGCGCTTCGCGAACAGGGTATCAAACTTGATGAAGTGAGCGTCCAAAAGCCGACACTTGATGAAGTATTCTTCGCACTCACCGGTAAGGCAACCCCTAAGAAAGGAAATGAAAATGACTAGTACTACTGCCGTAATCATTCCCGGCGAACAACGAATCTTAAAAAACCATACAAGTTTTTCACAGACTCTTCGTAACTCTCTGACAATGGCTCATCGTGGGCTCATCAGGGTACGACGTAATCCAGAACAACTCTTTGATGTGGTATTGCAGCCAATACTTTTTACCCTTATGTTCACCTATCTATTTGGTGGGGCGATCGCTGGTGGTGTTGCGGCGTACCTGCCGATCATTATTCCGGGCATCTTGGCACAAACCATCATTACCGCATCTGTTGTTACGGGCGTGCAGCTACGCGAAGACATGGATAAGGGAGTGTTCAATCGATTCAAATCTATGCCAATCGCACGTATTGCGCCACTCGCCGGTGCACTTATGGCCGACACGGTGCGTTATCTCATTGCGACTGTTCTCACCTTTACGATGGGCTTTATCATGGGGTTGCGCCCAGAAGGCGGCGCGTTTGGCGTCATTGCTGCGAGCCTGCTTGTCATCGCGTTTGCATGGTGTATCAGCTGGATCTTTGCACTCTTTGGCGTCATTGCTAAGTCCGCATCGGGTGTGCAAGGTATCTCAATGATCATCCTCTTTCCGCTCACATTTCTTTCGAATGCATTCGTTCCCGTCAGTACTCTTCCCCACTGGCTGCAGTCGTTCGTGAATGCCAATCCGGTGTCACATCTCATAACTGCCATCCGTGATCTTGTTAATCATGGTGTAATCGGTCACGACTTTTGGCTCACCATAGCCGGTGCACTCGTGATATTGGCAATATTTGTGCCCCTGACTGTCCGCGCATATATGCGCAAAGCGTAAATGCATCCTTGTGCAGTAGCTCTTTTGCACTATATTGTGAAAAAACGAAGCCATGCATATAATACAAACATAGAAATAAAGGAGTGAATATGGATACTCAACAACTGTTTACAATCATTTGGCCGCTGTTACTTTTGCAACTGGCCTTCCAGGCTTACGCGTTATATGATTTGATTGTCAAAAAGCAGAAAAAAACAAAAAACTTGAGTGTCGTGTTGTGGGTACTAATCATTGTATTTGGTGAAGTCGTCGGTGCTGCTTTGTATTTCCTGGTCGGCCGGAGCGAGGACTAATGTCCGCAATCTCGGTACGAAGTCTTACCAAAAAGTTCAAATCGTTCACCGCTGTCGACGATCTTTCATTTGATGTAGCCGAGAATCACGTCGTTGGCTTTTTGGGGCCAAACGGCGCCGGCAAAACTACAACACTACGTATGCTGGTTGGGCTTTCAAGGCCGACTGAGGGTGCAATCTATATTGGTGACACCCATGTCACGTTTGGCGGGAGCGCAGCCAACAGTAAGATTGGCTACTTGCCCGAGCTACCGTCGATGTATGCATGGATGACAGGGTCAGAGTACATGTCTTTCATTGCAAACTTATTCAAGTTAAGCGGTGGTGTGAAAGAAAAAAAGATTACAGAACTGCTCAAACTCGTCGATCTTACTGAGGCAAAAAACAAGCGCATTGGTACGTACTCTGGCGGTATGAAACAACGTCTCGGGATAGCACAGGCTCTCATAAATGACCCAGAGGTCATTATCTTGGACGAACCTGTTTCGGCACTTGACCCTATTGGTCGTAAGGAAGTACTCAATGTTATAGAAAAGCTCAAGAAAAACCGCACGGTTCTCTTCTCTACCCACATACTATCTGATGTCGATAAGATATGTGACGATGTCGTGATCATTAATCATGGCAAGCTTGTGGCGGCAAAACCGCTGGCCGAGCTGAAGGCACAATATGCTACCCCACTGCTTGAGATAGAGTTTGCAACTGACCCTGGTACGATGGCAGTGTGCGTAGGTGGGGAGCCATGGGCCAAAAAAGTCGAACAAAATGGCACGATGCTAAAGATTTGGCTTACTAATACAACTGATGTCGAAAAAAACATCCCCTTTGAATATTTTGCAAAACAAGGTGTCGGCATCTTATCGTACGGGCTACGGCTGCCCGAAACAGAGGATTTATTTGTTGAGCTGCTAGGAGGAAACCATGCGTGAATTTACGGTATTGATCCGCAAGGAACTGAAAGAACAGATGAGGACCAAGAAGGTCTTGATATTGGCGATCATTTTTCTATTTGTAGCTATCGCCTCGCCAATAATTGCCAAGCTTACTCCAGAACTTCTCAAAAATATTTCAACTCCTGGACTGACGATCAACTTGCCAGACCCAACCTACAAAGACTCACTCGACCAGTTCATTAAAAACATTAGCCAGATTGGATTACTTGTTCTTGTCTTTGTCGTGGCTGGAACTGTATCTGATGAAAAAGCTAGAAAAACACTCGAAATCGTCCTGACCAAACCCGTCTCGCGTGCAAAATTTATTGCTGCGAAGTTTGCCAGCAATTTTCTCAGCATCTCAGTGATCTTCCTCGCTGCATCTGCTCTGTTTTACACCTATACCGTGACGACATTCGAAGCTTTCAGCGTTATAAACTTCAGTCTCATGGCTGCCATCGTGTTGCTCTACGTTTTGATGATCACTGCGGTTACGATTTTGGCTAGCACGCTCGTACGCAATTCCATTGTTGCTGGGGGCATTGGTTTTATCAGTTTTATACTGTTTGGGACGGTATTTAGCTTGGTAGGTAGCATCAAACCCTATTCGCCCAATCTGATCTTCTCGAACTACAAAGACGTGGTCGCAAGTGGCTGGTCACAAGATCTTGCTTGGCCTCTAGCAGTAATTATGTTCGTCATAGTCACTGCTGTGTTTGTAGCAGTCTTATTCTTTAGGAAGCAAGAGATCGAGCGATAGCATAGCAAATGCACCCTGCCTAGATAGAAGCGAATACGTGATATTGGGAAATAAATACGTCTAGTGTACGCTGATGATATGGATATAACATTTCGCGAACTGCTAGCTCTCATTATTTCGGCTGTGGCCATCATCTATTACATTGGGGTCATCCTATTCATTATCAGTGATGATCGTAGCACCGACACGACTATGACGTGGCTGATTGTGCTACTCTTTTTACCCGTTGTGGGCATCGTTTTGTACTATTTTCTTGGAAAAAACTACCGGAATGACACATCACGACTACAGCGACGGATGCGTGTTGCTCAAAAGCGCCGACAGAAGATATTCCCTGTAGCTCATGCACCCTATGCGGCTTACATGAAACAGTTCCGCAAAAACACTTCCGACCCTGACATCGTGACGACCACTCAACTCATTGAACGAAATAATGATTGCACGGTATTGCCCGCCGAAACAGTCACGTTATATGAAGATGGACAGGAGTTTTTCGACAGGCTTAAATACCAGCTGATCAATGCCAAAGAGTACATTCACATAATGTATTTCATCTGGGAGAAAGATACACTTACACGGGAATTGACTGATATATTGCTCGCAAAACTGCGCGATGGTGTCGAAGTGCGCCTGCTCTATGATGCACTCGGCTCTATCATGTATGGCAAAAGTGAGCTCAAGGAACTAAGGGCGGCTGGCGCGCATATCGCTGCTGATAACACGGCCATCTACCTACTCAACTTCCGTAATCATCACAAAATCACTGTCGTCGATGGTCGGGTAGCATTTACAGGCGGACACAACATCGGCCAGGAATACATCGATGGGGGCAAAAAGTATAAATCGTGGCGTGACACATCCGTCGAAATAACAGGGCCCGCCCTGCTCGACCTGCAGGATATCTTTGCACTTCGTTGGTTCCTGAAAACGGGCGAAGACATATATACCAAAACGTACTTCCCCTCCATACCTGTTCCGATTAAAGCAACGCCAGTGCAGATGACACACTCCTCTGTCGACCTCAAGTGGGAGACAATAAAGCAGGTGTACCTCAAACTAATCTTGAGTGCGAATGAGCGAGTATACATTCAAACCCCCTATTTCATCCCCGACCAGACTCTGCTTGACGCACTCGTGACAGCCGGGCTATCTGGTGTCGATGTACAAATCATGATGACTGGCGTGCCTGACAAAAAAGTGCCATGGTGGGCCGGCAAGGCATATTTTAGAAAGCCACTCGAAGCAGGCGTCAAGATATACATGTATGACACAGGGTTTTTTCACGTCAAAACCGTACTCGTTGATGACACGGTGTTATCTGTTGGCACGATGAATTTTGATATGCGTAGCTTTAACCTGCAAAAAGAAAACACCTGCCTTGTCTATGACGAGCAAATCATCAAACAGCACCTTGTAACGTACAGCGAAGATCTAAAAGCTTGCTCGACCTTCACACTTGACGATTACAGGGCGCTTCATCCAGTAGCCAAATTACGCAACGCCCTCTGTAAGGTCCCCTCTCGATTGTTCTGATACTTCTCAGGCAAGTATTGAGACTGCCGGGATGTTAGCGTGACACACAGAGTAGATGGGCATGTTGGATTGACAATTCTGCTTATGGTATAGTTTGGTAAGTGGTCACAAAATAAAGTACGTGCAAGGAAAATATCATGGCTCAGACCAAGAAAAGCAATATATCCAATATAACTAAACCAAAATCGAAAGTCGTCGTACGGGGCAATACTTCAACAATGCTTGAGCCATCAAAAAAGGTAAACATTATCCTCCTGGTAGTTTTTGCTGTGATGTTTGGCGGCATTGGGTACTATCTGCTAAGAAACGGTTTTGCCGACACTGGCTCCACGATCACTGTTGCGAGCTGGAACGGAATGAAAGATAACAAGAAAAATATTGCGAGTGAAGCAAAAATCATTTTAGGTAGTGCAAATGTTGTTGGACTGCAAGAAGTACACACAGCAGCACAGCGAAATAATATTCAAAAACTTATAACCAGTAACAAATATGCCGTCTCCCCAAAGGCACACACAGGAAATACTAGTGCTGATGGTGTGGAAAGCTATCCAATCGTGTGGAGGGAAAAGGAATTTAGCCGGGTGGCAGAAGGTGCAACTGGAAAAGTATCTCCGGCACTTTCTGGCTTGCGTCCGCGATATATCACTTGGGTCAAACTCAAGCAACGAGTAACCGGCAAACAATTCTATGTGGTAAATACGCATATGGTTCGTGATGTCGATGCCAGCGGGTCACTGGCTACGGCAAAGAAGTTTCAGGACAACGTCGATGCCTACAAGGGACATATGGCAAAACTTGTCGGTTTGCTCGAAAAACTCCAAAAAGATAAGCTTCCTATCTTTGTCACCGGTGATTTTGCAATGGATTACCGGAAAGACACTGGCAAGGTGAGCATTTTCCCGAAAGTTGCACTTGGTGCGATAGGGGTGAAAAGCAACTGGCAGCTCACAGACCTGCAGGGTATTTCTTCGAAGGCTGAAACATACGGCGGCGGCTCGCGGCTAATTGACTATGTCTTCGCTTGGAATGTAAAACCAGGAAGTACTTCGATCGGAAAAAGTAAGCTAGGTTCTGATCACCACCCCGTTTACTTCACGGCGGATCTCACTTCCGGCAGTGTTGATACACGTTGATCTCGACGTGCTACTTTACTTATGGTATGGCAGGTGGGCGTTGATGGTGCTGGCACGGTAGAGTGCCTCTAGGGTCACGACCATCGCGAGGTCGTGTGGAAGCGTCAGGCGCCCAAGACTCCACTGGTATTGGGCTGCTTTACGCACCTCATCTGGTAAGCCTTCGGGACCACCGATTAGGAATGTGACTTCCCTACTTTCAAGCTCACGCTTGACCAAAAAATCCGCTAACTGCTCACTTG
>Ga0302286_10003054_pt1 | contig 11383 bp, 10 predicted proteins | sample III_Fen_E2_3_FD_198765 | JGI IMG/M metagenome (GOLD analysis project Ga0302286, IMG submission 198765) | Peat permafrost microbial communities from Stordalen Mire near Abisko, Sweden - III_Fen_E2_3 | ecosystem: Environmental > Terrestrial > Soil > Wetlands > Permafrost | place: Sweden: Abisko...
CTGAGCCTTTAGAAACATCATTTCTGCTTCTCCAAGTTGTATTTTCTCCAACGGAGTGTGATATCCTTTCCCCCGCATTGGATCCTTATTTTTCTCTATAACCAGTTCGCGGATAGTTTGTACACCGTTACCGGTTACATTGGCAGGAACCCTGTGCAGAATCCCGACAACTTCATTATTCATTACAAATATCCTGAATTCCTTTCCTTCTATAAATTCTTCAACAAGAATGCTTGAATCGAATTCAAAAGCAATATCAACGGCCCTCTCAAAAATCAGATAGTCTTCATTGGTCTTTAAAATCGTAATCCCTAAGCCAAAATTAGTCGATTTAGGCTTGATCACTACTGCACGACCTTTAAAGTAGCGGAATTCTGCCTTTGCACCTGCCCTGTCGGTATAATCCAACCCCTTTGGTACTCTTATGCCGTGCTCTTCAAGAATCTGTTTGGTAACGACTTTATTCTCCATGGCCAGAATACTCGCATAATTATCCAACGAGGTCTTTGTTGCCTGACGAACATATTGTACATTCTCATCCCTTTTCAGACGAATGAAGTTTTCCGACCTATCCAGAATATCAAATGCGATCCCCCTTCTTACTGCTTCCCGAAGCAAAAGCTGAGTCGAGAGTTCCATATCTTCCAGACCTTTGAAATTAAATTTATTCTGATTACTTAGTTGTAAATAATATTCTGCTTTTTCAAGATGAAAGGGAATAAATCCTTTAACATCAATTTCATTCACGATTTTCTGCGCATCTCTTCGTTCAGGATGATCAATCATTTCCTGAACATATTGCAATGAGTTGAGATATTCACTATTATCAATTCCAAGTGTTGTATATAAGCCGGTCATCTCCCGAATCACTTGTTTTGCTTTGTCCCAGGCATTTATAAACTCACCGGTTTCCGTTTCAAACCTGATAGTTTCCTGTAATCCATGGAGCGAAATGTTTTCAAAATTATCATTTGCTATCGATTGTACTTTTGAAGAAAAAATATCTTTTTCTTCCGTAAGCAAACCATAAAGAATCATCCAATGTATAAAATGGAGCATTTCTGCGTTTAGCCCAATCTTACTGAGTGGATTAATATCAATAAACCTTATTTCAACATAGGATATATTCTTTGAATGATTGAGAAACTTAGGCCTGACCGCCGCATAAAGTTCTTTAGTGGCAGTTAATTTACCATTCCCCACCATTTCTTCAATACTGTGGAGGTATCCTTTGGTGGTTCGATAATCAGGGTAGAGGTCAACTATATTTCCGTATCCAAAACAGCTGTTGCGAAGTGATAAACCACGTGTTTTTGAATTAAAACAAATATCAAGATCGCGACATTTCAGGTCATAAGTAGGATCTACTACGGGACTGCTGCCAAAAATCAGCACATACAACCAGCGGTAACGCAACACCTGCCGGGTGATTTTTAGATAGACTTCATCATGAAAATCTTCAAATGTTACTTCTTTGGAAGTAGCTTCGTAAAGCAACGTCATTAAAGGTTCACTTAATGATACATTAAAATGAATGCCTGAAATAGCCTGCTTTTTTCGCCCGTACTTATCAGCCAGCTTTTCCCTGTATTTTTCTTCCTCAGAGCCTTTGTCACCATACCGAGCAAGGGGAATCTGATCCTCATTCGGCAATATAGGTGGAATACTTTGTGGCCAAAGGTATTCATCCCTGAGTTCAAAGCTTACAATGTCGTGAATCGTTTCCAAAAAACCCAATGCCTGCCCGATGGAGGGCAAGGGCGGTGTTATCATTTCAACCTGACTTTCGGAAAAGTCGGTCGTGATATACGAATGATTGAGTTTATCCCCAAAAACTGCCGGATGTGACGTTTGTGAAATCAGCCCCTGTTTGTCCACACGAATATTTTCTTTCTCAACCCCAAACAGGCCTTTTAGCCATATATTTCCTTTAATAGGAAATTTAGTAACTGCTGCATTCAAATTTAATTCCATTTCCTGTTTTAAATAACTATGTTTCTATTCTTTATAACAGCTTAAAAATTATACATCATACAGGTTGCTGTAGATGGACAAATACTTATAAACTCTGTCGTATTCCCTATTGCTATTGGAACATTCTTTCTTTCCGTTTCATTCCAACCCAGATTTGTAAAAAATACCCGGGCTGTAGTTGTCAATAAATACAATTTCCGAATGCCTTTCTCCGATGCTGAATTAATAATTTTATCTGTCAGTAACCTTCCTATCCCCAGACTCCTGTACTCCGGACTAACAGCCAACGATCGGAACAACCCGTTCTCTCCATAGATTTCAACTCCGCAGCAACCGATCATTTTTCCTTCATATTCGGCTATAACAAAATATTGCCTTGTTGGATCGATGTCCGAAAAGGGCAGTTTACATTCTGAAAGCAGATGACGAATCAATTCGAAATCTTCTTCTAATGGCATTCTGACTTGAATCTTATTTTGATGAATGTATTTCATTTTTGAGGTATTACGGTTATACTAAAAATGCATCTCTCTCAATTCGTGATATTTTCTATTTTTTGATTATCCATGAAATACACATTCATTTATGTTTTAATTTAAACACATCTGACATACCTTATGGCACCATTTCGTAATTTATCAGGCAAATTACAATTCCTATCCACAAATGATCCAAAATTATGTTTTCAATGCTACGTATTTTAAATTAGCAGTTACAATCTTTTTTTGGATGATCCACTTTATTGAAGAAATCACCAAACATGGTTGTAAATTTTGATATAACAGAACTACACAGGCAATAATTGATTTTAAGTCCATCTATTTCTCCCTGAATAAGTCCCATATCCCGCAATTCTTTTAAGTGTTGCGAAACGGTCGATCTACTTAAAGGCAGTTTATCAGAAATATCCCCCGAAATGCAGTTTTTAGTCTCTGCCAGGTATTTCAGTATAGCCAATCGCGCAGGATGTGAAATCACTTTTGCAAATGTAGCTAAGTCTTGCAACTCTTTATCAAATACTTCCGGTTTTCTCATATATATGTGTTTTATGTCGCAAACATACGTCATTGTTTTGAATTTACAAAATTTTGATTGCACTATTTTGATTTTTTTATGAATATCCTGAATCTTTACAGGATATTGTTGTATAAACCACCTATACCTTGTTCACACTATGAACTTCAGTTACCCAATTCAATGTAAGTCCATTTTTCTTTGCTCCTCTTTCCATTCTGATCAGGTCCGAATGTAAATATTCAGAAAAAAATGCATAAGTTATAAATAAACAGCATATAAACTATATCTAAATAATGATTGCTTATATATTACTTATATATTGATTATATATTGATTTTTAACTGTTTATTTAAAAACCGGAAGTGAACGGTTGTTGAATTGAATCCGGATTGGAATCAGAGAACACGATACCTCCTGAAATAATGAAGAGCACCTTTAACAAATCTATTCTGATCAGAATAAAATTATTCAGACAGTACAGGCAGAATATTCGCATATATAGTTTTTGTTTTAAAAAATAATAAGTTGTAAAATTCCGAATCCTGTTTATTTACTCTTCACATTGATTAAAAAAAGAAATATTAGCTTAATTTTGCAAAGGAATGATGGAATAAATAGAATTTTAACATTTCATTTAATTCAAGGTAATCATTTGATAATCTGTGTATAATTTTAAAATATAAATTCCGGAAAGTTGTTTTATAAAATAAAATAAAATTTATTTCATATCTGATGTTATGTTTTCCAGTTTCAATCGTCAATATAATAAATGAGCCAGGAACGATTTAAGGCAGAGATATTGCCCCTACGTGAAAAGTTTTTCCACATTGCACAACGAATACTTGTGGAAGAACAGGAAGCAGAAGATGCCGTACAGGAAGTTCTTCTTAAACTCTGGCATATACGTGATTCGTTGGGGAAATATGATAGTCCGGCAGCATATGCCACTACGATTACAAAAAATTATTGTCTGGACAGGTTGAAAGCCAAAAACAGGCAGGAGTCACTGGATGACACGTATTCAGCTCTTGCAGCAAGTGATAATCCTTACCTCGAGTTGGAAAGGAAAAATACAAACGAAATATTACAAAGAATCATTGATCAACTCCCCCCTCTTCAACAGGCTATAATAAAAATGAAAGATATTGAAGAATTTGAAGTGGAAGAAATAGCCGGTATCACCGGTACAAATGTAGAAGCCGTGCGGGTGAATCTTTCGAGGGCACGGAAAAAAGTTCGTGAAGAATACATTAAATGGACAAATCTATGAAAATCAGAATTAAACATAAAACAGATTTCAGCCAGGTTGACTACCTGATCGAAAAATACTACGATGGGTTGACCACTGTTGATGAAGAAAAACAAATTCAATATTTTCTGTCTCAACCGGATCTTCCCGAACGTTTTGAAGCTGAAAAAGATATTTTCGGTTATTATGATCATAAAAAGAAGAAACCACATAAAAGCATATTGCCCTACTTCCGATGGGCAAGTGCCGCTGCAGTACTGGCAGCAATTGTATTTAGTTTACAGGTATTTATGAATACGAATCGTTCAAATTACGCCTGTATCGACGGAAAAAAGATCTACGATGTTCATCAGATAAAATCTCAGGCACTGGAATCTTTACAGGAGGTTTCTTCAAAAACAAATGAAGTGGAAGATGGTTTCAAAAATCTGAATGACTATCAACTTATTGAACAACAACTTGACGTATTTTCTGGATTATAATACTTAATATCTCCTCATCATCCGGGGAAAAATTGATAACAGGTTAAAAAAGTAAACTAAAATGAAATCAATAAAAAAATATTTAGTGCTTGTTCTACTGGCAGGATTAGGAATTTTTCCGAATCTTAAAGCACAAAACGATTTACAAATCAGCAGGGTGTTTGAATTGTACGGAGATAAGAAGGGATCGGTTATGGTCGAATTAACCGATGAAATGTTGGAGGGATACGATTTCTCACTTTTCAAAAGTATAACGATCAACAACAATCTTCCGGCAGCCGATTATATACGAAAATGCCTCGCTAAGGATGAAGCGGGTGCAAAAAAGGTAAAACAGGTGGTATCGAATGGAGTACCAACTTCCATTTACCTTCAGCTTCCCAGAAAAGGACAGCTTTACAGGTTGATATTATTCAACGAGACCTATAAACCGGTACAAAAAATCACGTTGATTTATATTGAATCAAAAAATGATTCGGAAGACGTACTGAAATTAATATTAAAAAAGAAATAAGTATAAACAATTAATAATTTATCGATATGAAAAAATTCGTTCCGTTTATGATTGGATTCTTTGTTGGAATCCTGCCACTGAAAGCTGTCGGACAGACTCTTAAAGACTCCACTTTCCGGTTTAACAATAAAGTAATTCACGTACAGGACAGTATCGGCCAGGTGAAAATTAAAGTGTACGATAACGATTCGCTGGCTTACAAACCACTTTACGAAGGGATTTTCAGTGATGGCAAAAGCTATGAAAAGTGGACTGTAATGGAAGAACTGGGGATTCAGTTGCCATTTTTGAATACTAAAAACCGGAAACACCATCACAACTATTCTATGAAACCTCACTGGGCAGGAATTGGGTGGGGTTATGCAAACATTTCCGATCAAAATTATAAAATAAATAATATAAACGGGTTATCGTTGAAATCCGAGTCCTCTAACGAATTCTTTATCAATCTGATTGAAAAGATTCTACCGGTTTACAGAAACAATATCGGGTTAACAACAGGGCTTGGATTCGACTGGCACAATTATTATTTAGACAGGAATCAGCATTTGCTGGAAAAAAATGATCTGACAAATGTCTATGATGCCCCGGACGGAATAAGTTATTCATACAGCCGGCTCCGCACATTTCACATCACGGTTCCGTTGTTACTTGAGTGGCAACCCACTTTCGGAAAAAACCGTAATTTCTTTGTATCGGCGGGGGTGATTGGGGGAGTGAATACTTTTGCTTCTTTCAAAGTAAAATATATTGATGCTAACGGGAATACAGTTACCGCAGTTGAAAGCAACGGCTTAAATACAGCTCCTCTTTCACTCGATTTTTTAGGACAAATCGGATTCGGCACATTTAATGTATATGCTAAATATTCTCCTTTTAGTATTTTTCAATCTGAAAAAGGACCCAATGTAAGAGCAGTTTCCGTGGGATTGGTTCTGAATTTTTAGTTGAATAATTGATTCAATTACATGAATCCGGGATAGAGTGCTTCAATTAAAATCATTCGGACTCATGGATTGTTAAAACATCCAATTTTTCAGATACATTGAAAAACAAGTCCCCGTAAAAAACAATAATTTGTATTATTACGGGGACTGTAAACAGAATATAGCCTGCTACCTGTAAGATTATCAGTCGGATTGTTTACATTTGTATAGAAATCGATTGAAGTAATACTTATCATGATTTAATAGAACAGACATGATGAATCTAAAACAAAGGTATGGCAATACTGCCATGATTGCCGGTGCTTCCGAAGGTATCGGTGCAGCCTATGCAAGAGCGTTGGCCGGTGAAGGGATGGATCTTGTTCTTGTTGCACGCCGTATGAACCCTCTGATGGAATTAGCCGGTCAGCTTCAAAAAACTTATTCTGTCGGAGTAACCTGTATTTCATGTGATTTATCCGACAGCAATGCCACTCATAAAATACTGGAAGAACTGAACGGAAAAGAAATTAACTTTCTGGTATATAATGCTGCGCTTTCGTATATTGGTCCGTTTTTAGACAACTCATTTGAGAATTACACTCAAATGGCTCAGGTGAATATGCTCACCCCATTGAACATGGTTCATTCATTCGGTGAAAAAATGATTCAGAAAAAGAAGGGAGCCATTATTCTGATGGCCTCATTAGCCGGCTTTCAGGGAAGCGGGTACCTGACCATGTATGCAGCTACAAAAGCTTACAACCGCGTTTTGGCCGAAAGCCTGTGGTATGAATGGAAAAACCTTGGCGTGGATATAATGGCCTGTTGTGCCGGGGCTACAGAAACACCAAATTTTATAAAAACACAACCTGAAAAGACAAGCCTTTTCGCTCCAAAAGTACAATCACCTGCACAGGTAGTTTCCGAATGCCTCCGCAAAACAGGCAAACAACCCTCATTTATCTCAGGAAGAGGAAATAAAGTGGCTTCATTTATCATGCAGAAACTACTTCCACGCAAAATGACCATCACCATTATGGGGGACAATACAAAAAAAATGTATCGCCTGTAAATCCTTATTAAGTGAATCAAAGATAAGTTTAATAGATAAACGGTATAATTTTGTATGGTACCCTTTGTTTATATTCATTCCACAATTCTCCGTATTTGAGTATGCACCTTTTATCGTCATCTATCTGACGTGGGAAGAGCAACACCACATAGTATAACGGATATAACCAGGGCCATAATAATGCCGGATAGCCTGTACAAAGGATGATACCGGTACTCATTAATATCTCACCAAGATAATTAATATGCCTGCTCAACCCCCAGAATCCGTTCACCAACAAGAGATTGTTCCCATCGGATATTGTCTCGGGTAGTATCCCCAGAAATGCTTTGGTAGGGTATTTCTTGAAAAAATACTTCTGGAGATTCGCCCCACGTGAAAATCCCCAACCGATAAAAAAAGTAACTACATAACAGACCAATAACCTGCCGGGCGTATGGGGATCAGGCAAATCAACGGTTGACCATAAAGAAATTGCATAAAAATACGGATAAAAAACCAGGCACCCCCACCCCAATTTAAAACCTACCCGCTCGGCAAATAAATCGTAGGTATACAAATGCACCTCTTCAAAGGTCAGATAATCAATCAGGAAATAAGTCAACAAAATGGTAGTCAGGAATATTCCTGTTGATGATTGACTGCCATACAACAGATAATGATGAACTGTAAAGCTTAGTGCATTCAGTTCCAACATAATGGCACCAACAAGGTACAACCACATTTTAGCATCTATCCGCCCGTCCCAGAATTGAAGATTTTCTATTCTTCCTAAATAAAAATCTTTCCAAAAAGAACTTTTTACAGATGGATAAGGGAGAACAACGGCCAGACTAAAAAATATGCCAAAAGCAAAAGCCCCGGCCAGTTCGTACCAACGATAGCGGTAGAGCCAGTCGTACGAAATAAGACTGAAATAGCCCAATAAAACCCAGATTAAGACTGCTGCAAAGAAAACAAGTATTCCGTTGAGTCTGTATCTCATTTTTTCTGAAGTATCGGGGTTGGTAATATACCCGTTTACCCACCGCCCCGGTAAATACCCGTTTAACAGAAATAAAGCCGTGTAGAGTAAAGCAGGAACAAAAAATGCAACTATTTTATCCATAGCTATGAAGATTAATTTTGTGATCGAAAATAATATCATTCACTGATATTAATACTACAGTTTTTATTGGACTTCAACTACATTAGAACCGCATATTAAATTTAAAACATTCCAATTCTTCATAGTCAAAATTCATTTTCATGAACCATTATTTTTTCTGACAGGAAATGTAATTTGCCCTGTTCTTTTGAAAGCGATATAATACGAACAGCTCCCTGTCTTATTTTTTCGCTTCAACAGTATAAACAGGTTGTCACACTATCTTAAATCAATTATTTGCCCAAAGTGTTCATTTAAATGGATGGTAATATTTTTGTAAAAACACGGCTTTCATTGATGAAATTATATTCGCCCCAAAGTTATAGAATACTTTTAAAATAAACAATCATTTATTGGCATTTGTAACTCTCTATGAATAGGAGGCTTCCATTAATAATCATTTAAACAAGTCCAAACTTGTCACTATATTTAACTACTCAATTAACTTTTAATACTGCATTTTTGAATGAATTATTTCCTTCTAAAACAGAAAAAATAGCTGGTTCATAACTTTATAAAGAAATAAATTGATAGAATTTTTTATTATTTAAAAAATTCAGTACATTTGCTAAATAATTCCCCATCGCAAATCCTAAAAAACGAATAATATGAAATTCATTGTTTCAAGCACCGAACTTTTGAGCCATCTTTCAGCCATCAGTCGTGTCATAAACAACAAGAACTCACTGCCCATATTAGATAATTTTTTACTTCAACTTGAAGGAAAAACACTTACTATGACTGCTTCCGACATTGAGACTACGTTGATCACATCAATGGAAGTTGAGACATCCGATGGAAACGGAAAGGTAGCAGTTGCTTCGCGATTATTGCTCGATACTTTACGTGAGTTTTCCGAACAACCACTTACGTTTACTATAAACGATTCTAATCTGGCGATGATTATTACTTCGGCAAACGGATCCTATAATTTTATCGGTCAAAACGGGGATGAATATCCACGCTTGCCACAGCTTCAGGATGATGCACGGACATTGTCAATGCCGGTTCCCACGCTTTCTGCCGGAATCTCCAAGACTCTATTCTGTACCGCCGATGATGAATTACGTCCGGTAATGAATGGTGTCTTTTTTGACATTACTTCAGATAGCCTGACGCTAGTAGCTACAGATGCACATAAATTAGTGAGGTATAAAACAACTTACACCACAGCCTCTTTACAAGGGGACGAATTGGCGAATTTTATTCTGCCAAAGAAACCGGCTACCATGCTTAAAAACATCCTTCCCAAAGAAAACGGGGAAGTTGAAATCAGTTTTGACAGTAAAAATGCGCATTTTAAACTTGCAAATTATACCATGATCTGTCGTCAGGTGGAAGGTCGTTTCCCAAATTATAACGGCGTTATTCCAAAATCAAATCCATATAAAATAATTATTGACAGGGTAACCTTATTAAATGCACTGAAACGGGTTTCTGTTTTTGCCAACCAGGCCAGCAATCTGGTGAAACTTGCATTCTCGGCTAATCAGATACATATCTCGGCACAGGATATCGATTTTTCGATCTCTGCGGAAGAAACTATCAGTTGTCAGTTTGAAGGCGACCCTATTAAAATAGGGTTTAAATCATCGTTCCTGATTGAAATATTAGGCAACATTAATGCTACTGAAATTGTTTTTGAGTTATCAGATGCTTCAAGGGCCGGATTAATTTTACCTTTTGAAAACGAACCTAACGAAGAAATCCTAATGTTGCTGATGCCAATGTTACTAAACGATTAAACGTTAACAGGTCGAAAACACAAAAGGTCTAAGGTCGCAAGTCTTTAGACCTTTGATTTTTAATAGAATGTCTGTTTTATACCTTTACTTTTTAAGCCATTTCCACTAAACTTTAATTTTTGAACTTATTCAATTATAAAAAAAATGAAACTTCAACTTAAGAATCCAATAGTCTTTTTTGACCTTGAAACTACAGGTACAAATATAGTATCCGATAGAATTGTAGAAATCTCGTATCATAAAGTCTCTCCGAATGGTCGTGAAGAGACAAAAACAATTCGTATCAACCCTGAAATGCCCATTCCCCCCGGTTCAACCGAAATTCATGGGATTACCGATGCCGATGTAGCCGACTGCCCTACTTTCAAAGTTGTTGCCAGAGAAATCGTAAGGGATATTGAAGGTTGTGATTTAGCAGGATATAATTCAAACAGGTTTGATATTCCATTGCTCGCCGAAGAACTGCTCCGGGCAGATATTGACATTGATTTAATGAAACGAAAATTCGTCGATGTTCAGGTAGTATTTCATAAAATGGAACAACGCACTTTGGGCGCCGCTTACAAGTTTTATTGCAATAAAGACCTGGTAGGTGCTCATGGTGCTGAAGCGGACACACTGGCGACCTATGAAGTCCTGCAGGCACAGTTGGACCGGTATCCTGAATTGAAAAATGATATTGAGTTTCTTTCAAAATTTACGACACAAAACAACAATGTTGACTTTGCAGGACGACTTATCTTCAACGATAAGGGTGAAGAAGTTATAAATTTTGGCAAGTATAAAGGTCAAAAAGTAATCGATGTATTGAAAACCGATATGGGATATTACGGTTGGATGATGAACAGCGACTTTTCACTCCATACTAAAAAAGTATTGACAAATATAAAATTACGAAATTTCAACAAATAAATTTCAATATACTGATGTTTAGCAACGGGTGATAGTTAGTAACTTTCACCCGTTTATTTGATATATAACAAAGTGCACATACTGAAAAAGAAATATTTAACGGCTTGCAATTTATTATTACAGATTAATTTGCATGTTGTTTGGAGTCGAGAGAAAGTATGAAAACAAACTTTGTCATCAGTCGGATGTAATTTAACTGCTCTGTTCAGGGAATTATAATTTCAAAAAGAATAAATATAAATTAATTTAATTATACAGAAGCACTGTTGTCCGGTAAAAATTTTGTAAAATAAAATAAGAAGAGGAAACCTCTGAAGAAATTCCCTCTAATGAACTAATTTA
>Ga0302286_10003055_pt1 | contig 11379 bp, 11 predicted proteins | sample III_Fen_E2_3_FD_198765 | JGI IMG/M metagenome (GOLD analysis project Ga0302286, IMG submission 198765) | Peat permafrost microbial communities from Stordalen Mire near Abisko, Sweden - III_Fen_E2_3 | ecosystem: Environmental > Terrestrial > Soil > Wetlands > Permafrost | place: Sweden: Abisko...
GCGCCTCGCGGGATCTATACAAGCCTGGCGGAGAGCATCGAACTCCAGCGCGCCCTTGATCCACGAAAAACGATTGTCAACGGGTTGCCCAACGGCCTTCTGGTCGTGTGCATCGCTGCCATGAAGACACGGCTTGCACCCGTTATAGCGCGAGCGCAGGTCATCGAGATTGATGCCTCGTTTGCCGATCCAGAAATCACGCTGCGCTGGGCTACTAGAGAAGACGATGTGGGCAAACTTCTCAATCTCCTGACGGACGGTGGCATCAGCAGCTTGACGGACGCCAGAAGTGCCGTCACCGGCGCCGCCAGCAACGGCGATCAGGATGTTCTTCGTCGCCCAATCGCTCTCGCCGATGACCCTTCGCAGTTGATCGAAGTTGACCTTGAATTGCGTGGCGCCGTGTCGAAGCGCCGCACCGTCATCGGTGATGGTCGAGTCCGCTAGTTTGCCGAGCTTGATCAGCTCCTCTCGGGTGCAGTCAAAGCGGTCTCTGAATGCATGAAACTGCAGGCGCTTCAGGATGCGCTTTACCTCTGAAAGATGATTGGGGTCTTCGGGGCTGACCAGCAGATGGATGTTCACGAAGCCCGTCTTCGCCGCGACGTCTAGGCGCAGCTCGATGTTCGGGAAGAGCAGAGATACACCGGGCAGTCGGCCGGCAGCCTTGTGCCTGCAAAATACCTCGTAAGTGTCTGTGAGATAGTAGTCGGTAACTGCAATCGCCTCTATCTGAGGCGACAGACCTTCAAGCGTCGTGAGGTAGGAGTTCCAGGGGTCGGCAGCGCCGAACTGATTGTTGAGAATGGTACCGGGCGCATGAATGTGCGGCTCCCATCGATGCCATTCCGAGCCGCGACTGATCACTTGCGTCACCAAATTCTCCTTTTTGCTTGGCCACTGCGTGAAGCATCAATAAGCAATTTCAATGGGCCTAACGGGCGCATCGAGTAGGCCCCGGGAGTCACACCCTGAACCTCTCACGGAACCGTGCGTGACAGTCTCCTATCACACGGCTCTTCGGAACAGACAGGTCTTCACGCAGAATCCTATCGACCAGTGATGGAACAGCCTCTCTCGGCGCACGTTGATGCGCACAAGCCAGGCTTGCGCCTGATCGCGGGTCGGAAACCCAAACTTCTTGCGGGCCCATTTCACCAACCTAATGTTCAGCTGGTGCATCACGGGAGACTATTCTCGTGGACTGTAGCGCCCGAAGTAGTCGAGCTAACCCCGAAGGTAAGGAGCCAAGGTCTTGGCTACCTCACCCAGCCGCAGATCCTGCCACGCATGGAAGCCAAGCTCCCGAAGCGAGGCATCGATCCGCTGAAGGCTCTTGGCGCTGATGCCTGGCCACATCCCCCAGAAGCCCTGACGATCCACCTTGCGGACCATGTAGCGCGGCTTGAACGTGAAGCCAAGGAAGTCGAACTGGTGATGGACCTCCATCCCGCACGAGGGCTGGACGGGAAGCATCGCACAATTGACAATTCTTGTCTTTTCTTCGCTCAGGGAAAGTCCGAACTCCCCCAGCCTCGCACCAATCTCCTCAAGAAGGAGTCGACAGCCTTCCAGACTCGGGACATGGATCACGATGTCGTCCGCATACCGCTCAAAGCTGACTTCCGGATGGCTTGCGCGCATCCAGAGGTCGAAGGCCTCGTGCAGGTACAGGTTGGCAAGCAGGGGGCTGATGACACCGCCTTGCGGCGTGCCCATCCGCCTCTCCACAAGCTCACCATCGGGCTTCATCGCGGGGGCCAAAAGCCAGCGACGGCAGTACAGGAGCACGTGCCGTTGCTGAGTGTAGCGCCCCAGAATCTCAAGCCTCCTCTCATGGTCGATCTTATCGAAGAACGCACGGATGTCCAGATCGATCACGTACCGGCACCGACGGATCCGCTTCACGCACACTGCCAAGGCATCATGCGCGTTGCGGCCGGGACGGTGCCCGTACGAATCCTCATGGAACCTCGGCTCCACGTGCGGTTCAAGGCTGGCGCGGATCGTCTCCTGCGCCACCCGGTCAAGCACCGTGGGAATGCCAAGCTTGCGTTCCTTGCCGCCTCCCTTGGGAATGCTCCGCTCACGAACCGGAGGGGGCATGTAGCTCCCGCTGGCTAGGCGATTCCACAAGGGATACAGGTAGCGGCCAGGATTGCGGTCGATCTCGCCGATCGTAAGACCGTCGATCCCTTCCGCCTCCCCAGCCCGCAAGCGCTGATTACCAAGAAGGGGCAGTAACCGTGATGGCTGCTGCCCCTTTGTGTTTCTGCCCCGGGTATGCGCAAGCAATTTATCAATGCCTTGCTGAAAACGAATGGATTATACAGGTATCAGCACGAGCGAGAATCTGATGAAAGCCAACGTCTTTTCAGGCTCAAAGTCGGGTGAAACAGTTGGTAAGCAGAATACTTAAGACGGGATTCCAACTACATGCGCTGATTAACTGGGAAAGGACGCTTTCTATTACTGGAAGCGTCCCTTTGTGTTTCCGTAAATAAACTCTATCGACGGCATACGATCACTTCCAGAGCCTACGCCACAGCAGATAAAACTTGTTTTGTTTCCGGAGTTTAGAATCATGCATTTCCAGGTTATCGCCGTGCTTTACAGTCTTATATCTACTGAAGTCTACGTTGTTGCGAAAATTCCACTGGCGAAGTGCATTTCCGGGTGTGAAGTCATTAGCAAAAAGGTTTTGACGCTCGGTACCGAAAATGTCGCGGCAAGTAATAGCACCGAAGATGTAATAGCTATCCAACGCTTCAGGGAGATTTGTTTCCGAAAACAAGACATTGTGCTCGTAGGTTTGATTCTGCCACAAGGTACCAATACGCTTCCAGTGGCGTATACCAGCAAACAATCGTGGCATGTCAATGTCGAGGTCGATGTCACCGAAGTGGTGGGTTGCGTAAACTTCAACATCCAATGCCGGGGTTTGACCACAGTTTTGAATCACGACAGTGATAGCATCATTGTCAGGACTGTTTGTGAAATCTCTAACACCAACCCAAGCACCGGATTGAGTTTCGGCGGACAGTCTTTGTCGGCGAGCCGAGAGATAGGCAACGATGACCGTGAGCGCAGCAACAATCAGCAATCCGCCGCTGAAAATCATCTGCCAGAACGCATAATTGTTGGTCCCAGTACCCACGTTATCGAGGCGCTTCTCCTGATAGCTCTCATCTTGTTTGTGGCTTGGAGCCTCCACTGGGATATTAATAATTTCATGTGGTACAACAGCATCCGTGATGCGCCATGGTTTTACCCAGAACTCATCAGTAGTTGTAGATATAAAATTTGCATTATCTTCTGCAGTCCCAGGCGGCAAATCCTTTTGATATTGATACTCCATGCTTACCTTTTCTATTTGGTTGGCTGGGGTTGGTGATATCTGTTGGCCTAGGCGTTGGACATCATGAGCAGCAGTATCAAGAAGATGGGACAGCCTCGGTGTTTGCGCATCGCCTTAATGTAGCTCAACAGCGCAACACTTTCCTGGTCATATTTTACGTGGAATGAGCGAAAGCATATACCAGGTAACACAAATGATTATTTCACTACTCACTAACGGAGATCAAAATGCTGAATTCAATCTTGCTATGTAGCCTCATTGCCAATGGCATGCATCCAGAAATCAAATCCGGTGTCGCTGAACCCAGTGATTTTGTACTGAAACACAGTCTCGTGCTTGACATCAAAAACATCGTGGTAGTAAACAATCCCGGAAAGGAAAAACGACTTCCCCGAAATGGCACCAGTATCAGTGAAGGCTTGGAAATCGGAACCCGGACACAGCATCCCACCACGGTCGGTCTTCTGGGACGCGGAACGAATACCAGTTACATCCAAAGCAACGTTTGTCGTCACATGTTGAATCTGAATTCCAAGAGCCGGTGTTTCCCCATAGTTCTTCGCGAAGAACTTCACCCCATCAGATGTAATCAAGACACGCTCAACTCCGATGTAGGGTCGCAATTGTTTTTGAGTAGATACGTTGCTGGATCTATACAAACTATACGTGATATACGCGGTAGCCGAAGCGCCGATAGCAGCAATTATAGCGCCGATTGCCGTAAGAAGCTCAACGCATGTGGCGTTACAACTATTTTCGCCGCTGCTTATTGCACCTGGATGGTTTTGTGCCTCCTGGCTTTGGTCATCACGAACTTGATTACCGAGAGCACCGGGTTTGTTCGTCGCAGCGTGTACAGGCCCGGGTTTGTTCGTGGCCGATTGTATCTGCTCGTGCGTTGGCTCCAAAGCAATGGGATGATTTGCGCCAACATCGCTGCGTTGCTTTTCATCGGCACTTTTGCTTGCATGTTCTACAGCATTTATCTGTGCGTTCGGTAGCTGAGCGTATGCTCCCAGCGCAATCAGAATTAGTAGTAAAGGTTTCACAGTCTCTCTTTTCATCTGATATCAAGGAGTTTGAAATGGATCACATGCGTATCGGCGCCGATGCCAAGAATATCCTCCTGGCTTTGGACGGCGTGCCACTGCACGAAGCCGTATTCACCTTGGAAAGCGTTATCAAAGCCGTGCAAGGTCAGGCAATGCAAGCCCGGGTTTCGGCTACGGAAACCCTGCGCTCACATTGGGTAGGTGGCGACAAGGTGTTTGATTAAGAAACCGTGATATGCACGGTGGCCCAAGTACCATTAATTTCGTGCTTGATATCTGCAATGCAACCGGAGATCTTTGCGTGATTCACACCAATGATCTCAAGTTGTTCATTCCGTTGGAAGCATCCCGGCACTGAGTCGCTGGTATGTGTGATGTCTGGACATCCAGCTTTGCTGACAACAATCCTGTGTTTCATACTTTCTCTTTCCCGTTGAACGTGGTTGTGGAATAACGAAAAAAGGGCGGCAACCGTAATGGTTGCCGCCCTTTTGTGTTTTCAAGCCACGGACTTCGCCAAAGCGACGATCCACGGCTTCTGCGCCCGCAGTTGCTGGGCACCGATCAGAACCGGTTTCGCACCTGGAATTTCTTGATAACCCACGGTGATTCCTGGTATCGGAATACCAGTGCATGTCGAAATCACTGATGCCGAATTGGCATCCGGCATCTCGGAATGGAACCTGGATTTGAACTCAGGGAAGTCAACAGCCTGGGTGTCGTGAAAGCAACCCGGATATTTTGTGTAGACATCCCACATCTGCTCACAGATACGGGTTTCAACACCGTGGAATGCCTGGGCAGCAATCTTCTCCCCGGTTTCGTAGCGCGTCAAACGATTGGCAATGAATCCCCATATTTTCGGGACCGAGAGCCGGGCACGACCGCTGTGATCCGAGAACTCAGCGTTTCCGAAGTAAATAAGATCCAAGATGTTGTCGATAGCCCTTTGGCTTGATCCATCAACAGTGAATGGGATGATCAACTTGTTTGATGCAGATAACGCCAACTCGGTGAAGATCGACAACCCGGAACCGCAATCCAAGAACACGGTGTAATCACTACTCTTCTGCGGTGCCACGATATCCGCGATAAGATCGATGATCCAGGTATGCACGGCCCGCCAACTATTGCCCTGGCTTTCATATTCGTAGCCCCTCGGTGCCCGCGCTCGTCCCGCTTCCTCCAGCGTTTCCCGTTGGTGGTTCAGCGCAACATGGTGGACCTTCGCGGTATACGCTACCAAATCCGGATCTCCGGGAACCAACAGCAGGTTATCGGGAACACTGGGGTTGTACTCGTGGCAGCGTACCGCGTAATCCTCACCGGTTCCGGGATTTGCGTGCACGTGCTGCGTGCGTACCGAGATGTAACCGGCAATCGAACGGCGCCGAAGCCTGCGCTTCGATTTCCCGGATTTCACGACCTCGCGGTATAAACCGTCCAGCACCTGATCTCCGGCAAGGCCACCTAGAAGCATCGCCGAGACATCCGCGTGTATTCCCATGTCGATTACCAACACGGTCTTTTCGGGATGCTGCCTTGCATATTCGCAAGACAATTGGAATGTCAAATAGCTCTTCCCGACACCGCCTTTGGGGTTCCAGATCGCGTAGGTTTCCATATCTCGCCTTTTTCTTGTCATGAGGTTATGCTACAACACGCTGATCGTGTTGCGCCATGGTTTTATGGGAACGAAAATGCCAACCCGCGTGGGTTGGCTTTTGCTCATAGCTGCGTGAGAAGAACAAGGTCGGGTATTCACGTGAATACCCGACCTTTTGTGTTTACTGCATAGGCTTGCTGTGGAAGAAGAACTTGACGTTGGTGATGTAGGAATTGGCACCAGCCACACCAGTGTTGAACCAGATAGTCCCTTGTGCATCTAGATTCACAACTTGGATCTTCGTTGCACCGCTTTCAGTGGTGTACTGAACATAGATCTTGTTAACACCAATCGGCAGCACGTGCGTGACATTGGTGACAGTCTGCAACATCACCATGAAACCTGCTGGCAGCCACGAGGTATTGTAAGCGCGAATCGTGTCGGGAATTGCTGCCAGCGTATCATTGTTGTTGCTAGCGGTATCGCACACAATGGTCTTCAAGGCAACAACACGCCACATATCATTGGCGAAATAGCTGGCGGGAATCTCAACCAAGGTATCGTTGCGGGTGAACTCGGAATAGCTGCTCACCAGGGAATCGTTGGGCACCAACGAGTATCCCAGGTGCACGTAAGTACTGTACAACCGGAACGACCGCTTCCCTTCGGCAGTCAAGGAATCAACGCTCACATCACCGTTCAAACCCGTCACCGGCATGATCGCGGTGTAAGCCAAGGTGGTATCACTATGCTTCACCCGTGCGAACCACGAATACACGGTAGCGTTGTTCGCGTAAGCCGAGCTGTCGTACACCGAGTAGATGTAGCCAGTGAAGGTCTTGCCGGAGTTGGTAGCAGCCAGCGTCACCACGTTGGCGATGCTGTCGTTGGAGAAGTACACGGCCTGCAAGGTGTTCCCACGGTAGGCAGCGTCCGGTATAACCGATACGTTGCGCTGCACCACGTAGTTGGCGGGCAGGATTTCGGACCACGAAACCACCGGGATTTCCCGCAGCGTGTCGTTGCCGATCACGATGTAGGCATGGGTGAGGGTGTCGCTGGACACCACGCGCCCCGCCGCAGCCTTGGCGGTACCGGTGACGGTGAAGGCACCATCGGCACCCGGCAGCACGCACACTCCTTCCACGCACACCCGTGTGGAACCCGAGACCTGGGAACCCGTGGTGTACAGGTGGCCGGAAATCCGGAACCCGTTGGCGTCACCGGAAATCACGGGGTTGGAGCCGGTGACATCGCTCGAAGCGTTGTCGCAAGCCGAGACATAGAACATGGCGCAAGCAGTCAACAGACCGCGATAGATACTGGTTTTCATGGCTAACCCCCGGAATTCCTGTAGGCTCAGCATTGAGCGCGGGATTTGTGGCGCGGCCTTGCACATCAGAGCCGTGAAGCTCCTCGGCATTGCCCCAGCCATCACTCCACTCTGGCAGTGGAATTTTGACCTAGATTTAACTGTAGGATGATTTTATACAAAAGTCAACCATCAGACGATGGATAATCCCTCGGTTGTGAAGATCTTCGGTACGTGGAAACCGACCAGATCGCCGAAGTGGAACGGAAGGCCATCGGCCAACGCATTCGAGCTTATCGCGTGCGTCAGGAACTTTCCTTGAACGACCTTGGGCAGAGTATCGAGGTCAGCCCTCAGATGATCCACAAGTACGAGACTGGAGTATCGCCGATCCCATCAGACCGGCTTGCTCGACTTGCCAATCGTCTTCATGTCAGTTGCAATGACCTGATCCCAACACTCAATCAAGCCAAGCAATCAAATATTGACCTGACTGAAGAAGAGCATCAACTCCTCAAGTCATTTCGTTCCATTGCTGATCGTAAGGTCAAACGGAATTTGGTGCAATTCCTGGACTCAGTTGTGACACAAGCGATCGTTGTACACAACCCAGACCATACGCATTAACCAATACCCTCCGAATTCTAGTGAATTGGACAAAAGAAAACCCACTTGGAGACCAAGTGGGTTTTCTTTTGTTTGGGATCCGAGGATTATGCCAGCTTATACTTGGTTCCGCGTGCTTTGCCTTCCCTGACAACCTTGCCTTCGGTCACGAGATCTTGCAAGGCTTCACGAAGCGTATTGCCATCGAAACCCACGAGAGCGACAAGTTCGGCACCACCCACAAAGCCCTTGCCTTCCAAGGCCGCAAAGATGCGCTCGGCCTTCTCGGCACCGGTCAGACGGGACTTGGGAAGCTTTTCAGCTTTCGTGGCGAGAGTTGCGGCACCTGAGAGGACAGCCAGCCTGGCCTCCAGCTCACGAACAACCTTTTTGGCTTCTTCTAACTGCTCGCGCACTACATTCACTTCCGCAGACTTGCGGCGTTCAATTTCCTTGTAGATCTCTTCGATTTGCAGACTGCTCAATTCCATATTCATCTCCATTGAACTCGCCCAGGTCACCTTCGACTGAGCATTTGATGGGCAGAATATAGTATCAACACCAGGCTTTTTGCAATTGCAAAGTTTGCGAACCCATTGGCTTAAACAAATCATCGGTCAACGCATTCCATGACAATTTATTCCCATGAACCATTTGCATTGGAGGCACATGTCTAATGGCAATAATGAAATGTGTTCCGGGATAGTCAAAACAGATTTGATCCGATCTGAGGCCGCTTGTACTCTTGTGAATCTCATCATCCGCTTCGCTGAAGCGTCCTCTCGGACCTCGCACACAATCATACTATTCTGATCTGAATACTTGCACTGGTGCTCGTTTGAGTATATGATTTACAGAGTTGCACTTGCAAGTTCACGAAAGGACCACCATGACGGACGCCACGATGACCATCGCTGTTACCATTTTCCAGCAGCTTGGAGGCCAGGGCTTTGCCCGAATGATCGGCATGCGCACCCCTATCCTTGCGCGCGAGAACAAGGAACTGTGCGAAACCACCGCAACCTTTCAATGGAAAGCCCAGGCAACCGACGGACTCAATTTTCTGGAAGTCACCTTGGTGGAATCCTCGGACACTTACCGCATGACTTTCGGGAAAGTCACAGGCCTGAAGGTGGCGCGGCAAACTCCCATCGAGGATGTCTACTGCGACCAGCTTCAGGAAATTTTCGAAAGCCGCACGGGGCTGATCACCGAACTTCCCAGAGTGGTCTTCGAATACGGATTCACAGACTTGCCCGGTCCGACCAAGCGGTGCGAAGACGAGACCAATCCCACCGGCAAGGAAGGATGAGACTCACGATGTCCATGCCCACGAATGCATCTCTGCGCAAGACTCGAGCCGCCAAGAATAGGACGCCTGCGAAAAGAAACAAAGCAGACAAGACCTTGATAGCTAACGATGTCTTCGAAAACGAAACCATCTGGCACACATTGGTGATCTGCTGGAAAATGTTCCTGGCAGCGCGCATATCCCCTTCTGAAGCCGTTGATTTCTTCTGGGACAGCAAGGAACTTCAGAACTGGCTGGGACTGGTATCCCCCACTCCGATCAGCTCTTGGAAGGCGCGGCGCAAGCGTATGGAAGAACGGATGAACAACGTACTCCGCCATACCCCATCCCATGGGAACATGGGACTCAACCTGCAAGGAATTTCTGAACTCTTCCAACTTGAACCAGACCATGTCGTTGTGCTTCGCTTTGCAATCCTGATTCAGACCTCTGCGACGCTTCGATGCCTAGTGGACATCTTCTGCGACGGGATGGCCGAGGAATGGGAAGGATTTTCTGAATTCGTGGGACAGAGCCTGGACTTGTCCATGCCAAGATTCCAAGAGATTGTTGCAGAGACATCGATCATCGTACGGACGGGCCTGATTGAAGTAGACCCGACCGTGGCCTTCTCAAACGAATTCATCTCCACTCCCAAGAGCCTTGCACGACGATTACGCACCGGCTCCGGCGATCTCGTCGACATCATCAAGGACAACGTGGACATCTCCCCTTGCGTGCAGCTGGCACAGGAGGATTTTGCGCACCTAGGGATACTTTGGGATGCCCTCACCAATGCGATCCAAGCAGATCCACCAGTTCATATTCTGCTGGCTGGGGAGCCTGGCACAGGGAAAACTCAGTTAGCCTTGGCGTTGTGCAAGGCTTGCGGAAGAGTCACTGGCTTGGTGAAGACTGAGAACAAACAAGGTGGTAGCCTCGAAGGCGGAACAAGGCGAGACGCCTTGATCCTTGGATCCAAGTTGATTGCAAGTATGCGCAATCCCGTGCTCATTGTGGACGAAGCTGAAAACCTATTGGATGTCAGCGCATTGGCAAGCCTGAACGAGCGCCGCTCCCCCAACCCCAGCAAGGCGTGGCTCAACCGGTTTTTGGAAAATTCGGAGGTGCCGACCATCTGGATTGTCAACGATCCGCAAATATTGGATCCTTCGGTGCTGCGCCGTTTCACCTGGATCGTGCCCATTGGAATCCCACCCCGTAGCACACGGCAGAAAATCTGGACCAAGAACTTTGCCGATCAAGGGCTTCCCATATCGTTCATGGAGGAATTGTCGTACCGAGCCGATCTACCTCCCTACGAGGCCACGCGACTTGCTCGCATCGCAAGCATGGCCGGGGAGCATCGGGAGGAGCATGTACGTTTGGCGCTGGAGCTTGCTGATCGTCTTCTTGAGCGCAAGGCCATGGCCGCTTTGCCGACTCAGATAGCCTTCGATCCTGCGCTTCTGAACATTGATGTTGACCTCCCAGCTTTGCTAACAGGACTTGGCAAGAGCGGTCATGGCAAACTTGGATTCTTCGGCCCTCCAGGCACAGGCAAGACCATGTTGGCGAGCGAAATCGCCAGGCAACTGGATCGCACATTGTTGACCAAATCCGGATCCGATCTCTTGGGCTCATTTGTGGGCGAGACAGAGAAGAACATCGCACGCGCCTTCCAGGAGGCGATGGATGAAAATGCGGTCCTGCTGCTTGACGAGATCGACGGAATCGCGGGCGACCGAAGCCTAGCCCGTCATAGCTGGGAGCGCACCCAGACCAACGAGATCTTGGTGCGCCTGGAGTCATACCACGGCATTGTGATCCTGGCCACCAACTTTGCCGAGACGCTTGACCCAGCTCTGGCTCGCCGCCTGGATGTAAAGGTCACGTTCAAGGCACTGAAGCCAGCTCAGGCATGGAAACTCTTCCAGGCACATGCCCAGGAGTCGTGTGAAAGCCTAAAGCCCAAGATTCAAGGGATGGAACTCCGCTTGGGAGACTTCAGCGCTTCGTTACGTCGGTTAGTGGCCTGTGGAGTCGCGATCACGGGGCCTGCGCTTTTGGATGCCTTGCAAGCCGAAATGGCCTTTCGTCCCGGCGCATCCCGAAAGCTGGGCTTGTAAGGGCTACTGGATTCAGACCGAGCTG
>Ga0302286_10003056_pt1 | contig 11376 bp, 12 predicted proteins | sample III_Fen_E2_3_FD_198765 | JGI IMG/M metagenome (GOLD analysis project Ga0302286, IMG submission 198765) | Peat permafrost microbial communities from Stordalen Mire near Abisko, Sweden - III_Fen_E2_3 | ecosystem: Environmental > Terrestrial > Soil > Wetlands > Permafrost | place: Sweden: Abisko...
ATATTCATATAGGTATAATAGAAATGGAATGAAAGAAAGGATTTTTGATAATCTGATTAATCGTATGATGATTGCCCCTCCACATCCATACAAACTAATTATTCCTTAAATGCCTATTTCAATAAAATAAAAAACAAAAGCCGAACATTTCTGAACGGCTTAAATCTTTCATAGAAATATGAACGAATTACTTTAATAATTCCAAAGTATCTCTAGCAATAACTAATTCTTCGTTTGTAGGAACTATGATTGCTTTTACTCGTGAACCTGGTTTTGAAATTTCCATTAAATCACCTCGAGTAGTTAGGTTTAATTCTGCATTAAAATCAAGTCCTATAAAAGAGATTCCTTTACAAATAGCTTCACGAACCATGACGTTATTTTCACCAATACCACCAGAAAATACAATAATATCAACACCATTCATTGCAGCAGCATACGATCCAATATATTTTTTAACTCGATATGAATACATGTCAAGAGCTAATTGACAATTTACATTTCCATTTTGAGCAGCATTTAAAGCATCGCGCATGTCAGAATAACCTGAAATTCCCAACATACCACTTGCTTTGTTCAACATGTTGTCGGTACGTTTAAGAATATCTTTTAATTCTTCATTTGGTTTTGCTTCTTTTTTCATAATATAAAGCAATGCACCTAAATCTAAATCTCCACTACGAGTACCCATCATTAAACCTTCGAGAGGAGTAAAGCCCATTGATGTATCGATAGATTTACCATTTTCAATTGCAGCAATTGATGCTCCATTACCTAAATGACAAGTTATTATTTTACATTTTTCATAATCGAATCCTAACGTTTCGGCAGCTATACGCGAAATGAATTTATGACTTGTACCATGGAAACCATATTTTCTAATTTTGAAGTTTTCGTAATAAGAAAGTGGGATGGGATAGAGATAAGCTTTTTCGGGCATTGTTTGATGAAATGCGGTATCGAACGTTCCACATTGCATTGCATTAGGTAAAAATTTCTTTGTAGCATAAATACCTTCTAAATTAGCTGGATTATGAAGTGGAGCTAATTCAGAACAATCTTTTATTGTTTTTAAAACATTTTCATTAATAATTACACTACCCGAAAAATCTTCAGCTCCATGAACGATTCGATGTCCAACTGCAGTAATTTCATCAGCAGTTTTTACTACACCATCTTTTTCATTTATAAGTTTCGAAATAATTAACTCAACACCTTGTTCGTGATTTGCAATTGAAATTGATTCAGATTTTTTTTCTTGAATTATAGAACTATATTTGAATTCACCAACAGCTTGTCCAATTCTATCTACAACACCCGAAGCTAGTACTTCTTCGTTGGTCATTTCAAGTAGTTGATATTTTATTGAAGAACTACCACAGTTTAAAACTAAAATTTTCATTTTCTTATATATTGAATTTGTAAATCACATGTATTGAGTTGGGGCTTTCGACAACAATGCTATTGAAACCTTACAACCTTATGTTTTTAAAAAGAAAAACCTGCACTAGGGCAGGTTTCTTTTAGCTTTATTCACTTTTAAGTTTTGCTTGAATTGCTTGACACGCAGTTATTGCAATGACATTTGTGATGTCTTTAGCGGAACATCCTCTTGAAAGGTCATTGATAGGAGCAGCTAAGCCTTGTAAAACAGGACCGAAAGCATCGGCATGTGCAAAGCGTTGAGCTAATTTATAGCCTATATTTCCAGCTTCAAGCGATGGAAATATAAGGACATTAGCTTTTCCATTTAATGGACTATCTGGACATTTTATTGTAGAAACTTCGGGAACAATAGCAGCATCAAGTTGAATATCGCCATCAATTAATATTTCTGGACGAAGTTCTTTTACTCTACGTACTGCGTTTGCTACTTTATCCACAACACTATGTTGAGCACTACCATGAGTCGAGAAGCTTAACATAGCAATTCGGGGTTCAAAATCTAATAATCCTTTTGCAGTATCTGCTGTTGTAATTGCTATTTCAGCAAGCATTCGTTCGTCTGGATCGGGATTTACAGCACAATCGGCAAATAACATTAATCCTTTTTCGCCAAATTCAGGATCTTTAAATATCATGGCAAAAACACCAGACACAACACTTACACCTGGAATCGTTTTTACTATTTGAAATGCAGGACGAAGTACATCGTCGGTTCTGTTTAAAGCACCAGCAACTTCACCATCGGCATCACCAGCTTTAATCATTGTAACACCTAAATACAAAGGATTTTTAATCATCGTCAATGCTTTTTCGATGGTCATTCCTTTATGTTTGCGGAGTTCATAAATTAAATTAGCATATTCCTCAATCTTAGGGTGATTTTCTGGATCAATTATCGTTGCTTTATCTATTACATTGAGTAAATTCATTTCTTTAGCCGATTGTAGAATTTCTTCTCTATTTCCTAAAAGGATAATATCAGCCAAATTATGTTCTATTGTTTCTTCCGCTGCTTGTAGTGTGCGAGGTTCATTTCCTTCTGGCAATACGATTCGCATGTGTTTTTCGTATGCTTTTAACCACATTTTTTGAATGAAATTCATTGATTTTCAGAATTATATATTTAAATTACTATATACTTAACAAATGTATTATAAATATATAAATATTTCAAAGCTTTTTGGGCTCAAATATTTACTTATTTTTCGAAGAATTTAGAGCTTTTTAATCTTTATCTTTGTGTGAATTTACGGAGGTATTGGTTAATACTTTTAATTAATTTTATTTATGGATTATTCTTCTGTTGCTGATTTTCTAACTGATAGTTCGAGGGCAAATGTCGATTTGGCTACCGAATATGTTGGAAATGATGAATATCGATTTGAAGAAGCTCTGCAACTTGCGGTTAATTCTGCTTATCCTTTAAATATGCGAGCTGCTCGAGTGTTAGAATTTAGTGCGTTAAAAAATCCTCAATTTGCTTTAAAAAGAATTGAATTTATTGTAAAAATGTCTGCAACGAATTCTAATGATGGTGTTAAACGTGCTTTTATGAAAATAACTGAGCGTTTTTTGCCAAATAAAATTGATGAAGATTTATTAGGTTTAGTTATTAATAATTGTTTCGATAAATTGAATGGAATTGAAACGGTTTCCGTCAAATACTATAGTATAAATTGTTTGATTAAAATTTTAAAACGCGAACCCGATTTAAAACATGAATTGTTAGAATCTCTCTATTATCAGATTGGTCGAAATACAACAGCATTCGACCGATATATGAAGAAAAGAATTAAAGAAATTGAAAAAAAATAGGTCATTATATATAGTAGCATTTTCATGGAATATCTAAAACTCTATATTTCTGCTTTTGTTCAAATGTTGAATGAAATGTCGCCATTCCTTATGTTGGGATTATTAATGGCAGGTATTCTTCATGTTTTCATGAAAAAAGAAAGAATGGTTAAATATTTAGGAAAGGCAAATTTAAAATCGGCAATTTATGCTGCTTTAATTGGTATTCCATTACCATTGTGTTCTTGTGGTGTTATTCCAACGGGAGTTGCTTTTTATAAAGAAGGTGCATCGAAAGGAGCATCTGTATCATTCTTAATTTCAACCCCACAAACAGGTATTGATTCGTTTGCTGTTACTTGGTCGATGATGAGTTTACCTTTTGCAATTGTTCGACCAATTATTGCTTTTTTAACTGGAATTTTTGGTGGCTTTTTGACAAATACATTCGACAATGTTAAATTCGATGAACATCAAGAAAAAAACATTAAAGTCGACCATTGTGATGGTGATTCTTGTGATGTTAAAAGTCACGCTAATAAATTTACATCGGTGTTTCATTATGCATATATCGATTTTCTTTCTGATATAGCAAAATGGCTCTTAATCGGACTCTTAATCGCTGCTTTTATAACAGTTATTATTCCCGATAATTTCTTTACTATGTACATGAACAATCCATTTTTAAGTATGTTGATTGTTTTGGTTATTTCAGCTCCATTATATACTTGTGCTACAGGTTCAGTATCGGTTGCTGTTGCGTTAATGACTAAAGGTTTGTCGCCAGGAGCTGCACTTGTTTTATTAATGGCTGGTCCAGCAACCAATGCAACAGCTATTGCTGTATTAAGTAAAGTTTTAGGTCGTAAGTCGTTAATAATATACATTATATCTACAATTATTGGCGCAATGTTTTTTGGCTTAATTATCGATTATTTATTACCTGTTAATTGGTTTACTGTTGCTGTTTGCCATGGTCAACACCATCACACAGCTATGTTGCCCGAATGGTTTTCTTCAATAATGTCGATACTTTTAGGATCATTAATTCTTTATGCAATTATAAAACCATATATAAAAACTAAACCAAAAACTATGAATTTCACACTTAATACTTCGGAAGTTGTTACTGTAAAAGTTGATGGAATGACTTGTAATCACTGCAAAGCAAATGTTGAAAAAGGAATAAGTACAGTTACTGGTGTCGAAAAAGTTGAAGTAGATCTTGCATCTAAAACGGCAACTATAACAGGCAAAGCTGTTTCGATTGACGATGTGAAAAACGTTGTAGAATCGAGAGGTTACGAATGGGGAGGAGTTTGTTAATTGTTAATTTTGAATTGTTAATTATTAATGATTTGACTAAATTGGATTTTGCTCTAGGCTCGAGCGGACTTGCAGTCCGTTCGTTATTTTTTTATAAATAGCACGGACTACAAGTCCGCGCTAGCTAAGTTTGTTATTTCAATCAAATATTAAATATTTAAATGCACAATACAATAAAACACGATTTCCCGTTTAAAACACTTAAGGTTGTTCCATTAATAATTCTGTTTCTTTTAACTAGTTTATTCTTACAAGCTCAACCCAATTGCGATACATCAATAACTCGTGCTCGTGTCGATAAATATTATGTAGGTTCGTACTTTAAAGACTATCGCGATATAATTACTTGTCCATTTAAGCCAAGTGTTAAAAAATACACATTAGCAGCTGTTTACGGTGGAGCTATGTATGCGTTAATTTCGCATTACGACGAAAAGATTCAGATTTATTCTCAAGACCATAAAAGTGGCTTTGCAACCGATGCAAGTAAATATGTCTTCGAACCATTTGGTCGTGGAATTTATCCCATTTCGGCCATTATGTTATTGTATGCCGAAGGTGTTATTTGGAAAAATCAGAAAAGCAAAAAGGTGGCAATGAATGCGACAAAATCTTTTATTATTGCTACCAGTTTTGCGCAGATTGCAAAATATGCTTTTACTCGTCAACGTCCATTAGTTGGTCCTGCTGATGCTCATAAATGGGAAATGGGTGGGGGAAATGCTTCGTTTTTTTCGGGACATACTACAACTGCATTTTCTATTGCAACAGTTTTTGCCGAAGAATATAAATCGACAGTTTGGGTGCCTATTGTGGCTTATACGCTTGCTGCTGGAACTGGAATTTCGCGAATATATGATAATAAACATTGGGCTAGTGATGTTCTTACTGGTGCATTATGTGGCTATTTAGTTGGAAAACTGGCAGTCAATAAAAACAATTGGGGAATTAAGATTGTTCCTCGAATTATTATTCAATAATATATTGCCCCGACATTTATGTCGGGGATTCCTTAAAATAGATTAATCATAGGGCTTTAGCCCTTAAAAATATAATTATGAACGCAGAAATAATAACCATTGGTGATGAACTTCTCATCGGACAAACAATTGACACAAATTCAGCTTGGATAGGTCGTGAGTTAACAAAACTTGGATTTACTGTGTATCAAAAAACAGCAGTTCGCGACAATAAACAACATATCATTAGTTCGTTCAACGAAGCATTGGAACGCTCGTCGTTAGTGCTTGTTACGGGTGGTTTGGGCCCAACCAAAGACGATATTACAAAAATTACATTATGCGAATATTTCAATACTGAATTAGTATTGAATCAAGATGCATATTCATTAATCGAACGTTTTGTGTTTGAACGTGGTGGACAAATGAACGAAAGTAATAAAAGTCAAGCTTTGCAACCCGAATCGTGTACATATATTCCTAATAACAATGGAACTGCATCGGGAATGTGGTTTGAGAAAGATGGGCGAGTGCTAGTTTCAATGCCTGGTGTTCCGTATGAAATGGAACAAATGATGACTGAAACGGTTTTACCTAAAGTTGCACAATTTTTCAAAACACCTGTAATTGTGGTTCGTAATGTTTTAACCACTGGCATTTCCGAATCGAAACTATCGGAAACAATTAGCGATTGGGAAGATGCATTACCTCAAAATACGTCGTTGGCATATTTACCATCACCAGGAATGGTAAAACTTCGATTAATGGTAAATGGTAACGATGAGGCAGTATTAAACCAACAAGCCGATACATATATTGAAGCCTTAAAATCGATTATTCCAAATAATATTTTTGCATTCGAAGACGATAGCTTTGCCGCAATAATTGGAAAACAATTGGTAGCACAAAATAAAACATTTGCAGTTGCCGAAAGTTGTACTGGTGGATATATTGCCCACAGCATAACCCTTAATAGTGGCAGTTCGGCATATTTCAAAGGTTCAGTTACTGCTTATGCAAATGAGGTTAAAGAATGTCTTTTAGGTGTACCTCATCAAATGTTGCTAGATAACGGTGCTGTAAGTGAACCAGTAGTTCGAGCAATGGCTGAAGGTGTGAAACGTGCATTACAAACCGATTATGCTATTGCTACAACTGGTATTGCTGGCCCTAATGGAGGAACTGCAGAAAAGCCCGTAGGCTCCGTTTGGATTGCAGTTACTGGCCCTAATGGAACGGTTGCCCAATGTTTCAATTTTGGAAATGACCGTGTTCGTTTTATTAGTCGTGCAAGCAATGCTGCATTCGATATGTTGAGAAAAGTTTTGTAGTATTTTTTGAGATAATAATGGACAGCAATCTGATTCAACATATCCAAAAGTTTATCGATGTAAGTGAGAGTGATATTGCAATTATTCAAAAGTATATTGTAACTCGTAGCTTTAAAAAGAAGGAATTTTTGTTGCAAGAAAATAAGATTTGTAATGAATTATTCTTTGTTGAAAAGGGTTGTTTACGCATGTATTTTATTAATGAAAAAGCTGTTGAGCAAATCGTAGAATTTGCTTTAGATGGTTGGTGGATTTCCGATTATCAAAGTCTTTTTCGTAAAACACCATCCAATTACTATATTCAAACTATTGAGGAGTCAAAAATCGTTTCTATTTCAAATGAAAAACTCGATGAATTATTAGTTGAAGTACCTCGATTAGAAAAATATTTTAGACAAATCATGCAAAAGGCTTTGGCCGGATCTCAGCTAAAATCGAAGTTATTGTATGAAATGTCGAAAGAAGAATTTTACTTGCATTTTAGTAGCTCATTCCCCGAATTTATGCAAAGAGTTCCGCAATATATGATTGCATCGTACCTTGGTCTTACACCTGAGTACATGAGCGAATTGCGTAAAAAGAATTTGTAATATATCCATTTCTTAAACCAGCTTAATTTTTAAAAACTTTTTCGGTTATACTTTTGTGTATATTAATTTAAAATCTCAAAAGTATATGGATGCTAAGATTACGGTTCTCGAAGCAATGAAAAAGGATGGTACTGCCTTACAAACGGGAAAGATTGTTGAATTAACAAATCTCGATCGTAAAGTTGTTGAAAAAGCTATGAACGATTTAAAAGCCGAAGGTTCAATTATCTCACCCAAAAGATGTTTTTGGCAAGCAAAATAATACAAATCATTTTTAATGTAACAGATATTGTATAATCATAAAAACGAATGAAGATGAATAACGAAAATAAATTAAGCGAAAAGTTTTTGGAAGTATTACAACACGAAGGAGTTGTATCAATTATGTCGTGGGGTGTTGATGCTCATTTGGTGAATACTTGGAATTCTTATATAGTAGTAACAAGCGATGAGCGAATATTAATTCCTGCTTACGGATTCAGAAAGACTCAAAAAAATGTAGATGTAAATAATGTTGTAAAAATCGCATTAGGTAGCAAAGAAGTTATGGGTTATAACGATTATCAAGGTACCGGATTTATTGTTGAAGGAACTGCTCGTTATATTGAATCGGGCGACGAATATGACATGATGAAAGCAAAATTCTCTTTTTTAACAAGAGTGTTGGAAGTTACAGTAACCAAGGCAACTCAAATGTTGTAGTTTGTCTTTTATTGATTCCGAATTGATGAGGCTGTCTTTACAAATTGACAGTCTCATTTTTTTATGTTCCTTAAAATAGTTGCTAAAATATGAAACTCTATATTTTAAACCCGATTCCTCCTCGTAATTATATACCTCAAAGCTATAAAATAATTCGACCTCGCATTTACCTAATTACATAAAAACGGCTAAGACAGGAGCCTCAGCCGAACTTGTGTTATTTAACAAGAATACTTTTAAATAATGTTACATTTCCATCGTCGGAAATATATTTGACTTTGAAATAAACAGAAATTATATCTTTTAATTCCTTCCATTTTTGATCATTCAATTTGTCGAGACTTCCTGATACAACTATATAATTTACCTGTCGTTTATTTGGTGAATTTGGATTTGTTGGCCATTGAACTTCCGATAAACTACTCTTATTTGCAATACATACATTGGGCATTTTTTCCCAATTCCATTTCAAAGGAAACCATCCAACACTTGCTTCGTAATTTTCTAATATTATCATTGGTTTATCAATACCTAAATAGTTCGAAAAATGAATTTCAATCCAGTTGTCCGATACATTTACAGGTAATACAATACTGTTTTTCTCAATACATTCGCTCGTTTTATAATAACTGATAGCATCTTTGTTTATTCCTTTAATTGTGCCATTTCGATGCTTGAATAGTAAGCCCAAATGAAGCAATAACACAATAATTATAACAACACTATTATATTTTCCAGGTATAGCTCTTGTAATTGACCATATTAAAAGAAATATAGTGAATATATAACAATACCGTTGCGACATCATTGTTGCACTGGCACCATCGGGTATTATGAAAAATAAGATTAATGAAACTATTAGTGGAATTACCAGTACATCAATTTTTCTAAATGAAAAATAATTGGTTTTCTTTATTCCCAAAAAACTAATTACAAGTAGGAGTATTAAAATATGTATGAATTGATTTGTTATTAATTGCTCTCCAACATAATCAAATACAATTAAAGCTCTACCATCGTTTAACCATTGTACAAGTTCCTTCGTTGGAATTCTTACATTTGACGGGAAAAAGACGACATTTTTATAAAATATTAAAAGACAAATAAGACTAGGTAAGGTACATAAGAAAACCACAAGTAATTTACTCCCACCAAACGTAATTACCTTTTTAAAATCTTTGTTTTCGATGTAGTATTCGTACATTAAGTAAATACAATATAAACCGAGGGTTAGTCCTAAAAAGAAGAGCATTAATATATTTGAGAAATATAAGAGGCTTATTAATACTACTAAAATGATATAATTACCAATTGATTTGTTCGATAATGTTTTTATTCCAAAACCTAAGGAAAAGAAAAAGATAACAAATGAAATACTAAAATTATAGAAGCCAAGATGGAATAAAAATGAATAAATAAACGGGAAAATAATAATGCTTAATGAAATGTTTTTAGGATTTAATACTTTTACTAAATATCGAAAACCAATTGCCATTCCTACAATATAGACAATAAGAAATACCTTTTCGGATAAGAATCCCAATAAAAATAAATGAGAAAACGATAATATAAATTCACTTGTCCAATTGGGTATTGGCATTTTATTTATTATATAAAAATCGTTTACGGTATTATTTCCACTGAGCAAACTGTTTAACATGTTTGCATTATATAGATGTGCAGGACCATCGATTGAAGGATAAAATCGAGTTGAACAAACAAAAAGTACATTAATTATTAAAACAAAATAGAAAAATAAGGTACTTTCAGTAATAGATGTAAAGGAAATTCTTTTTAGCATTTTATAAATTCATTAATTATTGATTTATTCGTAACAAATATAGATGTTTTTTTATAAGTTGTTTTAAAAAGTGCCTATAGGCTGGAAATAAGTTGATGCTTACCAAAGCAGACTTTTATTCATTTTATTTATATGCTAACACTCGTTTTTAACGAAATTCGAAAACAACATAAATCTTTTTACGAGCACATATATAATTTGCAGAAAATGGTGAATGTTAGTTCAGCCGAACATACTTACTTTGCACCCTCATGCTTGAGTTGGTAAAGTAAATCGAAACACTGATCCTTTATTCAACTCGCTCTCAACCCAAATTTTGCCGCCATGTTTCTCTACAAATTCTTTGCAAAGCAAAATTCCTAGGCCTGTTCCTTTTTCGTTGGCTGTTCCTGTTGTTGAATTCACTTGTGTTATATCAAAAAGATTTGACAAGATTTTGGGTGATATTCCTATTCCATTGTCGGTAACTGAAATAGTAACATTCGAATTATTTCGATGAGCACTAATAGAAATAGTACCTCCTTTGTTAGTAAATTTTATTGCATTCGAAACTAAGTTGCGTAATATTGTATTCAACATATTGCTATCGGCATAAACAATAATTTTTTCTGCTTCAATTATGTTTATTGTTATGTTTTTGTTTTCAGCATTTTGTTTTACTATTTCAATAACGTCATCGCAACAGAGTTTAAAATTAAATTCTCTTGGCTCAAAGGGTAATTTACCTGAATGTGACCGTGCCCACAATAAAATATCTTCTAATAAATTATAGACAGAGTTTGTAGCATTATTTACGATAGTTAATTGTCTTTCAATTTCATCAAGTTTAAAATCGCGGAGGTTATTTACCAAAAGATCTAAAAAGCCAAGTATCGAATTAAATGGACTTTTTAAGTCGTGAGCAAGGATCGACATAAAATAATCTTTGTCGGTATTTAATTTTTGAAGCTCGGCATTTTTAAAAATAATTTCTTCTTCAATTTGCTTACGCTCGGTAATATCGTCTAATGTTCCTGTCCATATAATATCACCATTTTCCATTATTCGAGGAATCGATTTAAAGTTAATCCAAATGATGTTGTTCTCAATTAAAAGCCGACCTTCCCACTTAAATGGAGTTGTATGCAAGTTCGATTCTACGTTAATTTTGGCAAATTCAGCTTTATCGGCTTCGTAAATTAAATCGTGAAGTATAGCAGGATTTTTTTTATAAGAAAGCCTGTCCAAATGGAGTATTTCAAAAAAACGGTCATTTGCAAATTCTACCGAATATGGTGCATCAACGGAGCTTAACCATTTATTTTCAATTAATGAAACGTCATGAAAAACTCGTAAACGATATATTCCCGATGGCAATGCATTTGCCAAATCAGCGTATAAATCACGTTCCCAATGTAAAGCTCTGTTGTCCATTTATTGACTGATTT
>Ga0302286_10003058_pt1 | contig 11374 bp, 9 predicted proteins | sample III_Fen_E2_3_FD_198765 | JGI IMG/M metagenome (GOLD analysis project Ga0302286, IMG submission 198765) | Peat permafrost microbial communities from Stordalen Mire near Abisko, Sweden - III_Fen_E2_3 | ecosystem: Environmental > Terrestrial > Soil > Wetlands > Permafrost | place: Sweden: Abisko...
TCAGGCTGTCTTGCCAAATAGTATTTACCCCACACAAGGTCATCAGATGGACTATACGTTTAACTATCAAAGCGGTCGCGTTCTGGATGAATTTCAAATGATCTATATCACAAAAGGTTCAGGAACCTTCGAATCTGCCAGTTGTAAAAATGTTCCAATAGGAGAGGGGACGGTTTTTTTCCTGTTCCCTGGTGAGTGGCACCGGTTCAGACCGGAACAATTGACCGGCTGGGACAGCTATTGGGTGGGATTTAAAGGAAAGTTTGCTGAGAATCTTGTTGCAAATGGTTATTTATCAGTGAATAAACCTGTCATTAAAGTCGGTTACAACGAAGAAATTGTGAGCCTGTACCGGCGTATCCTGGAAGCTGGAAATGAGGAACGGTCAGGTTATCAGCAATATATATCCGGCATTGTTATTCACCTGCTTGGATATGTTTATTACCGGGCGAAAGACAATCACTACGAAGACAAATCAATCGTACAGAAAATAGACAAGGCAAGGGTATTAATCAGGGAACAAATTAATTCAAATATTTCTCCGGAAGCGATTGCTGCAGCTTTATTTATGACTTATTCATGGTTCAGACGGCTTTTCAAACAATACACGGGACTGGCTCCTGCTCAATATATCGCCCAGTTGCGATTACAACACGCAAAAGAGTTGCTTTCGACGTCTACGAAATCAATCAAGGAGATTGCAGTTGAAATGAACTATGAGTCAGTTGATTATTTTTCAACACAATTTCGCAGACAAACTAAAATGACTCCTACTCAATATCGAAATGGAGCTGTTGGGAAAATCGGGTCAGAATAGCCGTAATAGTGAATATTGTTGTAAAAAACCTATAAATCAGGAAAGTATAAAGACTATGGAGAGAAAATGCCGGAAAATATAAGGTTAAAAACAGAGACTCTCTCATTATTAGGGACATTACACAGTTAATATTGCTTATTCATTCAAAATATTTATCTTTGGTTAAAACTTAGTTAGATGAAAATTGACAAAAAGAAGATATTGGAAGATTTGAATTTTCTGTTAAAGTCTAGATTTGCAGATGACTTAAAAGATATTGTTCTATTTGGTTCACAGATTAATGGACGATCCCATAATGATTCTGATTTTGATATTTTAATAATACTTACGAAAAAGGCTGATTGGAAAATTGAAAGAGAGATTTCCGATCTATGTTATGAAGTGGATTTGAAATATAATATAATTACAGATACACATGTTATTGGAGAACCAGAGTTGAATACATTGCGGGGAAAACAACCAATATTTGTTAATGCAATAGCAAAAGGACTATATGCATGATTGACGAGAAAGACGGGCAGTCACTTATTGACTATAGATTACGACAAGCAACCGACACCATTGATCTGGCAAATTTTCTGACAATTAGTGAGAAATATGTCATAGCGGTTAATCGAATTTATTATGGAATGTATTATGCTTTAACAGTTTTAGCATTGAAAAACGGATTTGAAACATCAAAACATGGACAGCTAGTCGGATGGTTTAACAGAGAATATATTGCATATAGAAGGCTTGACCCTCGATTTGGCAAAATACTTCGTAATGCATTTCAAAATAGGACTAAGGGAGATTATGACGCTTTTATCGATTTTTCCAGAAACGAAGTTGAATTGATGTTAGTCGAAATGACTGATTTTATTAATGAGATAAAGAAGTTGTTACTTCAATGAAAGCCAACTTCACGAATCTAAAAATCAACAAAATATCATTTGAATTGCAGATATTGGACAATTGAAGGGGAAGAGTGAAGATGAGGCCTTCAAACAATCATTATTTTGAAGTACTTTCGCACTCTCAATATTTGTCATGGGTTTAAAAGAAGAAATACTACGCCGGAGAACCTTCGGTATTGTCAGTCACCCGGATGCGGGTAAAACAACACTTACGGAAAAGCTGCTCCTTTTTGGGGGTGCGATACACGTTGCCGGTGCTGTTAAAAGCAATAAGATTAAAAAAGGGGCGACCTCCGACTTTATGGAGATTGAGCGGCAACGCGGTATTTCTGTTGCTACCTCTGTAATGGGCTTCGAATTCAATGGTTATAAAGTGAATATCCTCGATACCCCTGGACACCAGGACTTCCAGGAAGATACTTTCCGTACATTGACAGCTGTTGATAGCGTCATCATCGTGATTGATGCAGCAAAAGGGGTTGAGCCTCAGACAGAAAAACTGATGAGCGTTTGCCGAAGCCGCAAAACACCCGTCATCGTTTTTGTAAACAAGATGGACCGCCCGGCTGACGATACATTTGATTTACTGGACGATATCGAAAGACAATTATTGATTAAAGTGCGTCCGTTAAGCTGGCCAATTAACAGCGGCCCCGATTTTAAAGGCGTTTACAATATTTACGACAAAAACCTGAATCTTTTCGATCCAAGTATTACCGATATTCGTACCGGGATAAGTTTCACGGATATCAATAATCCGGAACTCGAAAATATTATTGGCAAAGATGCCGGAGTCTTGCGTGAAGAACTCGAGATTTTGAGTGAAGTGTACCCAGAATTCGATATCGATCAATATCTTGCAGGTGATCTGGCACCTGTCTTTTTTGGAAGTGCCTTATACAATTTTGGCGTAAAAGAACTGCTCGATACATTTGTCCGCATTGCTCCGTCACCTCGTGCGAAAAAAGCTGAGGAACGTTTAGTTCAGGTTACTGAAGAGGCATTTACTGGATTTGTATTTAAAATTCATGCCAATATCGACCCGAATCACCGGAGCCGTATCGCGTTCGTGAAGGTTTGTTCCGGCAGGTTTGAACGGAACAAAAACTACAGGCACATCCGGTTAGGAAAAGTTTTTAAATATTCGAGTCCGACAGCATTTATGGCCGACAAAAAAGAGGTCATTGACGAAGCATTTCCGGGCGATATTGTTGGTATTCCAGATACCGGTAACTTCGTGATCGGGGATACGCTTACCGAAGGTGAAATTCTGCATTACAAAGGATTACCCTCATTTTCGCCAGAAATATTCCGTTACATCGAGAATGCAGATCCGATGAAATCGAAGCAGCTGGCCAAAGGGGTTGATCAGCTGATGGACGAAGGTGTTGCCCAGTTATTTATCAGCCAGTTGAATGGCCGTAAGATCATTGGAACTGTGGGAGCCCTTCAGTTTGAGGTGATTGAATACCGTCTTGAACATGAGTACAATGCGAAATGCCGGTGGGAATCTTTATCGCTCTATAAAGCTTGCTGGATTAAATGTGATGACAAGGCAATGCTCGACGATTTCAAAAGGCGGAAATACAATAAAATGTCGTTAGACAATCAGGGACGTGATGTATTTATGGCCGATTCGTCTTTTATTCTGGATATGGCACAGCGCGATTTTCCTAAAATCCAGTTCCACTTCACTTCGGAATTTTAGCAAAACAGGTGAATAGACTTTAGTCTATCGGCTTTTAGGATAAGCGATTGAAAACTTAATCTTATCGGGCTCTTTTCCCCAAAACCTTCAGCATAATACCTAAAAACCTTGTTCCTTTCTTATTGTCGATTAGCAAATAATTTTTAAATTTACACCCTACCAGTACCTACCGGTAGATGTGTTAAATTTAAACTTTTGCTATGACTAAAAAAATGATTTTGTTTGGGTTGCTCACCCTTCTTGCCTTCTCGGGCAAAAGCCAGGACAAAAACGAGCCTAACAAAGAAACGATACCGCATGATTGGGAAAATCAGGCAGTTTCAGAAATTAACAGGGAGCCTGTACACGCTTCACTAATGCCTTTCGATACCGACTCCAAGGTTGCCGCTAACGATTTTTCAGCTTCACCTTACTACAAATCATTGAACGGAAAATGGAAGTTTTACTTTGTAAATAAGCCAGCCGATCGTCCATCCGATTTTTTCTCCAGTAGTTTCGATGATAGCAAGTGGAAATTAATTGATGTTCCGGCAAACTGGGATCTAAAAGGTTACGATTATCCGATCTATACGAACATCAAATATCCATTTAAACCTGCTCCACCAACGATACAGGCAGATTTCAATCCGGTCGGTTCGTATCGCATGGAATTTGAAACTCCTGCTGACTGGAATGGGAAAGAGATAATCCTTCACTTTGGTGCAGTAAGTTCTGCAATGTATGTTTGGGTGAATGGCGAAAAGGTTGGTTACAGTGAGGACAGTAAAACACCCGCTGAATTCAACATTACAAAGTATCTTAAAAAGGGTAAAAACCTGCTTGCCGTGCAGATATTCCGCTGGTGTGATGGTTCTTACCTCGAAGATCAGGATTTTTGGCGCATGAGTGGAATTACGCGCGACGTCTATCTCGTTGCCAGGAATACAACTCACGTTTTCGATTTCCAGTTAAAATCAGGTCTTGACGAACTTTATAAGGATGGTGTTTTCAAAGCTGATATCAAATTGAGAAATCTCGGAAAAACGGCTCAGAATGTTACTGTTGAGGCGAAACTTCTCGATGGAAATGTTGCAGTCCTTGAATTTTCGAAGAAAGCCAATGTTACGTCAGGTAATCAATCAATAAGTTTTGATGGAAAGCTTGCAAATGTAAAAAAATGGAGTGCTGAAACGCCTAACCTTTACCAATTGGTAATTACAACCAAAGACGGTACAGGAAAGATCCTCGAATCTTTAGGATGTAAGGTTGGCTTCCGTAATGTTGAAATCAAAAACGGGCAATTGCTTGTCAATGGTGTCCGTATTCTTGTGAAAGGCGTGAATATGCATGAGCATAACGAATTAACAGGGCATGTGCAGGATGTAGAAACGATGATCAAGGACATTTCGACGATGAAGAAATTCAATATCAATACAATGAGATGTTGTCATTATCCCCAGCCCGAAAAGTGGTATGAATTGTGCGACAAATACGGATTGTACCTTATTGATGAAGCGAACATTGAATCGCATGGAATGGGATACGGCAAAGAATCGCTGGCTAAGGATCCGACATGGTATGATGCACATCTTTACCGGACACGCAATATGCTTGAACGCGACAAAAACCATCCAGCAGTAATTATCTGGTCCTTGGGAAACGAGGCCGGCGATGGAGAGAATTTTGTAAAAACTTCAGCATGGATCAAATCGCGTGATCAGTCAAGACCGGTTCAGTACGAACAGGCAGGAACAAAAGCTCATACTGACATCTATTGCCCGATGTATGCCTCGATAGAACACATGATTCAGTATGCTGAAAAAAATAAGGACAAACCATTGATCCAGTGTGAATATGCGCATGCAATGGGAAATAGCACGGGAAATTTTCAGGATTACTGGGATGCCATCGAAAAGTACGACATGCTTCAGGGTGGCTGTATTTGGGACTGGGTTGATCAGGGCTTACTAACAACCAACGAAAAGGGCGAGAAATTCTGGGCTTATGGCGGCGATTTTGGTCCGAAAGATGTCTGGACAGATGGCAATTTCAACTGTAATGGTCTGGTAGATGCCAACCGTAATCCTCATCCCGGATTATATGAAGTTAAGAAAGTCTATCAATACATTGGATTTAAAACGTTGGATCTAAACACCGGAAAATTTGAAGTGATCAACAAATACGACTTTCTGAACCTTAGCAATTTTGGTTTTGACTGGCGCATTGAGGCCGATGGAATCAAAGTCGCTGAAGGAAAACTATCATCATTGAATGTTCCGGCACACGGTAAAACGGAGGTTTCAATTCCGATGAATCTGAAACCGGAGCCGGGCAAAGAATATTTCATCATATTCAGTGCTAAAACTTTGGCTGCAACCGATTTAATTCCCGTTGGCCATGAAGTCGCTTACGAGCAATTCAAACTGCCTCTTTCTGCACCTGCCCTGACAGTTACTCCCGGGGGAAAACTGACAATGGAGAAAACAGCTGATAAGGCAATCGTAAAAGGAGCTGATTTTACAGTGACTTTCGATTTGGCTAAAGGAGGAATCAACAGCCTGGTTTTTGCCGGGAAAGAGATGCTCAACGGGGGGAAAGGTCCCGAACCCGATTTCTGGCGTGCTCCGACAGATAACGATTTTGGAAATGGATTGGATAAAAGAGATAAAGTATGGCGTAAAGCTGGCGAGAATAAAAAACTGACAGGTTCGAAAGTAGTGCAAATTTCAGAAAATCAGGTAAATGTAGTACTTACTTTCGATATTCCAGGTTTGGAAGGAGAGACGATTGCCAAATACGAATCGGTTTATAATATTTATGGAGACCGGGAAATCGAAGTCGCGAATAACTTTAAAGCGATTGCTGATAAATTGCCTGAAATTCCAAGGATGGGTATGAATCTGCAACTTGCCCGTGAGTACGAAAACATGCAATGGCTCGGACGAGGACCACAGGAAAATTATTGCGACAGAAATACAGGAGCGCTTGTTGGCCTTTATGGCGGCAAAGTAAAAGATCAGTACTGGGCTTATATCCGACCTCAGGAGAATGGCAATAAGACGGATGTACGATGGGTAGCTTTTACAAATAATGAAGGTAACGGATTGCTTTCTATCGGAGCACCACTTTTAAGTGTAAGTGCTCACCATAATCTGATGGAAGATTTCGAATCTCCCGTTCGTACTGTCGGACGTGTTTATGATGGTAAAGAGGTGGTTAACCGCCACACTACAGATGTAAAAGAGCGAAACCTTGTCTCTGTAAATCTCGACTATAAACAAATGGGTGTTGGTGGCGACAATAGCTGGGGTGCACGTACTCATCAGCAATACCTGATCACAGATAAAGAATACAGTTATTCATTCCGTTTGAAATTGGTTAAAAAGGGTGATGATCTGAATTCAATCTCAAGAACCAGTCTTGGTGTTCCTGCGATTCCTGCAGGTACAGAAAGTATGAAAGACAAGCCGAAAATCGGCAAAATATCCAAATCAGGTAGCAAGGTTAAAAGTAAATAACCGGCAACCCGGATTTCGTATAAGATTCATATACGATTGATAGTTAAAAAAGAAAGAGGTCTGCTCCAAATATCGGGCAGGCCTCTTTTTATAACTGACCGCTTTTTTGGTTTCTGAAATGGTTTATTGATTTTAGTTTTGCCTGGATTATGTCTGCGTCATAAGTTTATCGATAGAATATTCTTCGCACTTATCAATATTAAGTTCTCCGAATACAGCAGGTGAAGCCATGATAATTGTTTCGACATAATCTTCTACCTGTGTGTTTACCAGCTCGTATTTGCTGGCGATCATCTCGTATTGACGGTTCAGATTGGTAAGCTCTGATTCGCAATTTTTTAATTTTTCAGTTAATAGATGAAAATCGTTTAGAATTCTCATAATAAACCCTTTATCGATTAGTTCATCGATGCATAATTCAAGCTCACAGATCATTTTGCGGCAACTTTTTTGTATTTCAGATGAACATTGTCTGTCAAGGGATTCCCTTACCTGGTTCAGACTTAAACCGGCAACCCGGAGACAAGGTTCATCTGCAACCTTTTGAAGCAATACTTCTGTGATGTTCAGTAATGGGCGAAAATGGTTAATTGTAATCTTTATTTTCTCGGTTTTTTTCAAGATCTCATTTTCAAGTACTTGTAATGGGGTCGGATGAATTAAGGTTTCGACTTTTTCCTCAAAACTGACGATGAAATCGTGATCGAATTTAGGGGAGTAGAGCTCAAAATAATTTCTGTCGCGTTTATAATTGCGAAGAATCCGATCGGCAAGGAGGGAGGTTTCAGGTAGGTTGAAAGGAAAATTTGCCCTATCCATGATTGAAGTTTTTTGGGATTAATTTGATGGTATGGAAAAGATAACCAGTACATTGCCTTTCAGCAGAAAGAAGGAGATATTTTGATATCTGTAAATGAGGCTGTTATTTATTGTTTTAAATAACAAGAATCCCAGTTTTCAAAGGTTGTTTCGGGAGGTAAATTCAATGGAGTTTAGAAAAAGTAGAACAAATTTAGATAAGTTTTTGTTCAAATTGATAAAAAAAATGAATAAACTTTTATTGCCTCGAAACGTTATCAAAGCAACATTAAAATCGACAAATGAGAAGAATATTTATTTACCTGATCGCAATGTTTACGATCATTACTTCTGAATCAAAGAGTTCAATGTCACAAAATACAAATAAAACAATGAGTAATTCAGGGTCAAAGACGGCGGTTTTTGCCGGAGGATGTTTCTGGTGTACCGAAGCAATTTTCGAAGAATTAAAAGGTGTACAAAAAGTAGTTTCTGGATATTCAGGAGGGAAAGTTGCCAATCCTACATATGAACAAGTTTGTACTGGCCAGACTGGTCATGCTGAATGTACGCAGATAACTTACGATCCTGCATTGGTCACTTTTGCCGAATTGCTCGAAGTTTTCTGGATGACGCATGACCCTACTACATTGAACCGGCAGGGAGCTGATAGTGGCACACAATACCGATCGGCGATATTTTATACAGACGAGGATCAAAAACAGGAAGCAATCGCATATAAGGCAAAACTTGAGAAAGAGAAAATCTGGAGTGCCCCGATTGTTACTGAAATTAACAAATTCGAAAAGTTTTATCCTGCCGAGAATTATCACCAGGAATATTACCTGAGTAATCCGAATCAAGGTTATTGTCGCATCGTGATTACGCCTAAAATTGAGAAGTTTAAAAAAATATTTGCCGGTAAGCTGAAATAGTCTGACTGCTGGCAACTGGTTACTGGCGACTTGCTTCTCCGGAAGCTAATTGATTATCAGATCGTCCAATGATCTTTTGGGGACGTAGTGAACGCCATTTCCGTCACGGTAATACCTGGTATCCCCATCTTCGCCAACATTGGTAATCACCACCGTTTCAATGGGTTTTCCCAATGCAACTACATCGATGATTTCAAAATGATCGGGGAGATGGAGATATGCGGAAAGACGGGGTTTGTTGATTGCCCGGAGGATACATCCGCCCAAACCCTTCTCGACGGCGCCAAGCAATATATTCTGCATCGCAATTCCGTCATCGCACAGAAAACTGTCCGAAATGTCGCGGTCGAGCAACACTACAATATAAGCTGAAGGCCGTTCACCTTGTTCGGGACCCGGCCACTCTTTCAGGTAACCGGCCCAGGCCAGGGTTGAAAAAATCTGTTCGTTCATGTTCACCTCAGTGCTTAAAAAGTACTTTAGTGACTGTGCATTTCTGCCGGACGCGGCATACCGGGCTAACCCAATCAAATCAACAAGTGTTTCACGATTGATCGTAAATTGTTCATCGAATCTCCTGTAACTCCGGTTATTTTTTACTAAATCCTTAAAATCCATATTGTTCAATTTTGAAGTTTTGTGTTCGCTTTTGTAATCAAAGGAACAAATTTATAAGTAACTTTTATTAACCGCCACTATTTGTTAAGTTTGCACCCAAATACTAAAATTAGTCATCGGTCAATCTAACTGAATGGAGATTTTTCTAGTTCTTCTTGTAGGCTGCTTTTCAGGAATGATAACGGGTTTAACAGGAGCCTCGGGTGTAATGGTTGTGGTCCCACTTATCACGATTTTATTTAAATTTCCAATTCATGAGGCAATTGGAACGAGTCTCGTTGTTGACGTGCTAACATCACTGGTAATTTCAGCTACCTACTTTAAAAATGACAATATTGCCCTTAAGTCGGCAGGATGGGTAGCCATATCTTCAGTGGCTATGGCCCAGATAGGTGCCCGTTTTTCGGATAAGATCCCTGAGCGGGGTCTCGATTCCGGCTTTTCGTTTGTACTGATTGTCCTCGCTTTAATAATCTGGAGAACAGGAATAAAACGTGATAAGATGCCGGTAGCTCCATTCGATCTGTCCGATTATAAATCCCCTTTGTGGCGGCTTGTTTTGTCGGTTCTGCTGGCCGGAGGCAGCGGTTTTATGACCGGATTTATTGGCGCGGGTGGAGGAACGAATATCTTATTGATCCTTCTGTTTGTGAACAGGTTCCCGATGCACAAGGCGCTGGGAACCTCCATCCTGATCATGTCGTTTACGGCGCTGTCGGGAGTTATTGGTCATGCCTCGCTGGGGAATGTGAATTTATTGACCGGAATAGCACTCGCTTTCAGTGCAATTCTCACAGGCATTTATTGTGCCCGGTATGCGAGCAAGATAAGCGAAAAATCACTTTCGCGATTAATGAGCGGTGTTTATATCATCTTGGGGGTGGTGATGATGATCGTTAATTTGCGGAACTCCTAAGACTGGATCGTTGTTCTGCGATATTCTGATCTCTTTTTTATTTGTCGGTAGTTATTATCCTGTCCTTAATCAATGCAACATCCTGCTTGAGCTGGTTCAGTGCGTAAGCAAGATCGGCAGGCGAAACTTCGCCCGAAGGCAATTCTTCGCTGATGTAATGGATAAACCGCCAGATTTCGCGGATCTCAACCACCGTAAGTTCATAAGGTTGGTAAAGGGGATTCAATGATATCAGTCTGATTTTCCCTTCTGTTTCAATCCTGTTTTCAACAATTTTAAAGACAATCCCTTCGTCGAGCGTAAGAACGACACACGCTTCGCCGTTTTTCAGTGTGTTCCAATCCTGAACAAATTCACCGGTCACCCACGATTTGTCAGGAATAGGTAACATCGAATCGCCGCTGATCTGGAATGTTCTGTATTTCCGTTCGGGTGAAAGGAAAGGAAGTTGAAATACAGGAAGCTCGCGTACAAATTCCGGATCTGCAAAACCTCGTGTGTAACCTGCTTTCGCTTTTTCGGGAACCAGTTCGATATTTTCGTTGTTGGCGCTGTCAACTGTTGTGGTAAGGACCCGCAACTTGGATCCTTTTACAAACACATCGAATCCGCTTTCCAGCTGGCGCAGGTCGCTTTCCCGGAGCTTCGATAAATCAACCTTGATTAAGGTATCGATCGAGATCCCGAAATACTCCGAATAGGCAATCAGTTGTTGAATACCCGGTTGCGCCACCCCGTTTTCGTAACCACTCAGTGTGGGGCGCTTCATCTTCAGCGTAAAGGCAACTTCGTCCTGCGTCCGCCCGCGCCGCTTCCGCATCAGTTTGATATTCGAGTTGAAATACATAATGAATTATGAATTATGAATTACGAATTATGAATTACGAATCATGAATTATGAAATGGTAATAGAATAGATATTAATTTTCCAATATGCGGCGCATACAGCCATATGATTTCAATTGACATTTACAGATGCGCCTTTATTTGCTTTGCATCTCTTGCCCCGGGTTGCACTCTCCGTCAGTTGACGGATCGCTTACCCGGGGTTATTGATGTTTTACCCATTCAGGGTAACCGGCAAAACAGTTCTTTCAGCGTCAAATTTTCAAATTGGCATATTAACTCATTGTTCCATTGTCAAATCGTCGAATTGCCAAATTTTTTTTGCCCTCCGTGTAACAATTCT
>Ga0302286_10003061_pt1 | contig 11367 bp, 11 predicted proteins | sample III_Fen_E2_3_FD_198765 | JGI IMG/M metagenome (GOLD analysis project Ga0302286, IMG submission 198765) | Peat permafrost microbial communities from Stordalen Mire near Abisko, Sweden - III_Fen_E2_3 | ecosystem: Environmental > Terrestrial > Soil > Wetlands > Permafrost | place: Sweden: Abisko...
ACAACATCAAGCAGATGATGTCGTACAAGTTTCTGTTCGGCAGTAGACGGTTTCGCCGTGCCAATATCCATGCCCTTATAGATGGTTCGCGAATCAGCACAAATTATCTCACCGTCAAATTGCTGGGCAAGTTGCAGTGCTAATGCCGACTTGCCACTCGCAGTTTCACCGAGAATAACAATAAGTGGTGACATTAGTCTCTGCCTTCCTTTGGCCACCATAATAGATTAGAAACATCTACTCTTAAATCATCAGAGACAACGATACCCTCAGCTCTGAGATGCACGGCATGAGCCTGACGACCTCCAGGGTATCCCGAGGCTAACCCGCCCGACTTATTGACCACACGTTGCCATGGAAGATTCAGATCACCAAAATGTGCAATCCCGCCAACGACGCGAGCTGCTAGCGGATTGCCACAAAGTGCAGCGAGCTGACCATACGTCATAACCCTGCCCCGTGGTATCTGGGCGACCAGTGCTTCGACCCTTTGCCTAAAGCCATCTTCAGTCTCGTGCTTCAAAATAATCTACAACCTCCTGCCAGTCTTTACAGCGCAACATCATATCTGGGACATTTTGATGCCACCCATAGTCACCAAACAAAATGACTTGCACCCCATTCTCAAAAGCCGTTTGCGCATGCTGGACATTATCATCGATTAGCCACGCTGCGGCTTCTTCGATGCAAATCTCACCCTTACTTTTGTTGTTAAGCCCTTGATGGCCAGCCGCAAATACTACACGAGAGAATATTCCTGGGAAATGTTGGCTGAGCCATTCCATGGTCACATCCTGCCAGTTAGAGTCACGGGCGGTAATGACTATGAGCTCATAATCATTTGTCAGCTTTTTCAAGGCTATTGCTGCTCCAGGAGTAGGTTGTACGTGTAATTGATGTGACTTCATGAGCTCATGAATATCATCCATACTTATCCGATCTTCAATACCTTGCTCCGCCCATACATATTCGTAGTAACCCCAGTAATCACCTGGTATTTGATAGTGCTGTGGCTGTAAATTGATGCCAAGTCTCTCATTGACAGTTAGGCGCAAAGCATCTGTGCTCTGCGCCAAAACATCGTCGATATCAACTGCAATAATCGGTTTTTGCATGTTCAATTACCGATTCACAGAGAAGTTTTAGAGGTACGGCTTTTAACTTCATTCACGATTGTGCCAAGGAACTCAGCCGAGCTGTACGATTTGGGCGGATCTGCTACGGCCATATCCTTACGCACGCGCGGTGTTAGTTCACCACCAGCAACTTCTTTTTCGCCGATGACCAGTACATACGGTACCTTGGCGAGCTCAGCTGCGCGGATCTTTTTGCCAACAGACTCATTGCCGGTATCTGTAGTTACGCGCAACTTAAGCGCTTTGCCCTGTTTTTGCAAGTTGCTGATATATTCGAGCGTTGAATCCTCTTGGTTGACACTCACTAAGCGTATCTGCTCTGGTGCGCACCAGACTGGAAAACGCCCCGCCGTATGCTCGATGTATACGCTCAGGAAACGCTCATGCGAGCCCATAACTGCACAGTGAAGCATGACAATCCGTTCTGGCGCATCATCCTCATTCTTACAGGTCAGGTCAAAACCTTCTGGCTGGTTGAAATCAAGCTGGATTGTGGCCAACTGATGCTCACGGCCGATGGCATCCTTTGCCATAAAATCAATCTTCGGGCCGTAAAATGCTGCCTCGCCAACCCCTTCGATATAGTCATCACCCATCTTAGCCTCAACAATATTGCGCAGTTGCTGCACGGTAGACACCCATTTTTCCTCACTACCTGCGTAGCCTGCCATTTTTAAGGGGTCGTGAGTCGAAAGTCGAACGCTGAATTTCTCAAACCCGCACACCTCATAAAATGTTTCGATGATAGTCCAGAGGCTGCCTACCTCAACTTCGACCTGGCTCGTTCGGCAAAAAACATGCGCATCATCTTGTGTGATTGCGCGCACGCGGCTTAGCCCACCGAGCTCACCGCTCTGCTCGTCACGGTAGACCATCGTCGTATCACGGTAGCGTATGGGCAGATCACGGTAGCTTCGGGGCTGTGCGGCATAAATCTGTGTGTGATGTGGGCAGTTCATCGGTTTCATCGCGAACTCGTGCCCTTCTCTGGTCGTGATGCGGAATAGTTCATCCTTGAACTTTGCCCAGTGACCACTTTTCTCATACAATTCTTTTTTGGTAATGTGTGGGATCGATACCTGCTCAAACCCTGCTTCCTCGCGCAATTCTTGCACGAATGCATCGAGTTGGTTCTTGAGGATTGTTCCACGTGGCGTCCATAGTGGCAGCCCCTGCCCTACTAAATCAGAAAAGACAAAGAGATCCAACTCTTGGCCGAGTTTGCGGTGATCACGCTTCTTGGCCTCTTCGAGCATGTTGAGATGCTCGCGGAGTTCTTTGGGGGTCGCGAATGCTACGCCGTATATACGCTGCATCTGTGGATTCGACTCTTTGCCACGCCAATACGCCCCCGCTACACGCATAAGCTTGAATGCGCCCACCTTATCAGTTGATTCCGCGTGAGGACCACGACATAGGTCAGTAAAATCACCATTCGTATAAAAACTCACTTCTGTAATAGTCTGTGCTGCTGTGGTACCCATAATACCTGCTGGCAAGCCCATCATGGCAGTATCGAGGTCTTTGGCAAGGGTTGTCCCATCTCGCTTAAGATCATTGAGTAGCTCCATCTTATAGGGCTGATGTGCCTCGTGTGCCCATGCCAATGCCTCGTCAACTGGTTTCATGCTGCGCTCAAACGGCTGCTTCGCCGCAATAACTGCGCGCATTTCTGCCTCGATGCGGTCAAAATCTGCTTCACCTAGCTTGTTCTCGCCCAGATCAACGTCATAATAAAAACCATTATCGATAACTGGGCCTACACCAAGTTTCACCTCTGGCCAGATGTGTTGAATTGCCGTTGCCATAATATGTGCCAAGCTGTGCCGCATTGCATAAAGCTTGTCTTCTGGTTGATCTACCACGTTTTGCTCCTTTTATATAAATAAACACGCCTTTGATGAATATTCCATCATAAGCGTGCTCGGGTCCGGAGTACCGGAGGTTCCACCTAAGCTTTTACTCTTGCAACTTTGGATATCGTACCTTGTTGCCACACAGACGAGGCTCGGTGATTGGTGAGGGCACCTCATTGCCTACTGCATACTATAGCACTTGTCAGAAAATAAAAAAGATCGGACGCTCTCGCAAATACGTCCGATCTATCATGTGTGGTTAAAACCTCTCGGCAAAACCTCACCTCACGAGCTAGTATAGACCACCTAGTACTATTACGCTAGTACTTTTTGCATAATTGCCTACCAAAGCTGTGGAAAAGTGGATAACCCATTTTTACCCTTTTATATCATCAGGCGTATTTTTGGGTATTTTCAATTTTAATTTTGTCATAGTTTTTTATGACATTTTTATTATTTATACTATCAGCAACTTCAATGGCTCAATCATGCACCCTACTGCTACGTCGCAAAATATACCCCTACCCCAGATACTCCCTTAGATACGTATCAATCTGCCGCAATACCTCTTCGCGATTTGGGTGATCATGATCTACTTTCCATTTTCTTACGTCTGCAATAGATGCGAATGCAACCCCATCGACATATTTTGCCCTTGATAATAAGTCTTTAAGGCTCGGCTTGTAACTGCTAAAGTCCCAGTTTGGATGTACCTCAATGTCACCCTGTATAAGCGGCTCATCCCCCAATCCTTTTGAAATTTTTTGCCATCCTTCTAGCTCTAATTTGGCATAGAGCTCTGGGGTAATAAGCATATCGACATCATTTGCCTCACGGATACCAGCAAGCGCAAGCGGGCCTGAGCCAAAAACCACGAAGGACCCCCTTGGGAAGCCCAAAGCCTTTACCTTTTTAACAATTTCAGCCCTGTCATACCTAAAAATATACCATGTCAACCAAGTTATGCTGTGGTAAATAGAAAAAACCACCCCCGTTGGAGTGGTTTTTTCTATGGTGGGCGATATAGGATTCGAACCTATCACCTCCACAACGTCAATGTGGCGCTCTAGCCAAATGAGCTAATCGCCCGCACATTAATGCGGGTGGCTGCAGATGACTATAGCGAAGTTAAGGTAAATATGCAAGTTTTTGTGTAAATTTTACCCCTGTTATTTTACAGTTGTAGCAGACCCAGGGGGTTGACACGCGGCATGCCAAGCTGCTAGACTGCTCCAGTTAAACGAGGTGTTTTAGTGAGTATCACTGAGCCAAGCTCTTTACAGAGCTTTCAGCTGTTTTACGAAGAACTCCCCAGCGTCGTCAAGCGAGTATATCGTGTACGCCGGGTAAGAACTGTGTAAAACAACGTCAAAAAAGTAAATTAACCCAACAGTAACCCTGTTGGGTTTTTGATCTCAAGTAATCATTGCATCACAACGTCCGACTACGATTACCACAATTTCCGGTTGCCATGAGAATTACTTAGATCCAGGTAGGTGTCAACAAAAAGGTTTTCCCCATTTATTCTATGGTTTTCCACTAGCTTTTTTATTAGCGGTATGTCAACATATAGACATGGTATGCGTCTACTGCAACGGAAAAACTAAGGTAACGAACTCTCGCCCGCAAAAAAGGCTGGGGCAAACATGGCGTCGGCACAGCTGCACAGTATGTGGAGCAATCTTTAGTACTGTTGAAGCGCCTGACCTTAGTGGCAGCTTGCGCTATGTCACTAGAGATGGCACGCTGTTACCATTTGAACGCGACATCCTTTTTGTCAGCATTGCTCAGGCACTCGGGCATCGCAGAGACGCCATAGCAGCCGCCGGAGCCTTAACAGCCACTATCACAGCTCAGCTACTTAAAACGGCCCAGAGCGGTCGTATAACACGCACAGAGCTTGTTTCTAAGGTCATCTCCACCCTTTCACGCTTTGACACGGCAAGTGGCGTGCAATACCGTGCCTACCACCCTGATTGAGCCCATAAAATATACACGTGGATAAACTACGACCTGAAGATGCGCTTGCCATCAGCCCGATCAGAAACAACCGCTTTTTCTGTCACATCAAACTTTGACAGATAGCGGCGGAACATAAGTCTTGTTTGTGAGTTAAGCGCTGCGAGTGAGTTAAAAACGATGGTCGTTAAGGGGAGGTAGACCCACTGCAAAATCATGAGGATGGTACGGTGACGTTTGTAGCGGGCAGGTTTTGGCGGTAATGTCTTGAGGGCTAGGAAGATCATAGCAAGTAGAGATATCAACGCAACCGTTTGCACACGACTCACAATAAGCGGGAGTTCAACTGCAGAATAGTCTTTATCGCTAAAGAGCGCGGGTATAAAACCACCGAATAAAATAAGTAACGGGCCAACTGCCCATGTTATGTGCCCCTCAAATAACCTCCATGCTTTTGCAATAATATCGACCTTAGAGATTTTATTTTTGGTTAATAGCCCCATCTTGACTACATAAGCAATGTCTGACGCACCGTATGTCCAGCGACGAAGTTGTATGAACTGAGCGTGAGCGGTTCTGATCCAAGTGTCAGAGAGCACAGCATCTTGATAAATCGGCACTTGTAGCGGTAGGACTCGGTAGCGTCCATCAAACCTGAAATACGAACGCCAGAACTGGTGCCCATCTTCAACGATGGTACGGACGCTCCAATAATTGGTCTCGATAAGCGCGGCCATCGGCTGAGCGTGTGACGAAAAGTTACGCAGCGCATGCAATCGTAGTGATACGACGAGATTAAAGACCGAATTACCCGTTGCGATAACTCGTGATGGTGCGGGAGCGTCCCAAATATTATTCGTATACAGCGATACCGGCTGGTACGACGCGTGAAGCGGATCAGGCGCAACGAGATAGGTGTACGTCAGAACGTTGAGATAGTTTTTGTCGGGACGATTGTCCGCGTCGAGCGTGGTCACCATGACTCGCTTGGGGTCGATAGCTTGGTCGACTAAGTACTGCTCTAGTTTGCGTGCAGCGAAGGTAATATTACCCCCCTTACCGATAACTTCACCAGGGATATCAGCCGGATGCGCCACAGCAAAGGCAGTCATAAATGTACTCTCGTATTTTGCTATTAGCTCCTTGGCTTGTACTGCGTATTGTTCCCCTGCCCGTTCTTCGTATGCAAGCACAAATATAACCTTCCGCATATCATAATCAGATGCAAGTATTGATTGAATGGTCGGCTCGAGCACCTCTCGGGACTCTTTGTACATCGCCACGATCACTGCGTGCACAACTTGGTCAGGCTGCATAAATATCGGAGTTGTCGGCAAACGAGCAATCACACCTTTGTGCCAATGAGGCCGCGCAGCACGGGGATCAATTTGACCACTTGCAATCTCATTAATCATATGAGGCCAAGGTAACTTCTGGTGATGCTGCATAGAATAGAAGCCCTGAATAGCCCGAAGTGTACCCGGGATGACGCGTGTAAAATTGATGAGTAAATAAACGAGTATGAAAAATGCGGCGAGGCGGACATCGATAAGGCTGAGCACAAATGGCAGCGCTAGCATTGACCAGCTGACTAAACCCGGTAATACCTCAAAAAACCTGTACCAACCATGTCGATCTGCCTCATAGGGGATTTCGATGTCGGTCATGAGCGGATAACGAGTAAAATATTGCTAACTGCGAGCAGAAAAAGCAGCAGGACAAGTGTGAGTACCAATACTGTCAGTGCCAGTTCTCGTCGCAAGCGATAAACACGATACGCGAGCAACATGCCAATCGCATATATGCCGACAGCGGCAACAACAAAACTAATGATGTCCCAGGCAGTGCCATTAACCCCAAGACCGCCGGCGGCAAAATCTGGAGCGTTAGGGAGCGAACGAAATTGCGAGACAAAGATTGCCTTATCACGGGCGGCATTAAGCCGCAGTAATATAAGTGCACTCGAGAGCAGCATAATAAACGTCTCGAAACTCACAAAGAGAAGCATCGTGCGATCTTGAAAAAAATGTTTGTTCGTAGCCATAAATCTTTAGTTAATTGTAGCAGATATGCGATAGCTATTAAATGGATCTGGTGCGGGTGGCGGGAGTCGAACCCGCGTCTCAGCCTTGGGAAGGCTACATAATGGCCGTTATACGACACCCGCACGGGAATGAGACAAACCCTATGGTTTTTCTAACCTAAGCCGGCAAAATGGTTCACATTTTGCCAATGCTGCTCTTTTTCCTTTCCAAACCGCGAGCCAATCCAGCGAAGCGAATGGCGAGCGAAAGGAGAAGCTGTGCTAGACCCTACCTATTTTTCGACCACTTGATTGTCGAAAAATAGGTAGGGTTGAAACAGATTTCGACGTGGAGCCACCTAGCAGAGTCGAACTGCTGACCTGCGCGTTACGAATGCGCTGCTCTACCAACTGAGCTAAGGTGGCATGTCCCCAGTACCCGCCCATTTTATATCAACTCTCACCCCTAAGCAAACTTCTTGTCTGGCGTAAAAAAAGCGCTACAATAGCAACCAGTCACATAATTAGGAGGAAGATGGTATGTTGAAGGACTTTAAAAAATTTATACTACGAGGTAATGTCGTTGACCTCGCCGTCGCAGTTGTAATCGGTGCAGCATTTGGTGCGGTTGTCACGGGGCTCGTCAAAGACCTTATCACGCCACTCATCGCCGCCATCGGTGGTCAACCAGACTTTTCTGGTCTAAGCTTCACGATCAACAACAGCAAGTTTCTCTACGGCGAATTCCTGAATGCCATCATCTCATTCCTGATTCTCGCCAGTGTCATTTTCTTCTTTGTGGTTAATCCACTCAACAAATTGATGGCCAAAGCAAAACCAAGCGACGAGATTGAGAAACCTTCTGAGCGTGAATGCCCAGAGTGCCTTAGTGGCATCCCTGCTGCTGCGAGCCGCTGCAAGTATTGCACCGCTACCAGCAAACCGACTCGAAAGTAATTGTAGCCACTTGTTCTGTAAAGAGCCCGCAAGGGCTCTTTACTTTTGCAAGCGAGCATAATCGTAATAATTTAGATATTTACACTACATAAGCGTGTTACCATAGATGGAGTCGGAGGAGGGCTGAGCATGATTGAACTAAAAAATGTGAGCAAGATGTATGGGAAAAAGAAGTCTGTGTTTTTGGCGCTCGATACCGTGAGCTGTCGAATACAGAATGGGGCTAGTATCGCTATTGTCGGTAAGAGTGGTTCAGGCAAAAGTACATTGATGCACGTAATGAGTGGCCTCGACCGAGCAAGTAGCGGTGATATTATCATCGATGACGTGAATCTGTCCGACCTGAAACAAAAAGCTGTTGATTCATTTCGCAATCAGCAAATCGGATTTGTTTTTCAGTCTTTCTTTGTTCAGGCGAATGAAAGCTGCTATCACAATGTTACCTTACCCCTTGAAATCGATGGGCTGACTGGTGCCGAGCGTAATAGACGAGTTGAAGCCGCACTCGCACAAGTAGAATTGAGCGACAAACGTAATAGTCGTGCCAGCACCCTTTCCGGTGGCCAAAAACAACGACTTGCCATTGCGAGGGCTATCGTCAATAACCCCACTATCCTGTTTGCAGATGAACCAACAGGTAATCTTGACAGCACTACCGGCCAACATATTGAGAATTTATTATTCAAACTGAATAAAGAATCGGGTACAACACTTATCGTTGTGACGCACGATGACGAATTGGCGCGGAAATGCGATACGCAAATCTACCTCAAGGATGGACGGATTGATCGGGTCGAGGGACATGCGTTGCAGAACCAAGAAAGCGAAGGAGAATCTTCATGAAATTACGCGATATTATCAAACGAGCAGCACGGAGTCTCAAAAACGCTAAGGCGCGCACCATTCTCACAAGCTTAGCCATCGCCGTCGGCGCCTTCACGATCACCGTATCTCTTGCCGCTGGTGCTGGTGCACGTCAGTACGCTGACAAGCTGATCGGTTCCAATGTTAACCCTAAGGTACTATTCATCGTAAAAGACAAAACTTTATTTGGAACAGGTTCTGCGCAAAGCGGCCTACGCGAGTATGATCCGGATGTTGGCACGACGACAAGCGGTGCCACGATCAAGCGTATGACGCAGAAAGATATCGATGCGCTTCAGAAGCGTGGTGACTTGGAGTTTATCACTCCTACCTATAGCCCCCAGACACGATACTTGCGTTTCGAGGGGAGTGATGCTCGCTTCACCGCCGAAGTGAGCTCATATGATCCAACTATCCTCAGCGAAACTGCTGCCGGTTCCCTGCCCGCACAGGGCAAACAACTCAACAACACTGACATCGTTGTTCCAGAGAGCTTTGCCACTACCCTTACCGATAAAAAAATTATTCATGCAAAGACTGATCTCATTGGTAAGTCGGTCACACTTACTATCGCACAGTCACAAACGACAGTTACGGCCGATGAGATAGCAGCCGCCTACGCTAGCGGCGGGCAAACAGCTGTAGCCGCGCTCACCGCACCACAAACGACAGAGTTGAAGTTCACCGTACGCGCGTTGTCTAAGCGTTCAGCTACATCGCTGAGTGGCAGTAATGTATTACAAATATCCGCCTCACAGGCCCGTTTTATAGCGGAATACACGACCAAGGGTACCGATTCCTATCAGAAGTATCTCGGTGTTACTGCGTTAGCCAAAACAGGCAAAGACCCAGCTACAATAAAAACCGAACTAGAGAAAAAGGGCTACGCCGCACAAACGGCCAAAGATTTACAAAGTCTCATCTTTACCATCGTGAATACATTGCAAGGTATTGTTGCTGGCTTCGGAGTAGTCGCGCTGATTGCGAGTATCTTCGGCATCATCAATACCCAGTACATCTCAGTGCTTGAACGTACTCGTGAGATCGGTCTCATGAAAGCTCTCGGCATGCGTGGCAAGCACGTCAGTCGACTCTTTCAGTTCGAAGCGGCTTGGATTGGTTTCTTGGGTGGAATTATTGGCGCGGGTATCGCTATCGTCGTTGGCACACTAATGAACCCTTGGATCACGAAGAAGCTCGAGATAGGTGATGGCAATCATATACTCATATTCCAGCCTCTCCCTATTGGTTTGATGATACTTGGTCTCATTCTCATCGCTATGCTAGCCGGTTACTTCCCTGCTCGTAAAGCAGCCCGTCTCGATCCTATCGAAGCGTTACGCACTGAATAATTCGAGAGAAGGATTTTGTCCCTCTCTCCGTTTGTCTCGAAGTGAATTCACGACAAACGCCATATCACCTTAAGCACGGGTTGTGCCTTGTACGCCTTTGGCGTAAAAGCATGTACAGCACAAACTTATGTTACGAATATGTGAAGGATTGCTTGCATTTTGATCTGCGAGTTGCTACACTTACCCCTGTTGTCATTGCAATTGTACGTAATTGACATGGGCTTGTAGTGAAGTTGGCCTATCACGCCTCCCTGTCACGGAGGAGATCGCCGGTTCGAATCCGGTCGGGCCCGCCAAGAAAAAAGTCTTAGCTTCTTAAGCTAGGACTTTTTTCTTTGACGAGTTTCAACTCGTGATAAGAATCGGCTTTTTGCTATAGTAGTGATATGGTCCAAGCCTTTTCCATAAGCGAACAACACGGGCTAGAAGCTATGCCCTCGGATGCATTAAACATATACAGTGTCGGAGTTAGTACGGCTGGTAAGGCCGAAATCCGGATGGCTCAAGCTAACCCCAATAGACATATTATTGCAACTACTATCGATGACGCAGGTGTTGCTGCCACCCAAAACTTGATTCGGCAACATGGTTTCGCTCAACAGATTGAAGTACGCAAGGAAGATGTCAGCAAACCACTCGCGTACTCAGATGAAGAATTTGAATATATATACGCAAGACTAGTACTGCATTATCTGACCAGGCAACAGCTCGAAGCTGCTTTGAGCGAGCTACATCGAGTGCTTAAAGCTAGCGGTGTCCTGTTCGTCGTGGTGCGCTCAAACGAGAACCTTGATGCCACGCAGAACGCCACAGGCTACGACGAAGAAACTGGCATGACTATCCATGTCACGCGACCAAATAAATACATCTCTGAGGTGAGGAAACGTTTCTTCCACAATAAAACATCAATCTCCCAGTTTATTACTACTGCTGGTTTTCATATTACGCACACTTCACAATATGACGAACAGCTCTTCCATGACTATAGCCGAAAAATAAGTGTCGACCACACCGATAACCTCATAGAACTAATCGCCGTGAAGGAAAAAGCACAGACGACATAGTCCGGAAATCCGTCTCTATGTCCTGCCAAATGGAGAACGCCAGTTAAGCTGACGTTCTCCATTTGGCTTAGTAGCTAAGAACCTCTATCAGGTTTCACGCGCACTAATCACCGTACGTGCTAACCCTTAGTTGCTGGGATCACGTCTTGAACGGAA
>Ga0302286_10003063_pt1 | contig 11352 bp, 10 predicted proteins | sample III_Fen_E2_3_FD_198765 | JGI IMG/M metagenome (GOLD analysis project Ga0302286, IMG submission 198765) | Peat permafrost microbial communities from Stordalen Mire near Abisko, Sweden - III_Fen_E2_3 | ecosystem: Environmental > Terrestrial > Soil > Wetlands > Permafrost | place: Sweden: Abisko...
CATTTTGCCAGTTTAAGATGTACATGTTTTTACAAACCGGTACGTCTTTTTTTTATTTTTCAGAAATCGAAGATCCACAATTTCCCAATTCCACAAACACTGCTTCATGAATTGTAAACTTAAGTTAGTTTCTTTTTCTCAAAACACTTTCAGATAAAATTTATTGAATACTTTCGTTTTTACAATATACTTGTATTTATCAAGTCCTTCTTTATATTATTCTTCGTTGTTTATCTACAAATTCATGCAGGATCCTTTCTTTTTTATTTTCTTAGCTTACTCTTGGCTTACTTATAGGAAAATATCAGATACACTACCTCAATAAAAAGTTATTAAATCTGAAATACATTATTAATCAAAACACAAGAAACTTAGAATAAATTACCAGACAGAAAGCAAATAAAAAAAAGCAAAGCTGTAAATATACAGTTTGCCTTTTTTATAATAAAATCCGTGTAATCTGTGGACAATCTCTTTCCCTAATCTGTAGATAATCTTTCAACTTTCTACCGACTATAAACTACCGACTACCAACTACCCACTAAATCACGTCTTCCACTACTTTATTGAATCTGATTTTTCCTGCCTGACTGACAAACAAGCCAATGACAACAATCAGTATTCCTATCCATTTGCTGAGTGTAAGTATTTCATCCAGTATAAACCAGGAGAGTATGGCTGTAAATACCGGAATCAGGTTGACAAACACATTTGTGCGGGTGACTCCTACTTTTCGAACAGCACCTGCAAAAAGCACAAAGGCGATAACCGAAGCAAAAACCGAAAGCATAAACAAGGCTATCAACGATTCACGGCTGATATGAATCGATTGAATGGTCTTAAAATCAGTAAGCATAAAGGTAGGGATAAAGAAGATCAGACCCAGCAGACTCTGATAGAAAATTACATTCATATTGGTATAGTAAACCGGGATTTTACGTAGTACCGTGGCATAACAAATTGCAGCAAAAACTGCAAGAAACAGAAGGGCTACTCCCCATGGATTGGCACTAAATCCCCCATTCGGCTCATAAATGACAAAGAACACACCCACCAGCGAAACGAGTATTCCGAGTATGTTGGCCCAACCAATTCTTTCGCGCAATACGACAAAGGCCAGTACCGGCGCAAACAGAGGTATGGTTGAGACGATCACAGAGGCCAGTGTTGACTCGACAGTGGTTAAACCATATGTTTCCCCCACATAATACAGAAAAGGCTCAAAAAAGGCCAGTAGAATAAACCATTTGAAATCTTTACGCCTTAGCTTTTGCAGCTTTCCCGTTGATTTCGATACCAGAAATAATAGAACCGAAGCAATGACAAGTCTCAGGGTTATTAAAGTCATCGGCTGGAACGAATGAATGGCCACCCGCGTCCATATGAACGAGAATGACCAGAATACCATTGCCAGAATAATGGCTGTGTAAAGTTTGAAGGATTTGTACATGAGTCGGTAGTTGGTAGTCAGTAGTTGGTAGTTTATAGTTTATAGTTTGAAGAAATAAAAAAGTTATTATTAAAACTGAATCAACAAATCAACCAGTCAACAAATCAACAAGTCAACCTCCCGATAGCTATCGGGACAACTAATCAACTAATCAACTAATCAACCAACTTAATCCACCAATTTAACTATCTTCTCAATTTCCCCGTTAATTACATTCCAAACCTCATCGGGCATTTTAGCACCGATTACTTCAACCACGTTTCCTGAGATGAGTGAACCGATTTTACCACACACTTCCAGGGAATAATTATTAGCCAGCCCGAATAAAAACCCTGAGGCATATAAATCGCCCGCACCCGTAGTATCAATACAATTAGATTTTCGGGGTTCTATCTGAACAGTCTGATCACCTGATTGAATAAATGAGCCATCCTTTCCAACTTTCACAACCGCGATCTGGCAATGTTCAGCAATGACTTTCAATGCTTCTTCGGGCTCCTTCCCGGTGAAAGCTCGTGCTTCCTCTTCATTGGCAAAAACAATATCGACATACTTATGAATGATCTCCAGTAAAAATTCCAGATTATCTTCAACCACATTAAAGCTTGCCAGATCCACCGACACTTTTAATCCGGCCTGTTTGGCTAAACTCACTGCCGTACGTATCAAATCGTGGTTTTGTACCAGATACCCCTCAATGTGAAAAATATCATACCCCTCAAACATTTCAGCATTCAGATCAGAAGCTTCCAGTTCACAGGCTGCACCAAGATAAGTACAAAGTGTTCTTTCTGTATCCGGTGATACCAATACCGTACAACGGCCCGAAGGAGTTTCACTCGTCAGCAGATGCGGTTTCACCCCATTATTTACAGAATCATTGGTAAAAAACAACCCGATATCATCTTTTCCTATCTTTCCTACAAATCCCCCGTTCATTCCAAGGCGGGTTATTCCATTTATGGTATTCGAAGCAGAGCCTCCGGTGGCCATTATTTTCGAAAAATTACTCACTGCATCGTTAATTTCCTGCGATCTTTCGGTATTTATCAACTGCATTCCCCCTTTTAGCAGATTTAATGAAAATAAAACTTCATCATTGTCAATCTGCAATAAAATGTCAGTCAAGGCATTACCCATTCCCAATATTTTTTTCATAAAATTATATGTTTTTTTTCTGCAAAGATATTGCATATTTCAATAAAACCTATTACTTTTGCAACGCATTTGAGAAAAAAATGTACAACTAAATTCTTCCTTAGCTCAGTTGGTTAGAGCATCTGACTGTTAATCAGAGGGTCCTTGGTTCAAGTCCAAGAGGGAGAGCTTTTAAAACGCTAAATCATTTTAAAACAATGATTTAGCGTTTTTGTTTTATACTATTTGTTCTTATGTTTATAGAAATTCATGAAAAATGAATTCTTGAAGAAGTAAGAATCCTGATGAACCGACAACAATTATTTTTTAAAATTAATTATAGTACTTTCTTAATAATATACGCGAACAATTCGTATTAATTAATGTTATGAATATATAGATTTTTATAATATTTTATAATATTTTATAATATTATAAATCAAGCTATAACTACACTTTAAAATTTTAAATACATCCTATGGAATTTTCCAAATTTACAATCAACAAATTATTCCTAACCCTTTTCTTATTTACATTAGCGCCTGAAATTTATTCAGAATCGCCCTACAAAAGAACCCTTTACAATACATTCATCAACAGGGAAATGTATAAATGGGGAGCGATCATCCACACACTGGATACAAGTAAAAATACTACTACCATAAACCAAAAACTGGAAGTGATCAATTATTACTACGGGTATATCGGGTACCTGATTGGCAAAAAACAAAATGATGCAGCAGGCATCATGATTATAAAAGGAGAAAAATTAATCCATCAGGTGCTCCTTGCCTCACCAAAGAATGCAACTGCAACTGCCTTTAAAGGATCGTTTCTTGGCTTTCGAATGGGAATGAATAAACTTAAATCTTTCGGAGTTTACCGTGAAAGCTTCGCCGATATTAACCGGGCCTATTCAATGGATCCCCAAAATGTTCAGGCACTTATTGACAAAGGTAATATACTTTATTATGCTCCCGGAATATTGGGCGGGGATAAAGAAGAAGCCTTGAAATATTATTTAAAAGGTTCCAGAATTATGGAAAAGAACAGCGATACCGATCAAAACTGGGTCTATCTGAATTTACTTACCGTCATTGCCATGGCCTACGAAAAAACAGACCACCCCGAACAAGCCAGGCAGATATGCGAAAAACTACTTCGAAAGGAACCTGATTACAGATGGATGAGAGATGTATATTATCCCCGGATACTTGAAAAAACAAGATAATAATTGTATTATCATAAACATTCGAACAAAATGCAGAAAACAATTGTTTTGAATTCAAATTATTAAAATGAAGAATATGAAACTAACTATTGCTATATTTTGCTTCACTTTTCTTTCAGTTTTATCATCACCTGCACAGAAAAATAAAACAACTATGAGTTTTTATCAATTCAACTCTAAATCGCTTTCAGGCAAAGAAATAAGCATGAAAGAATATGCCGGAAAAGTAGTACTTGTCGTGAATACAGCAAGTAAATGTGGTTTTACACCCCAATATGAAGGACTTGAAAAACTGTACAAGAAGTACAAGGACAAAGGATTGGTGATTCTTGGTTTTCCCTGCAATCAATTTGGGAATCAGGAACCTGGCTCTGCTGAGGAGATATCAAAATTTTGCACGTTAAATTACAGCGTTGATTTCCCTCTGTTTATGAAAATTGATGTAAATGGTGATAAAGCCGATCCACTCTATAAGTATTTAAAAGTTGAATTACCGGACACTTCGGGTAATGATATTAAATGGAATTTCACTAAGTTTTTATTGGACAGAAAAGGGTTGCCGGTAAAAAGATATGATTCGAAAGTGAAACCGGAAGAGATAACCGGTGACATAGAAAAACTGTTAGCATCTAAATGAATCGATTCAGGCATATCAAAGATTTAAACCGGTCATCAATTTAATTTGATGGACCGGTTTAATATTTTTTAAGTCGTTTAATTTTAATTTACTGTTTGATTATGCCTTCAGTATTGTATATTGAGTAACAAAACTACTAAAAGCGTCCTCCCGAAATATCGGAAGGACGCTTTTAGTTATCAGGTCAATATTTTTTTATTTTGAAATGTAATTTACAATCCACTCACCCACTTCAGAAGTCTTATAAAGCATGCCATCATTTGCAATATCTTCAGTAACTACACCGGCATCGAGGCTTGCCGCTACAGCTTCACGAATCAACCCGCCTTCTTCTGTCATGCCGAATGCATATTCAAACATAAGTGCTGCGGATAATATAGTAGCAACAGGGTTTGCAATGTTCTTTCCGGCTGCCTGGGGATAAGAACCGTGAATAGGTTCAAAAACCGAAGTATGAATACCAATGGAAGCCGAAGGCAACATTCCCATTGAACCGGTGATTACTGAAGCTTCATCGGTAAGGATATCTCCGAAAAGATTTTCAGTTACCAGAACATCAAAACTCTTTGGCCATTGAATGATTCGCATAGCAGCATTATCAACAAACATAAATTCAGTTTCAACATCAGGATACTGAGGTGCAATTTCCTGAGCAATCTGACGCCACAGACGCGATGTCGCCAATACATTTGCCTTATCCACTACTGTCACCTTTTTATTGCGCTGCAGGGCATATTTATATGCCAGATGCAAGATGCGTTCAACTTCTTCACGTGTATAGATACAAGTATCGTAGGCAGTATTTCCATCTTCACTTCTTCCCTGAGGACGTCCGAAATACATCCCACCCGTCAACTCGCGTATGCACATAAAATCGGCTCCTTCAACTAAATCAGCACGTAAAGGGGATTTATGAATCAAGGAAGGAAAAGTGGATACAGGCCGTATATTAGCATACAATCCCAGGTCTTTGCGCATTTTGAGCAATCCCTGTTCCGGACGTACCTTTGCTGAAGGATCATTGTCATATTTCGGATCACCTATTGCACCAAAAAGAACAGCATCGGATTTCAGACATAATTCATGTGTTGCTTTCGGATAGGGTTCACCGGTTGCATCAATGGCGCTGGCACCAACGATACCATATTCATAGCTTAAAGAATGACCGAATTTATTGCAAACAGCTTTTGTGACATTCAATGCCTGTTCTACTATTTCGGGTCCAATACCGTCTCCGGGTAATACTGCAATATTTAACTTTTTAGTTTCCATCTTTGAAATTCTTATTTGGTCGGCATTTGAGGCAATTACCGACATATTTTTAATTTTTATTTTAATTATTTTTGTCTATAAAATACTGTAAATCCATCTTTTTATCGTAAATATTATTATCTTTGCAAGATTCAACTTAAACTAAATAGTTATGATTTACGTATTAATAACAATTGGAGCTTTTATTTCCATTATAACTACGGCTATTTTTAAATCAATCACGAAAAAGCAGAAGTATCAAAACATACTCAGAGCTATTGTAGTTATTATTTCACTTACCATGTATGTTGCTTGTTGTATTTTCATTCTCAATCAAAAGACTTTTGAATAGATCATTGATCCTGAATTAATCAATAATATTAAGCATTTTGATTGTCGCTTTTATTGCCGCAACAGTTTGATCACCATCTAATCCACGTGTTTTAAATACTTTTTCATTAAATCTCCAGGTTATTATCGTTTGTACAAAAGCATTGGTTTGTCCTCCGGGCGGAATCACTACTACATAATCCAACAATTCGGGAGTTGGCTTATTCAGACTTTTATAAATTTTCCACATTGCTTTCGATACTGCATTAAATTGTCCGTGCCCCGAAGCCGACTGTTCATAAATACCTCCGTTTACTTCCATCTTCACTGTTGCCATGGGCTTTAATCCATAGGTGAGCGACAGGGAATAATTCAGAATCTTTACAATCTGCTCTTCCTGTTCATTTTTCAACACATCCGAAATAATATAGGGCAGTTCATCCAACGACACCATTTCTTTCTTGTCTCCCAATTCAATGACCCGTTCGGTAACCCGTTTCATCATGTCATCATCGAGTTCAATACCCAGTTGTTGAAGATTTTTTAATATATTAGCTTTCCCAGATGTTTTTCCAAGAGCGTACTGACGTTCACGCCCGAATCTTTCGGGCAACAGATCATTGTAATACAGATTCTTCTTATTATCGCCATCAGCATGAATTCCGGCTACCTGCGTAAAGACATTTTCACCGACTACAGGTTTATTATGCGGGATGCGGATTCCGGAATAGGTCTCAACCACTTTACTGACAGAATTAATTTTATCTTCCTGAAGTTCGGTTTTCAAATTTAACTGGTCGTGCAATACAGCCAGGACACTCGATAAAGGTGCATTTCCTGCACGTTCACCTAGCCCGTTCACCGTAACATGAACACCTTTCACCCCGGCCTTTACGGCTTCAAAAACATTCGCTACCGCTAAATCATAGTCATTATGGGCGTGAAAATCAAAATGAATATCAGGATAGTGGGAGATCATTCGACTGCAAAAATCCCTTGTTTCGTCCGGATTTAATATTCCAAGTGTATCAGGAAGCATAAACCGTTTTATACCTTCATCTTTCAACGAATCGACCATAAAGTAAACATAATCTTCCGATTCACGCATTCCGTTTGACCAGTCTTCCAGATAAACATTGACAGAAATATCCATTTCTCTGGCATTTGTCAATACCTGCTTAATGTCGGCAATATGCTGTTCTTTCGTTTTCTTTAATTGATGAACACAATGTTTTAATGATCCTTTGCATAACAGATTTATGACTTTGCCTCCGGCATTTTTAATCCAGTCAAGCGACAATCGCCCATCTACAAATCCGAGGACTTCAATCTGGTCGATATGCCCGTTCGCACGGGCCCATTTGGTCACCCGCTTTACTGATGCAAATTCGCCGTCAGAAACACGGGCTGAAGCAATCTCAATTCTGTTTACATGTAGTTCTTCCAGCAAAAGCCGGGCAATACTCAACTTTTCCTGTGTAGCAAAAGATACTCCCGATGTTTGTTCCCCATCGCGAAGTGTGGTATCCATTATTTCTAACATAATTTTTTATTGTACCAATGTAACGACATTCCTGAAGATCCTGTACGACCCTGAGGAATTCGGATTTCTAGTTAGTTCCTTGCTTTTTCATACTGTTCGATCTGGTCTTTTTTATTCAACAGGTAATCAATGTCATCCAGACCATTTACAAAACAATCTTTTTTGTAAGGGTTTATAAAGAAAGTTTCCGATTTACCATTCGCATTATTGGTAATGGTTTGTGCTGCGAGGTTGACAGTAAGCGTAATGTTGGCATTGTGTTTTAATGATTCAAATATCTCTGCCAAAAAAGGTTCTGAAACCACAACAGGCAACACAAAATTATTCATTGCATTGTTTTTGAATATATCAGCAAAAAAGCTGGATACCACCACTCTGAAACCATATCCTGCTATTGCCCAGGCAGCATGTTCGCGGCTTGAACCGGAACCAAAGTTCTTTCCGGCAACAAGAATCTCGCCTTTATATGTGGGGTTATTCAAAACGAATGATTCCACGGGTTGGTTGTTTTTATCATACCGCCAGTCACGAAACAGGTTATCTCCAAAACCCTCTTTCGATGTTGCTTTCAGGAATCGTGCAGGTATGATCTGGTCAGTGTCCACGTTCTCTATCGGAAGTGGAACAACGGTTGAAGTAAGTGTTATAAATTTTTCCATTTTTCTTCTTTGATTACAAATTAAATTCTTGGATCAGTAATTCTACCGGTAACTGCGGCTGCCGCGGCAACAAGAGGTCCGGCTAAGATAGTACGTGCTCCGGGACCCTGACGGCCTTCAAAATTACGATTAGACGTTGAGACTGCATATTTTCCGGCAGGAACTTTATCATCATTCATTGCCAGACAGGCAGAACAACCGGGTTGCCTGAGTTGAAATCCTGCTTCAATCAGAACTTTATCCAGACCTTCCGCTTTTATTTGTTTGTCTACGGCCCATGAACCGGGAACAAGCCATACGGTGATCCCTTCAGCTTTCTTTTTTCCTTTTACATACTCTGCAAAGATCCTGAAATCCTCAATCCTTCCGTTTGTACAACTTCCCAGAAAAACATAATCAATGGCTTTGCCCATAATCTTTTCACCGGGTTTATATCCCATATAATCCAACGATTTCATAAAAGAAATCTGACTGGCTGCATCAATACTATCGAGTGTTGGAATTGAATCAGTTATGCCCATTCCCATGCCCGGATTTGTACCATAAGTAACCATTGGTTCAATATCTGCGGCATTAAATGTAACTTCTTTATCGAATACCGCACCTTCATCAGTTTTTAATTCTTTCCATTTTGCCAGTGCCTTGTCCCAGTCTTCTCCCTTTGGTGAAAATTCTTTTCCCTTAAGATAAGCAAAAGTAATTTCATCAGGTGCCACCAATCCTCCACGTGCTCCCATTTCGATAGAAAGATTACAAACTGTCAATCGTTGTTCCATACTTAAGTTTTCAATGGCTTCCCCTGCATATTCAACGAAATAACCCGTTGCGCCGCCGGTCGTCACTTTAGCAATAACGTACAAGGCTAAATCTTTTGAGGTAACTCCGGGATTCAGTTTTCCGTTTATACTGATCCGCATGGTTTTGGGGCGTGACTGGAAAACACATTGTGTAGCCAGCACCATTTCCACTTCGCTGGTTCCAATCCCGAAAGCAACAGCTCCGAGGGCTCCGTGCGTGGAAGTATGCGAATCACCACATACAAGGGTCATTCCAGGCAGTGATAATCCATTTTCAGGACCTACCACATGAATGATTCCGTTTTTTTCGTGACCCATCTGGTAATGTGTCAACCCAAAATCCTGTGCATTTTTAGTCAGTGTATCCACCTGAATCTTTGACACAGGATCTTCTATCGGACTTTCCTGATGGATAGTCGGAATATTGTGATCCGGCATACAGGTGATCTGTTCAGGACGAAAGACTTTCAAACCGCGGTTCCTTAATCCATCAAATGCCTGCGGACTTGTTACCTCGTGACAATACATGCGATCGATGTATAACTGGGTAGGTCCTTCTTCAACGGTTGACACCACGTGGGCTTCCCAGATCTTATCAAATAACGTTTTTTTCATACTTATTATCTCTGTTTTTTCCCCTGGGGAATTTTAGTTTAAATGTTTTTAAATTGAATAGTAAAGTCTTGGTAAATCCCCGAACGGGGGAAATATTATTTTACAAATTTATTGATGGCATTGATATAGGCTTCAACAGAAGCTGCAACAATATCAGTATTGGCTCCGAAACCGTAGTAAATCGATCCCTGATGTTCCACCTGCATATGCACTTTGCCCACATCATCACTCCCCTTATTGATCGCCTGAATGGTAAATTCCTGGAGGGTCATGTTTCGTTTAATGATTTGTTTCAATGCTTTGATAGCTGCATCCACCGGACCATTTCCTGAAGCTGCCGCTTCAAATTTTTCATTGGCAATAATCAATCCGATACTTGCCACTGCCCTCACGCCTACCCCGGAAGTCACCTGTAAATAATCAATTTTTATCCGTTGTTGTTCTGTACGTTCCATCCCGGCAAGCAACAGGACATCATCATCATTGATATCTTTTTTACGGTCGGCAAGTTTTAAAAACTCATCATAAATGGCATCCAGCTTTTCGCCAACCACTTCAACACCCAGCAGGCTCAACCGGTGTTTCAAAGCTGCACGGCCACTTCGGGCTGTCAGTACTATTGAGTTTTCATCAATCCCCACTTCTTTTGGGTCCATGATTTCGTAGCTTTCACGATTTTTCAATACTCCATCCTGATGAATTCCGGAAGAATGTGCAAATGCATTTCGACCAACAACCGCTTTGTTGGGTTGTATCGGCATGTTCATCAAACTCGAAACCAACCGGCTGGTAGAATATATTTTCTGAGTATTGATTTGTGTTTCTATGTTCAGCCCTTTATGACATTTCAGGATCATGGCTATTTCTTCAAGGGCTGTATTTCCGGCCCTTTCACCAATACCATTCATGGTTACTTCTACCTGACGGGCACCATTCATGACTCCCGAAATCGTATTGGCGGTGGCCATTCCCAGATCGTTATGGCAATGAGTGGAGATGATGGCATTATGAACACCCTTTACATTTTCCATCAGAAATTTTATTTTGTTTCCAAATTCCCACGGAAGACAATAACCTGTTGTATCGGGTATGTTTACCACTGTTGCACCGGCTTTAATTACGGCTTCCACCACTCTGGCCAGATAGACATTATCGGTACGACCGGCATCTTCACAATAAAATTCAACATCTTCCACGTACTTTTTAGCATATTTTACTGCCGCAATAGCCCGTTCCAGAATTTCATCCTGATTGGAATTAAATTTATATTTGATATGAAAATCGGAAGTACCAATGCCTGTATGGATACGTTTGTTTTTTGCATATTTGAGGGCTTCGGCAGCAACATCAATGTCTTTCTGAACTCCGCGTGTGAGCGCGCAAATCGTTGGCCAGGTCACTGCTTTTGATATTTCAACGACCGAATTAAAATCACCCGGACTGGATATAGGAAAACCAGCCTCTATCACATCTACTCCCAACAGTTCCAACGCACGTGCTACCTGAATTTTTTCAATGGTATTCAACTGGCATCCAGGAACCTGCTCACCATCGCGTAACGTGGTGTCAAAGATAAATAATCTATCCATATTATTGCTTAATTTAGCCCTCAAACCCTCAAAAGGGGAAGAAGAAATTAGTTTTTACAATTTATTCTTTTCAAAAAAACTTATATTACAAATCAACCCCCCTTCAGGGGTCG
>Ga0302286_10003064_pt1 | contig 11351 bp, 12 predicted proteins | sample III_Fen_E2_3_FD_198765 | JGI IMG/M metagenome (GOLD analysis project Ga0302286, IMG submission 198765) | Peat permafrost microbial communities from Stordalen Mire near Abisko, Sweden - III_Fen_E2_3 | ecosystem: Environmental > Terrestrial > Soil > Wetlands > Permafrost | place: Sweden: Abisko...
CAAATTAGTAAGCTCTTCATCCGTATTTACACCACTTGTAGATTGAAAATCTGAGTTGACCGTATTGTAAAGAGTTGTATTGGTATCCAAACTGCTTGATGCAGCAGAAGCATCTGTTGCAACAGAAGTCGTTAGCCCACTATAATACCCTTCGATGGTATCACGAGATACCGAACCATTGGTATTATAGTAACTTAGAGTATTGTATTGTAACTGTACCATTTTATTTGCAACAACGTTATTACCAGATATGGGAGCGGAATACCCTTCAACGGAAGAGGGATCTTTTTGATAATTTGTTGCAACGCTAATATTGGAAGAATCCGTTCCTGTTAAAAATTGACTTACACCAATTGCACCAGGAAAATTAGTTCCATTATCAGCAATCGCAATGGTATACCCACTATTGTTTGTTTTGGGAGAAAGTGAAAACGTACCATTATCTGTAAAAGTAGCCGTAAAATAATCATCAACATCGTTCATTGAATTATTATCGGCATTGTCATCTGTATTAGCATTAAATTGAGTGGTTATACTTGGAGAGAATGTATCATCTTTCATACTCGTTGAGCTGTCTACTGAAATTGATTTACGCGCAACCTCTTTACCAGCACTGTCATAAACAATGACGTCGAATGTTCCATTTTGAATATTATTATACTCATTTTGTAACGCAGTATTACCTTTAAGATCTAACGTAGGGCTTTGCATACTCTTTTGAGCACTTTGAGCATAAATATTATTGGTTTCAGTTATCAAGGTTTGTGCAAAGGTGTCAAGCGTATCAATATACCCCTGAATGGTTCCATCTTGTGGATATCCACCATTTTCAGAAGAGTCAATCGTACGACCACGAAGATCGAGCATCGCACCCACTTTACCACCTGAAAGTTTATCCGTTAAATTATATTTAGTCCCATCTTGAGATTCAGAATAAACAGAATAATAGCTACTTGCATTCGATGTATTATCAATAGTCAAAGGGTGAAAAGTAGACCCATCGACCAAATTGGCCCCTGCAATATTAACAGTATAGGCAGTACCAGAATCCGTCATTTTAGCATCTACGGATGTATCGCTACTAATATTTCCTTTAGAGACAGAAACATCCACCAACTTGGCCAGTGTTAATTCAAGTTTATCACGTTGGTCACGAAGATCATTAGCATAATTACCCTCTTCAGACTCAACAGCATTGATTTGTTTGTTTACATCAGCCAATTGCTGACCAATCGTGTTAATCTCATCCACGGATGTTTTAAGTTGATCATTCACAGAATCTTGAAGTGTTCTTAAATTGTCTCGTGTTGATTGGATATCTGAGGTCATAGTAAGTGCAGATTGTACTAACGCAATTTTTTGTGATCCCTCTGTTGCATTGGAAGATAAGTCATTCCAAGAAGAGAAATAGTCTGAGATATCTTGAGAAATTCCTGATTCAGCCAAATCTGGAAAATACTGTGCAATTTCTTTTAATGTAGATGAATTATAGGTATCATAAGAAACAGAAGTTGAAGAACTTCGTAATTTAGCATACGAGTATTCATCATGAATACGTACAATAGAAGCGATCGTGACACCTGAACCAACACTGACACCACCAGAACTCACCGCATTACTTGCAGAAAAATTAACACGTTGTCTCGTATAAGAAGTATTGTCAGCATTTGAAATATTTTGACTGGTAATGGATACAGCTACTTGTGCAGCGTTAAGTCCTGAAGTACCTGTATTTAAAGTACTGAATAAGCTCATGACTATGCCCTTATTTTAAGTAAAGAGGCGGGCTTATGATTGGCCATTTTATAACCATCCGTCTCTCTTGGAAACATACTATCAAGAAGAACATTATAAAATTGACTAATACTAACCACATACTTTGCATATTGCTTATTACACACTTTAAGTTCTGAAAGTTTAAGTTTCATTTGAGCCAAAAGTTCTTTTTGTGTGGTACTTAATAACTCTTCGAGTGATTTTTTACCACTTTCTTTGAGCATCTTTGAGAGTTCACTGTCCAAAAGAGATTTTTTGTTTTCAAAAGAGTGTATAAGGTCTTCTTTAATTTTAGAACTCTCAGCAACTTCATTGTGATTGGCAACTTTAATCGCTGCGATATCTTTATGTGTTTGCTCAATAAGGTTATCAATATCTTTAATCGCATTTTGCAAGTAATGTGCTAACATCTTTTGTCCTTTTACATGTAAGGATTTAGATTAACTCTTCCGCGACTGCCTGAGCAGTTTTTGATAGATCTACCTTGTATGTACCATTGGCGATCTGTTCTTTAATTGCGGAGGCTTTATCTACCCCTTCACTTTGTTCTGTCTTTGTAACACCCTTAGATGAATCATCTTTGGGAACATTTGGCTGTGTGTACGCCATATTTGACGTCTGTATTGTTGAAATCATTTAAGACCCTTTACAAGTTTGATTGGTATCGTTTGTAAGTATATCGTCCAAAATGATAAAACATTAACGGTTCTCTTTTAAATAGTTGTATAACATCTCACTTAAACCCAAATTACCACTCAGTGCATTACTCATAGTATCGTTATACATTGATTTATAAATCTTGTCACCTGCATCTTTTTCATACAATCCTTTTTCATCATCGTTACTATTCAAAGCAATATCGAGTATCTGTTTTAGGAAAAAAGCTTCGAACTTATTGGCTTGTCGTACTTTTGAGTTGCCCTAGTGAACTGTTATAATCAGCATTAAGAAGTGCAACACTGCTATCGGCTTGCATTAGATAATCTCCAACGTAGCAGTAATGGCACCTGAGCGCTTAATGTTTTCAAGAATAGATATGATATCTTTAGGTTTTGCGCCTAGCTTGTTAAGAGCTCGTGCAATGTTGGCAACCGTCATACTCTCTTGTTTAATTTTGATACGATTTTCTGAGCCATTAATTTTGACGTCACCCCCAATATCCACATTGGCGGCATCTGCTACAACATCCATCGCTTCAATTTTAATGGTAATATCACCATGTGTCACTACGACAGGATCTACTCTTACGTTAACGCCCGAAACAATGGTTCCTGTACGTTCATCAATGACAATCTTATCTTCTTTCTCATACCTAACGTCGACATCCAATGTCTTTGCTATAAATTCTACCGTAGAGTGTCCATCAGGCTTCATCAAGTGAATCGTACGAGAATCCGTTGCGACTGCAATTTTCTTACCAAATTTTCTATTGAGCTCATTTTGAATGGAAACAGCTGTATTAAAATTAGCTTCTTTTAAAGAGAGATCCACAAACTCTTGCTCATAGAAATTATTTTCGATTTCACGCTCCACTAAAGCACCACCAAAGATATTTGCAGCGGCAGGATGATTGAGTTGTCCCTTCTCTTTACCGTTCATTCCACCAATAGTCAGTGAACCTTGAGCTAACGAGTAAATTTTGCCATCCACACCTTTAAGAGGCGTTAACAAAAGATTTCCGCCTTGCAATGATTTTGCATCGCCGATGGAGGAGACAGAAACATCCACTTTATCACCTTGCCTAGCAAAAGCAGGAAGTTTAGCCGTTACCACAACTGCAGCAATATTTTTAGACTTAATATCCGCAGGATCAATTTTAACATTAACCGTTTGTAAAAGATTTGAGAGTGCTCTCAATGTAAATTTAGAAGATGATCCATCGCCCGTGCCATTTAGTCCTACTACCAAACCATAACCAATCAGTTGGTTCTCTCTCACACCAATGACATTGGCAATATCACCAATTCTTTCGGCGTACAGTGAGCTCAAGGCTGAAATTAATACGAGAGATAGTGCAACAATCTTCATCAATTTCCTTTAAATTTAGCGTTCATGCCAATTTAAAGCAATTAATGTTCCAAGAATTATTTTTGATTTATACGTTGGAGGATATCTTGCATCATATCGATTTGAACTTTTTGAATTTCGAGTAGTTCTTCTTGTTGATGCATAATAAGATGGTCTATTTTCTCATGAAGCATGCGAATTTCAAGTTCCGATTTAAGATTGACCATATAATCATTTTTGGCACGAATTCGATCTTTTTCTTCTTGCCTATTTTGGCTCATCATAATGACAGGAGCTTGCAGTGCTGCAATACACGATAAAATTAAATTGAGTAAGATATACGGATAAGGATCAAATCCTTGGTTATGGTACCAGTAAATATTCACTAATATCCAGATCACTAAAAAAGAACAAAACGAGAGGATAAATGTCCAACTTCCCCCAAAAGTAGCCACTTTGTCGGCTATTTTCTGCCCAAAACTCAAAACAGTTTCATCATCGTCTTCGATATTATCCGTCAGAATTGTATGATTTTGAAAGGAGTCAATGACCTTGTGTTCCAAAGACGAAAGCTCGCCCAACTCTTTTGTGAGATAATCTGTAATATATTTTTCCCGAAAAACATTTAATTCACTGGTAGCTAAATAGCTATTTTCACCAAAGGAAGGATTGACATCTTGAATGTACTTTAAAATAGAATCTCGAATACTTTTAGAAGAGATGCGCTCCGATAGAGGAAAAGATTTGCCAGAAATAGCACTGGTAAATGTCTTATTTTTCATGAGAACTATAATAGCTCAGAGCGCTATTTCCAAATTTTTTCGTTTTCTGTAAAGCATAAACGCCTATCATATCAGGAAGTGTTAGATTGCTCATATGTTCTATCATGATTAAATGAGCCTTCTCCTTAGGAATAGAGCCAATGAGATCCATCACTTTTTGATAAATATCTTCCATGCCATCACGAATGGAAAAGGGAGGATCAAAATAAAAATATGCTTTACATGTAAGCAATGAAAGCAAGTCAGGAAAAATGACAAAACTATCTCCCTGAAATGGTTTTGTATGTTCTTCATCGATTACTTTACAGTTACTTTTGAGTGTAGTAAAAGCCGCTTTATCTTTTTCAATAAAATAGGCTTGTTTTGCACCCCGACTGAGTGCTTCCAATCCCATTGAGCCACTTCCTCCAAAAACCTCGACGAAAACTTCATCAACAATATCGTATTGAAGTGTATCAAACAGTGAGCCTTTGAGAATAGCTTTTGTACTACGTGTACTTTCTAAAGAGGGGAGCGAAATCTTTTTACCTTTATATTTACCCCCACTAATCGTTGTAAAAAATGACTTAATTGCCATAATATCCCCGAATAGTCTGAATCAATTCAGCCCTAAATTTTTCTGTTAATGCCGTGATTTTTTCCTCGAGAAGATGCGTATTATTTAAAGATGGAATCAAATCATCTACCGTACTTTGCACCATAAGAAGGTGCTGATAAAATTTATCTAGTTCTATAAGAAGTGAAGATTTAGCAAAAGGAATAATCAAATTGCCTTCATGAGAAGAGATATAGAAGATAGGTTTGTCCAGCTCAATTTTTTTATCGCTGATGACAAAATCACACTGTTTGTAGGGCACAATCTTATCGTCTAAAAAACTTTTTAGTGCGCGACTTAACAGCAACGATTGACACACTAACGCTATTTTCATCTTTTTCCTCTTTGTGTAGTGTTGAAATAGTAACACACAAAATCTTAATCCTCATTTTTATTTTGCCCAGAATTAAAGTGAAATAAAGATGTGTCGATTTAGGTTCATAGATTAAAGAATGGAGGGCCATTATGGATATTTTTAGCGTAACAAGCAAACACGTCGAAACAGCGACCACTCCGAAGGCAGCTACGACGACACAACAAACAGGGTCCATAGAGCAATCAAGTGATACAACCAAAACGAGTCAAGATGATCAGAACAATCAAAGTGATACTGCAAGTACTTTAAAACAAACAGTTAAGGATCTTAATGATCAAATGGATCTGTTGGATACCAACATCTCTTTTGGTTATAACGATAAAATTAATTTGATGTATGTCAACGTGACTGATAAAACAACTGGTCAAACAATTCGTAAAATTCCAACAGAAGAAGCGATGGATCTTTCAGCTAAAATGAAAGAAATTGTTGGAATGATTTTTGACAAGAAAGGATAAATTATGTCAGGAAGTATAAGTTCACTAGGTACTGGTAGTGATGGTGTTCTATCAAGTGATCTCATTGATAGCTTACGAGCCGTGGATGAAAAAGCCGAGCTTGATCCTATTGATACTAAATTAGGAACGAATTCAACTAAAAAAACCGATCTAGCATCCCTTACAACACTTGCGAATACACTTAAATCAGCTGTAAGTGATTTATCAAACGATACCAATTACTTACAACGTACCACCACCGTCTCAAATGATGCCGTCAGTGTCACAGCAGATGCAGGTACCAATGTCCAAGACTTTACGGTACATGTTGACACCCTTGCGAAACAAGATATTTATCAAAGTACTGGCTTTAGTTCAAAGACCAGTACTTTTTCAACAGGCGATGATACTTTAAATATGACGATTAATGGTACGTCGTACTCTTTTTCCGTATCATCATCCACCACGCTGACAGATTTGGCAAGCATGATCAATGATAAACTAGATGGTAAAGCAACCGCTTCTCTTCTCGATACAGGTGGAAGCACACCTTATCGTCTTATTATCAAATCTGATAATACGGGTGCTGATAATGCCATTACACTTTCGTCAAAAAACTATACAGCAGATCCGACTTCAACAAATGCACTCACCAGTTTAGGTTATGATAGCACAGCAAACCATCTTCAAACAGCTACCGATGCAAAATTTACCTATAATGGAATCAATGTCACTCGCTCGACTAATACAATCAGTGATTTGGCTTCTGGTGTGACCATTACTCTTAATAATGCGCAACTTAGCACAGATTCTGCGGCTTCTGTTTCTATTAAACAAGATTGGTCAAAGATTACTGACAAAATTAATTCTTTTGTGAGTGCCTATAATAATTTAGTGTCAAATGTTGAAACTGCAGTGAGTTACGATTCTACCAAAAATACAAAAGGTACTTTTCAAGGTGTTAGCCAAATTAACTCTTTGAGTAAATCTGTTCGTCAACAACTTTTAGAGATAGATTCACAAGGGAGAGATCTCATTCAATATGGGCTTTCTTTAAATGATTCAGGAACCCTCGAATTTGATGAAGATACCTTCAATCAAAAAGTTGAAGATGATCCAAAAGATGTTCAAGACTATTTTTCAGGTTCTACCACATATGATACGACAACGTATACAGGATCAGCAGTCTCTTCTGGTGCACTAGATGTTACATACAAAGGTCTGTATATTAATGATACCAGTATTCGATTTAGTACCAATGCTGGATCTACTGCTAAAGAAAATGCACTTGCCTTACAAGAAGCAATCAATAAAGCGGGGGTAGAAGGGGTTACAGCTTCCGTTGGATCAGATGGTAATGTCGTTTTAAAAAGTACAACTGGTGAAGATATTGCTATCACAGGAGATAGCAGCGTTCTTTCGACATTAGGGCTTAAAGCAACTACCGTTCATGGACACAGTACTAAAAAGGATGGAATTTTTACAAAGTTTGATTCTGTTTTAAAAGACTATACCGATTCCAGCACTGGAATTCTTACAAATTACTCAGATTATCTTGATACAGAAAAAACATCGTTAACAACACAAAGAGCAAAATTGGTAGCAAGTTTAGACACTAAATATGACACCATGACAAAAAAATGGGCTTCTTACGATAGCATGATTAGCCAAATGAAATCAGCATTTAGCAGTCTTTCACAGACAATTTCTGATGCAAGTAGCAGTAGTTAATAAAAAAAGGATTTTTGTATGTATACTAATTTAGCCTATTCAACCTATTCACAAAACAATATTTCGATTGAATCACCTGAAAAGCTGATTAAGATGCTTTATGAGGGAATTTTGCGTTTCGCATCACAAGCAAAAAAAGCAATTGAAGATAAAGATATTGAGAAAAGAACATATTGGATTAATCGTACGTCTGCTATTTTTGCCGAGCTCATTCATTCGCTCAATTATGAAGGGGGACAAGTTGCTTACTATTTACGTGGACTTTATAGTTATCAGCTTAAACTGCTCTCCGACGCCAATATGAAGAATGATGCCACAAAAATAGACCAAGTCATTAATGTTGCACGTGGACTTTTAGAAGCGTGGAAAGATGAGACAGAAAATGTCATGGAGTAATGATTTCACGATTGCAATTATTGAGAGAAACTCTCTCAAAATTGGTAAGCTTATGAATGAAATGCCTACAATCACTGATGTTGATGAAGCGAAACAGGCGCAAGCACTCATTCTAGAAGCTATACAAATTGTCACAGATGATCAAAATATACTTCATGAGTCAATGGAAAAGCTTAAAAAAACAAGGGCTTTCCTTACTTCTGCAGATATCATTACAACACATAGACGTGAATACATGGGATAATGTTTAACTTCTTAGAAAAATCTAAGAAGTTAAGTACTTTCTTCAAAACACTTTTTAATGAGCGCTGCACTCTCAGGCTTTGTCATCAAAGAGACAATAATCGCTGTTAAAGCAGACAGAGGTAATGCCACAATCATTGCATCTACAAAAATAATTTTCCCACTCAAAAGTGAATCAACTCCAAAAAATATTTTACAAAGACCAAGTTGTTTGGCTTCTTGAAAGTGAACAAACATCAACCAAAACGTTGTGACAACCGTACCTACTATCATTGAAGCAATTGCGCCTTTTTTAGTCATTCTGCGCCAAAAAAGCCCTCCAAAATAGGTCGGTAAAAAGATGCTCGCACACAGTGCAAAAAAGATAGCGGTACTTCGTGCAATAATCGCAGGTTGTTTGTCAAACACATACGCTAATGAAACAGAAATAACGATCATCACAACAACCCCCACACGAGTAATGAGCAGTGAATTTGGGTTATTTTTACCCCTAAGTTGTTCAAATACATCGCGACCAATCGCCGTTCCCATCGCATGAAATTGGCTTGAAAGCGTGCTCATAGCGGCTGAAATCAAGGCAAATAAAAAGATAAAGGCAAACCATTTTGGCATCGCCGCATTGATAAAATGAGGAATCACTTTTCCCACACCACCCGTACTTTGAAGCGCATTTTTTCCTTCGTTAAATTCAAAATACCATACATTGGTCACAGAACCAACCAAATAAATAATCCCTGTCATTGCGATAATAAAAATACCACCAATCAAAACCGCACGGTTAAGCTCATTTTTACTCTTCACCGTCATAAAACGAACGACCAATTGAGGTTGTGCCAAAACACCAATACCCACGCCCATCGCAATGGTTGTGATGATAAATAACCATCCTTCAGAGAGAAAAACGGGCATTTTATTCCACCCTTGAAATCCCCAGTTCATGGAAAGTTTCATCAAAAAGTCAGGACTTCCTGCGGTGAGTTCTTTGATGTTCACATTGGCTAAAGGTGCAACCGTTTTATCCCAAACCATTCCCAGTTTTGACAGTCCCACATCAATGCCACCCACAGCGTCAAAAACCATAAATAAAAGAAAAATCATCGCCACAAACATAATGACACCTTGAAGCGCGTCAGTCAACATAACACCTTTGAGACCGCCCGCTAAAACATAACCCGTTACGATGACAGACATAACCAAAAGCGCTATATGGTAATCAACTTTAAAGTAAGCGACTAAAAATTCTGTTCCACCAATTAAAACCGCCGAAGTGTACAAAGGCATAAAGACCGTGATCAAAACACCACCAAAAACCTGAATAAACTTAGAATTAAAACGTCGCCCCAAGAGTTCAGGAAAGGTGTGTGCATTGAGTCGAATACCCATTTTACGCGTAGGATTGCCTAAAAAAACAAAGGCGATAAACACACCGATGAAAATGTTACAAAACGTAAGCCAAAGAAGTGAATTGCCAAGCCACGCTGCTACACCGCCAAACCCCACAATTGCTGCTGTGGAGATGAACGTCGCTCCATAACTGAGCGCCATGACAAAGGGATGTGTATTTCCTCCAGCGATTAAATAATCCGCGGAGCTTTTGGTCTGTTTATACCCCACATAACCCAAATATGCAAGCACCGCTAAATAGACGATAATAACGATATTTTCAATCAAATCCATCACAAATCCTTGGCCATTTTTGCTTCATCTTTCTCCCAAGATTTGACATCTAGTACCTTCTCTTCTTTGCCTTTATTCCAATTGATGACGCCATACACCACGCATAAAAGCGCACTGGCATTCATCAGCCAAAATGCCGATCCAACGCCCAAATCAAATGTTCCCATGCCCTCATCTCCTTTTAAATGTTCCCCAAAGTAATATAAAATCCTTTAACGAAACGTTAGTTTTCTCCTTAATTCATTCCCTAAAAGTCATAAAGTTTCAAAATTGCCCACTTTACATGTAAGGATTTTAGGAAAGTATCTTAGATAAGTAATTTATAACCTTAGTTTCAATACCCTTTAAAATTATTACGTAAAAGCGATGGAGCACAACGATATGAAACAGATTTTGATGGGGAATGAAGCGATTGCCTTGGGATTGATTCACGCGGGTGTGGATATGGTCTCGGGTTATCCAGGAACACCTTCGAGTGAGATATTGGGAAATTTTCAAAAATTTCGGGATAAAAACAAACTAGATGCCTATGCACAATGGGCGACCAATGAAAAAGTCGGCTTTGAAGTTGCCTACGCAGGCGCTATTTCAGGTAAACGTACCTGTGCAACCATGAAACAAGTTGGACTCAATGTGGCAAGTGACCCTTTAATGAGCGCTTCTTACATTGGACTCAAAGGAGCCATGCTGCTCATCTCGTGTGATGATCCAGGGTTTTATTCCTCTCAAACCGAGCAAGACAGTCGCAGTTTTGCCAAGTTTGCGCGTATTCCCGTGCTGGATCCTTCCACACCACAAGAAGCGTACGATATGGTGAAACTCAGCATTGAATTTTCGCATCAGTTTGAATCAATCGTCATGCTTCGTCCCGTCATGCGCGTCAGCCATGCCAGAGAGATTTGCGAGGTTGATGAGGCTTTACATGTAAGCGCTAATGAAGGTAATTTTGAGCGCAATATTCCTCGTTGGGGCGCAGTTCCTCCTGCTGGAAGATTTAGACAAGGTTTAGAGCAGATTGATCGCTTAGAAGCCATTAAAGCGTGGAACTGGGAGCATTTGATCGAGCCTAAAACGCATGCACTTAAAGGTTCACGTGTACTTTGTCTGACCAGTGGAACGGGCGATGGTTATGTGAAAGAAGCAGTCGAAGAGTTGAACATTCAAGCAGACATTTTAAAACTGGATATGCCCTACCCGCTTCCCAAAGAAAACCTCGAAGCGCTTTTTGAAAGCTACGATAAAGTCATCGTTTTTGAAGAGAGTTTTCCCTGTATCGAAGAGCAATTAAGCTCTCCAAAACTCTATGGAAAACTCACCAAACACGTTCATGT
>Ga0302286_10003068_pt1 | contig 11342 bp, 8 predicted proteins | sample III_Fen_E2_3_FD_198765 | JGI IMG/M metagenome (GOLD analysis project Ga0302286, IMG submission 198765) | Peat permafrost microbial communities from Stordalen Mire near Abisko, Sweden - III_Fen_E2_3 | ecosystem: Environmental > Terrestrial > Soil > Wetlands > Permafrost | place: Sweden: Abisko...
ATATTACCTGAGAATAATCGATATAGATATTGTTGAATATATGAATGGTGTTCTGAATGATACAATCGGAGGCAGTGAAAATTTGGTTGCCTACAAATTAAACAAAGCTCAAAAGAAAATTCAAAGTTTGTTGGTAGAGGTAAATGAACTCATTGAAAGAAAACAATTTGATATTGCTGTTATTACCACTAAACATGCTGATTTTAAAATAGACCGAAACCATAAAGAATGTACATTTATTTTTCATTATATGCTTGTTGCAGTTATGCGTTGTTGGTTAGAAATTCAAGCACATTTTATTGAGTTTATTCACAACGAAGATGTTTTAACAATTGCCGATATTTATAGTCAAATCCTACAAAAAGCTGCACCCGAAAAACCACAAATACAGGAAATTCAAACAATAGACATAAAATCCGATGTTATTGCAATTTCACAACCTATTGAGAAAGAAGAAGCTTTTGCAATACAATACGCACAGGAGAAATATACTGTATTTATGAATGAAGTAAACCCTTACCGTTTTATTGAACTTCAAAAACTCAACGATCTAAATGAGCATACAGTAAATCGGTTTGTAAAAGAAATTATCGAAAATCCATTACACTATTCTGTTGCAATGCTTTCTTTCTTAGGTTATTTAGACAACCTAAAAAAGACATATTCACTTTCAAAAGAGAAAATTTACAGTCATATTGCAAAAGCTCTCAAATCAGATGTAAGGACTGTGAAAGGTAACTGTTTAGTATTAAATCCAAAGTCCAATGAGGATAGATATAAATATCAGGCAGACCAATTTATTGAAAAAGTAGAAGAAGATTACAATAGAATATTTTCAGGTAAACCCCTCAAATAAAGGCTTCCCCCAGAAACTGGGAGATAAGTTTCTACTTTTCAGGAGAAGAAGCCCCAAAATACCCCCAATTCTTTCGCACCATGATTTCAATTGAAGTCATGGTTTTCTTTTTATTGGCACAGATGAAAGCCGAATCGCCGAAAACAGATAAACAATGTTTTCAAATGAAATTTCTTTCAACGATATGCCACAAGCGATGGTATATCTCATTAACAAGGTAGAGAAATTAGAATCCTTGTTAATCGCAAAACAACCGGAGGCACAAGAATCCGACCGGTGGTTCAACCTTGAAGAACTCCGGCAGTATCACCCCGATCACCCGGCCGCTCCAACAGTTTATGCCTGGGTCGGTCAACGACAGATCCCAAACCACAAGCACGGCAAAAAGCTGATGTTCCTGAAAAGTGAAATCGATGCCTGGCTAAAGACTGGCAAGCGCAAAACTTCCGCCGAAATTGAAGCTGAAGCGCAGCAGTTTGTAACCAATAATGGAAGGGCAAAACGATGAAAACACAAAAAAGACTTGGAGAGATTATGGTAGAGCTCCGAAAAGACCCGAACTCTTTTGTATCAATCATTGAACGCAATGCAAGAACTTGCCCCTTTCATCAGCCTGTTGAGCAGACTCCTTTGGAAGAGTGGCGCGACAATCAGGATGTCATGCAATTGTTGCATATCAGTGCACGAACTTTACAAACATTGCGCTCAAACAGCACTTTGCCTTTCTCGCGCATTGGCAATAAACTATACTACCGCAAAGAAGATATTCAGCGGATTCTAAAGGATAATTACACCATGTTTAAACTGCGCGGCGATGGAAACAATGGATAAAGAAACCATTTTGAGAAAAACACATTATGGGCTGAATATCTACGCTCACATTTTGCGTTGTTATTATCCGGAACAAATAGTCCTCTCCGTTTCGGGGAGGACTTGCGCCCCCGCCCGAAATCCGTTCAACGGCAATAAAGAGACACTGAACATCAGCAATCACGACTGGATTTTTTATTTCGAAGATGCTGAATTGTCCGATTTCAAGGGAGACCCATTTGATTTTGCAGCTCTTCATTTCCATTTATCCGGGCAGGAATTACTGCAAAAGATCAATGAGGATATGAACTTGCAGATTGGAGAACCAAAAGGCTTTTACTCCAACAAAAAAAGCAAAGTTCTGGTACCCGAAGTTGTCGCCAATCTTCCAAAATTCAGTTATTTCCGCTGTCCGGTTATCAACACACAGCCCAATGCTGAAATGACCATTCCCGATGTGTACGCTGCAATAAAAAGCAACAAATACAAACGTCAGACGGAAGAATTGCGAAGCATTAGCGAACCGGAATCTGCCCGGAAATACAAAGCCAAAAACTTTGATTATTGCACGTTCTCCGGAATATTTTCCAAGAGGAATGATTCAGCGTTAAACCAACATTCTGGCCTGTTGACGCTCGATTTCGATCATGTTTCAAACCTTCAGGAATTGCGCGAAACCTTACTTCAGGACAGATACTTTGAAACTGAACTGATGTTTGTTTCCCCATCGGGCGACGGCCTGAAATGGATAGTTCCCATCGACTTAAAAGAATGTAGCCATCAGGATTGGTTTCGGGCCATTGCTGCCTATATCAAAGCCACTTACCAGTTAGAAGTTGACAAATCGGGGAAAGACATTTCCCGGGCTTGTTTCCTTCCACACGATCCGAAGGTTTACATTAACCCCGTTTATTTACAATGTCCTTTTTCTCAAACAATAAAATCAAAAAATCATGCAACCACATAAATTCAGTTCATTTTTATTGAAGGTGCTATTCAAACTGGCATCCTCCAACTGGCCACTCTGGTGGACCGTCCTCCCGTTCCTCTTTTTCTATGCAGATGTCCTGTTGAAATTTACGCTGTTATGCACAATCATCTTTTAATTTCAGCAACAATGAAAGAGAAATTCAATACTCAGGATTGGCTGCAATCCAATCAGCAATCTTCTCCCGACAACTCTACTCCCTTAAAGTCCCCTTCAGGGGATTTAGGGGTGTCCTCTGAAACAAACCTCATCATTTCCCGCATCGAAGCCGCTGCAATTGATATTGCCCCCAATTATGCCGATTGGCGTGATCTTGGTTTTGCCCTCGCCGACGCTTTGGGGGAAAATGGTCGCCAATCTTATCACCGCTTAAGCCGTTTCTATTCCAAGTACACCGAAACAGAAACCAACAAGCAATTCGACAACTGCCTAAAAGCAAAAGGACACGGAGTAACAATCAAAACCCTATACCATCTTGCAAAATCTGCTGGTGTAAGCATTTCCATTCCGCAACCATCGAAAAGCCCATCCTTCGGAGGGGTTGGGGAGGCTGGGGATTTGAAGGATACTGAGGAAATAGAATCCTCCCCCTCGGGGGAGTTAGAGGGGGCCGTACTTCCAACTTTCCCTGACGAAGTTTATACCGATCTGCCGCATCTGCTCCAGCTCGTAACCGAAAAGTCTATTTCAGCAGAAGACAAGGACCTGCTATTGCTCGGTTCGTTGGTGGTAATATCGGCTTGTCTGCCTAATATTTACGGTATTTATGCAGAGAGAACTGTTTTCCCAAATCTGTTTTTATTCCTTACTGCCCAGGCATCAGCAGGAAAAGGGAGACTTACACTTTGCCGTAAATTGGTTGAACCAATTCACCGCAAATTACGGGAACAAGCCAAAGCAGCGTATGTAGAATACCAATGCAAACTAACTGAATATGCGGCCGCTAAAAACAAATCAGAAGTGGAACGCCCGGTAGAGCCACCCATGCGAATGCTCATTATTCCGGCGAACAACAGTTCAACCGGCTTGTTTCAACTCCTCAACGATAACCAGGGCATTGGGTTGATTTTTGAAACGGAGGGTGATACACTTGCATTGACGTTTAAGTCTGAACATGGTAATTATTCCGATGGATTCCGCAAAGCATTTCACCACGAAACCATTTCAAACAACCGGCGCAAAGACCGGGAGTTTGTCGAATTGGAAACGCCCCGTCTTTCGGCGTTGCTTTCCGGAACTCCAAAACAAGTTTCTACGCTGATCCCCAATGCCGAGAATGGACTTTTCAGCCGTTTTATTTTCTATTTCCTAAATGTCCGTCCGATTTGGAACGATGTTTTTGCAGGAAATTCCGACCAAACACTCGACAGCTACTTTAACCATCTGGGAAACCAGTTCCATGACTTATACAAATTTCTGCAAAGTTCATCGGAACCCATGCGTTTCTGCCTCACTTCAAGCCAACAGCAAACATTCAACGCCTATTTCTCGCAAACACAAAACCAATATCTCTACCTTTGTGGACTTGATTACCTCGCCACTGTTCGACGGCTTGGTTTGATTACATTCCGAATCGCCATGATTCTCACCGCGCTGCGTATAATGGATAACGGAGAATTGCAATCTCCGCTTGTTTGTTCCGATACCGATTTCAACACAGCCCTTTCGATGGTAAAAATATTGGTGCAGCATGCGGCCCAGGTATATCAACAATTGCCAACCGAAGCCGCAACCGCAGCACCACCTAATCAAAAGCAGCAGTTTTTAGACGCTCTCCCTGCTGAATTTTCGAGGCAAGCATATCTTAACGCAGCCAAACTTTTGGGCATTCCTCCCAAAACCGCCGAAAAGCACATCAAACGTTTTGCCGACAGCGGCTTGATTGTACATTTTGCTCATGACCAATACCGGAAGCCTCAACCTTAGCCCTTCCTAAAAGTTAAGGAAAACCAATAAGTTATATCCTGACTTTTGGTTTTAGTTAATAGGTTGCAAAAGATGCAGCCCTATTGTTCAGTTGCCTTGAATGTTCTGCTTCTATTTTTTAAATTAAACACAACAATTTTGGCAATAACTATTATTAATTGCCAAAATTGTTATACTTTCATGCGTTTGAAAACAACCCAATATGGTTACAAATACAGACATACTTCATTTTGCTATCACCAATAGACAATTTACTCGTAAAGAGTTGATTGCATATCTTGAAAAACAGAAAAAAAATGTTTCTCCTAACGCCTTATCAATACAATTGGATCGCCTTTTGAAAAACAATGAGTTGATACGCTTAGAACGTGGCGTTTATGGTTTGCCTGCAACTTCTAAAAAAGGTTTTATGGCTTTCGTTTCCGATGAAATAAAACAACTGAATCTGCAACTCAAAACGCAATTCCCTTTTGTAAACTTTTGCGTGTGGAGCAGCAAAACAATCGCTCCTTATATGCACCATGTCCCCAGTCTCAATTACACCTATATTGATGTTGAACGTGATGTAACAGAATCAGTATTTGACTTTCTCAACAACAACAGTTCTGTTCGTATTTTTTTGTGTCCCGATCAGGATGATTTTAGCCGCTATATAAACGGTACTGAATCGATTATAGTCCGTACGTTAATATCTGAAGCTCCGCTACAAGTGTTAGAAGGGTTTAATACCCCGAGCATTGAAAAAATACTGGTGGATGCGGCAGATGATGTTGAATTTGATTTTTTGCAAGGTGCTGAAATAACCTATTTTTACAGAAATGTAGCAGAACGCCACAACATAAATAAAAGCAAACTCATGCGTTACGCCACCCGTCGGGGACGCCGTCAGGAAGTAGAACAACTATTTAATAACGCATTATGATACACCCTGATAGCCGTTCTTTGGAATGGATGCAACAGGTTGCCAGCGAAAATAACTTTAATGATATAACGTTGATAGAGAAGACCATTCGTGCATTTTCATTGCTCGAATCGTTGGTGCTGTCCGGTTGTCCGTTTGTATTCAAAGGTGGCACTTCATTGATGCTCCATTTGAACAGTGCCAAACGGCTTTCTATTGATATTGACATTATTTGTCCTCCTGGCACTGATATAGAGCAATATGTGCATAAACATGCCCAGGATTATGGCTTTGGTGAAGTAAAGTTGGTGGAACGCCAGAGTCCCACCAATGTTCCAAAAAGCCACGCCAAATTCTTTTATCAGGTAGCCTATTTTACAAACACCGACACAGAAAATATACTGCTCGATGTGTTGTTTGAAGATAATCACTACAATAATGTAGTGCAACTGCCCATTATAAGCCGTTTCCTGAAAACAGAAGGAGAAGCCATGTTGGTAAACGCACCAAGCAGTGCCGATTTGTTGGGCGACAAACTCACGGCATTTGCTCCAAATACAACAGGAATCCCCTACTTCAAAGGAGAAAAAGATTGTTCAATGGAAATTATCAAGCAACTCTTTGATGTGGCTTCGCTATTCGATATTACCGACGATTTAACAATTATATCTGACACCTTTCGCAAATTTGCAACTGTTGAACTGGCTTATCGAGACCTCAACCCCGATAATATAACGCAGGTACTCGACGATATTTATCAAACTTCACTCTGTATATGCCTGCAAGGTGCCACCGATGCTGACAACTTCAAACAGTTGCAGGATGGCATACGACGAATACAAAGTTTTATTCACAGTGAAAAATACCGCCTTGACAGCGCCATTGTAAATGCCTCAAAAGCTGCCTATCTTTCAACATTGATAGCAAACGGAATCACAGAAGTAAAACATTTCGACCCCAATAATATAGAACCGCTTCGTAATGCAACAATTACAGAGCCATTGCATCCTCGGTTAAACAGACTTAAACGCACCAACATTGAAGCGTTTTATTATTGGAATGAAATAAGTAAAATCAAAAAATAGAAATTCAAAATAAATAATGGCAATTAAAAAATCGGAATTATATAGCATGCTCTGGAAGAGCTGCGATGCATTGCGTGGAGGGATGGATGCAAGCCAGTACAAAGACTATGTATTGGTGGTGCTTTTTGTAAAATATGTAAGCGACAAATTTAAAAATGATCCGGATTCAATTATCGAAATACCGAAAGGTTGCAGCTTCGACGACTTTGTAAATCTGAAAGGGAATACTCATATTGGAGAGGAAATCAATAAAAAAATGGCTGCCCTTGCAGAAGCCAACAATTTGCAGGGTGTTATTAATATAGCTGACTTTTGCGACGAGCAAAAGCTTGGAAAGGACAAAGATTTGGTGGATACGGTAAGCAACCTGGTCGGTATTTTTCAATCGGCAGGTCTTGATTTCGGTAAAAATCGCGCCGCCGATGATGATCTGATGGGTGATGCTTACGAATACCTGATGAAGCACTTTGCCACTGAGAGCGGCAAGAGTAAAGGACAATTCTATACACCAGCCGAAGTAAGCCGGGTAATGGCTAAAGTGATTGGTTTGGAAAAGGCCAAAAGTGTATCTACTACCATATACGACCCTACATGCGGCTCCGCTTCGCTGCTTTTACGGGCTCTGGCCGAAACATCACATGGCAACAGTGCCACGATTTACGGTCAAGAATATGATACCGCCACTGCCGGCTTGGCTAAAATGAACATGATTCTGCATGGTGTGGTAGATTCCGATATACGCCAGGGCGATACGATTAATGCTCCATTGCATAAAGAACGGGATACGGAAACATTGCAAACATTTGATTATGTGGTGGCTAACCCTCCGTTTTCCACCAAATCGTGGTTGAAAAGCGCCAAAGAAGAAGATGTGTATGGCCGTTGGAATTCAACCATTGGCATACCGCCTGAAAAGAACGGCGACTATGCTTTCTTACTCCACATCATTCGTTCGATGAACCGTACAGGACAAGGCGCCTGTATTCTTCCTCATGGTGTTCTTTTCCGTGGAAACGCTGAATCTACTATTCGTAAATACATTCTGAAGCGGGGCTATATCAAAGGAATAATAGGTTTACCTGCCAATCTGTTTTTTGGCACCGGCATTCCCGCCTGTATTATTGTGCTCGATAAAACCGATGCCGCCAACCGTAAAGGTATTTTCATGATCGATGCCAAAGCCGGATTTGCGAAGGATGGACCAAAAAACCGACTTCGTGAGCAGGATGTGCGACGCATAACCGATGTGTGGGCAGCCCAGAAAAACGTTCCTTATTTCGCACGTTTTGTCGAAAATGAAGAAATTATCCGCAACGACTATAACCTGAATATTCCCCGCTATATCGAATCGGTTGACACGGAAATCTTACAGGATATTGAAGCGCATCTGAAAGGTGGACTGCCTGTGCACGATGTAGATCAACTGCAAAATTACTGGTCTGCTTGCCCTGCATTGCGCGAAGCCTTGTTTATGCCTCATCCGGCACAGAAAAGCTATTTGGCGCTCCGATGTGCAAAAGAAGATATACGTGCAACCGTAAAACAACACCCCGACTTTATTGCACAGGACAATAATTTCAAAGTACATTACCACCAATGGTGCGATTTGGTTTCGCCAACGCTTTATAACTTAAGAATTGGAGCCAAACCCAAACAATTGATACAACAATTGGAAGATACCATTCTCAGTGGTTTTACCAATGATACCTTTCTGGTAGATGCCTATGATGTGTATGAACAATTGCTTACATACTGGAACGAAACAATGCAGGACGATGCTTATATCATTGCTATCGATGGTTGGAAAGCCGAACTCTATACCCTGCAACCTGCTGCAAAAAAGGCCAAAGACGGTAAGATCAAAGCTGTTAAGGAGAAAAAAGCCGCCACACCCGACGATGTGGTGTGCGACCTACTGCCGGTTTCTGTTGTGATCAATGCCTTCTTTATTGAACTAAAAACATTGATACAAGCCGCCGAAGAGCGTATTGGCGAAAATGAGGCTCAATTGAACGAATTGCTGGAAGAAGAAGCAGAGAACTACCTTGATGCCGATACTTTTGAAAATAAAACACTGAACGATGGCAATGTGAAGAAGAAATTGAAAGGCCTAAAAGGCAAAGCCAATGACAAAGAAGAGGTGAAAGTATTGGAGCGATACCTTACCCTGAAAGAAGAAATTGCCGATGCTAAACGGGTGCAGAAAGTACTGAAATATGAATTGCTTTCCAAGCTGGTCGTTAAATACAAACAACTTACTGAAACCGAAATCAAAGAATTGGTGATTGAAAAGAAATGGTTTGCTACGCTTGCCTCAAGGCTGGATAGCGAAATGCAACGCATTAGCCAAACGCTCACAACAAGCATTTCCGACCTTGCTGAACGTTACGGACAAACGCTACCTGAAATTGACAAAGAGATTAGCGGGTTAGAAACCAAAGTTAAACAACACCTCACCGCAATGGGATTTAACTGGTAATACGATGGGAGAAATAAAACAAGGATATAAACAAACCGAATTTGGCTTAATACCAGAGGATTGGAAACTTTGCACATTCAAAGATGTATTATCAACATTTTCCAGTGGAGCAACACCTTATAGAGGTATTCCTGAATATTATAAAGGCGAAATCAGATGGATTTCAAGTGGAGAACTCAACTATGACACTATCAATGAGACAATAGAACATATTTCCGAATTAGCTGTAAAAAATACAAACTTAAAAACACACTCTCCAGGAACATTTTTAATGGCCGTTACTGGATTGGAAGCGGAAGGGACAAGAGGGCGATGTGCAATTGTAGGATTACCTTCAACAACAAACCAGTCTTGTCTTGCCATAAACTCTACAGTTAGAATGACAACCGAATATCTGTTTTGGTTTTATAGACAATGGAGTGAATATTTAGCATTTAAGTATTGTCAAGGAACCAAACAACAGAGTTATACAGCTGCCCTTGTAAAAGAACTTCCTATTTGTTGCCCCAAAGAAACCACTGAGCAATCTGCTATAGCTACAGCCCTCAGCGATGTTGATGCTTTGATAGCCGCCCTAGAAAAGAAAATAACCAAAAAGCAGCAAATTAAACAAGGAGCTATGCAACAACTGCTTACTGGTAACAAACGATTGGCTGGATTTAGTGGGGAATGGGTGGAAACTCGTTTAGGATCTGGCCTGAAGTTTCAAACCGGGAATCCATTTTCTTCAATATTCTTTAATAAAGACAATTTTGGAGTTAGGCTAATTAAAAACAGAGATTTAAAATCAGATGATCAAGTTGTCTTTTATTCAGGATTGTACACAAACGATTTTATAGTAAACAATGGAGATGTATTAATTGGAATGGATGGTGATTTTTTACCTTGTATATGGGAAAAGGGAATGGCATTGCTAAATCAACGAGTTGGTAGAATATTGATTACATCAGATTGGAATGCTATTTTTTTATATTACTATTTGTATAATCCATTAAAAGAGAAGCAAGAAGGGACGGGTGCTACAACTGTTAAGCATTTGTCTCATAAAGACATTGAAAATATGGAGTTGCCATTACCCCCAACTGAAGTTGAACAAACCGCCATTGCTCAAATCCTTACCGATATGGACGATGAAATAGGTCAATTGAAAGCAGACCGGAATAAATACGAGCAGATAAAGGCGGGAATGATGCAGCAGTTGTTGACAGGGAAAATAAGGTTGTTTTATTGATTTAAGTAAATGATTGTGACTATATTAAAGCAACAATCTGATGTCAGTTAATTTAGTAATATTTCAATAATGGAATTCAAATTAGCCCAAAAGCAAAAAGGCAGTTTACTTCGGGAACTGATCAAGGACCCTCTTCCTTTCAAACATATCAATAATGAAAATCTTATTATGGATTTTCTTTCTGATATATGGGATCTTTATTCAATGCCATCACTTACTGATGATAGATTTAAAAATGCATATGGCGAAATAAATCAGCATATTGTAAATAATAGTGACTGGGAATATGAATATCTTTTTGTAGAGAGACTTGAACTGATAAAAGGAGATGAGAAATTCAAACTATTTCTAGAAACACTCATAAATCCAAAATATCAAAATAGTGAAGACATTATCTTACATATAGTCAGGATCATTAGTAATACCATTAAGGACATAGGATTTACTTGCACTATAGCTGAGTATTCAGATAAGAATGGATTGCCTATTTTTAAAATTATTGAAACTTCACTTGTTGACAACTCATCAATTGGATTAAAACAAAACATTATCCCGTTTAGGGTTGAAAAAGTGCTTGGAGGTCGAAGTGATTACTTTTCATCTCACTCACAACCATCACAGTATCCTTGCTTTGTTATTGCTTATAATTCTGGTTGGAATGATTATAGTAACTGGACATCATTTTATTTATTCTATTACGCTAACAATGAAGAAAAATACAAAATCGGGCCATTAAAAATACTATATAAAGAAGATTCTCACACCGTTGATTGTCTTGATGATGAATTTTTGTTCTTATCAGATGATTATTGTTCTTTAGGGCAAGACCCAAGCTATTATTTAAATCTAAAAGATATTCTAGGAAATGAATTTATGAGCGTATTATATGCTCTAAAAGATGCTGCTTTTTTTAGTTCTATTCATGAAAGGTTTGAGAATAATTCTGTTTTTCTAAATTCTTTGATTAGAGATAATCATCAAGAGAGGTTACTAAGAGAAATAAAACATATAGTTTACGGTGCGGATTTAGAAAGGCTTTATCAGTTCGAATACCTGTTTAGACCAT
>Ga0302286_10003069_pt1 | contig 11340 bp, 9 predicted proteins | sample III_Fen_E2_3_FD_198765 | JGI IMG/M metagenome (GOLD analysis project Ga0302286, IMG submission 198765) | Peat permafrost microbial communities from Stordalen Mire near Abisko, Sweden - III_Fen_E2_3 | ecosystem: Environmental > Terrestrial > Soil > Wetlands > Permafrost | place: Sweden: Abisko...
ATCGCAATTCGTAACATAATTTATTTTATTATTTTTTGGTGTACAAAGGTACAAAAAATGCATGAATTGAGCATTTATTCCATAAAAAAAGTCCGTTATCGAAATAACGGACTTTTAAGCCTGCAAAAATTTCTTTTGCGTTAGCTTTAATTACTTAGCAACTGCAGTAGAATCAGCAGCAACTGCAGTAGAATCAGTAGCAGTAGAATCAGCAGCAGCAACTACAGTAGAATCAGCTTTAGGAGCTTCTTCAGCTTTTTTAGGAGTACAAGATGCGAAAGCCATAGCTACCACAAAAAATAAAAATACTTTTTTCATTTCTTTTAAACTTTAAAAATTTAACATGTTTGTTTTGCAATTCAAAATCGATGCAAAGTTACATCATTTTTTTATTCTGCATTAATAAATATCACTTTTTTTTAAAATATTTTTTGGTTTGATTGTTTTTTAGCTCTTTTTGGGTATAATTGTTTGAAGAATCAGGATTATAGCAAGAAAAACACCTCTCAAAAATAAAAAAAAGTCCGTTAGAAGATTTCTAACAGACTTTCACTTCGTAAAAAATACGAATTACTCTAATTACTTAACAGCAGCAGTAGAGTCAGCAGCAACTGCAGTAGAGTCAGTAGGTACAGAATCAACAGCAACTTCAGTAGAATCAGCTTTAGGAGCTTCTTCAGCTTTTTTAGGAGCACAAGATGCGAAAGCCAAAGCTACTACGCAAAACAAAAATACTTTTTTCATTACTTCAAATCTTTAAAATTTAACATGTTAATTTTGCTATTCAAAATCGCTGCAAAGATACATTATTTTTTATTCAAGCATTAGTATTCATTCATTTTTTTTCAAATTATTTTCTCAATAAAAATCTGATTTTGTAAACACCTAGTTATAAGCACTATTAAATATTAACTATTGGATGAATATAAGTATCTTTTAATGCTTTTCTTTGGCGTTTTCTCGAATTCGTGGGGATAGAGCTGAATTTTTGAAACTCCTTCATATGCAGCTACAATAGAATTTAATGTTTTTCTGTTTTCTTCCATCAAAATTTCCAGTTGATTTTGGTCCACTCCTTCCGCATCCACAGCCTCATAGTCCGGGCAAACCATGGCAACGAGCTTTCCGTTACTTTCAATAACCAGACTTTCGAGCACATAAGGCATGTTATTCAACTTTGCTTCTATTTCTTCAGGATATATATTTTGACCATTGGCACTCAAAATCATTGTTTTATTACGGCCACGAATGAATACATTGCCTTCTTCGTCCACAGCACCCAAGTCGCCCGTGTGTAACCAACCTTCGGAGTCAATTATCTGCGAAGTACCTTCAGGATTCTTGTAATAACCGGACATCACATTCTCGCCCCGAACACATATTTCTCCAACACCGGTACTTTCATCCCGATTCAGTATTTTCAACTCCATAATGTCCAGCAATTTTCCCGATGATTTAGGAACAAAATCTTTGGTATTGGTATAACTGACAAGCGGAGCACACTCCGTCATGCCGTACCCTACCGTGAACGGGAATTTTATTTTGTGGAAAAACTCCTCTACTTCAGCATTCAGCGGTGCACCGCCAACCACAACCTCGGAAAACTCGCCGCCAAAGGCATCAATCAGCTTTTTGCGTATCTGAGCCAAAACCGGTTGATCGAGAAACGGAATGCTCAGCACCCAACGCATGGATGGTTTTGCCAACATGGGCTGAATCTGCTTCTTGTAGATTTTCTCAATAATAAGTGGTACACAAAATATCACACTTGGTTTGATCTCAGCAAAAGCCTTAAGGAGTATTTTTGCCGAGGGCGTTTTACCGATAAAATGAATGTGGCAGCCGGCACAAACAGGAGTCAGAAAGTCGAAAGCACAACCGTAGGCATGCGCCAGAGGCAGAAAAGAAACGATTCGATAATAAGGCGCTACCAATTTAGTCCGAAAACCGAACGTGATATTGCCCGCCAAAGCATTACCGCTTGTCATCACACCCTTACTAAAGCCAGTGGTACCGGAAGTGTAATTAATGGAGACAATTTCAGCGTTGGATTTATCGGCATACCTCACACAATCCTTATGAAAACCATAAGGGTATTTATCAGCAAACAACCTTTTTACGGTCTCCATATCTATTGCCGACAAATCAAGATTTTCAGTCTGTTGTAGTTCAGGATTATCGGTGGTATCCTCTGCCACTGCATTTAAGAGCGTAATGCAGCTAAAGTTGGTCAACGAGAATACAGCTTTTACTGTAGTCAGCTTTTCTTCTTCCAGGTTTTCCCAAATAGCATCGCCCACAAAGAGTAGCTTAGATTCGGAATGATTGGTAATATGATGCACGTCGTTAGCATTAAAATCCTGCAGGATAGGAACTACAATAGCTCCATAAGTTACCACAGCCAAATAAGTCACAGCCCAATTTGCATTATTGCGTCCAATCAGTGCTATTTTATCGTTGGATTCTATTTTACATTGTTCAAACAGAATGTGTAATTCTGCCACTTTCCGGGCTATATCTGAATAAGTAAGCGTCACATCTTCTCCGTAATTTGTAAATCCGGGCAAGTCCCAGTTCTTACGAAATCCATCTTCGAACAACCTAATAAAGTTTTCCTGAATCATATTTTTATCGTGTATTTCATTTATATCTTCATAAAAGACATCGCAAAAATAATGAATAATTACTCATTCAGACCGGTCGTGTGCAAATAATTTGAATTAATTGAACATTACATCAGGCTTTTTAATTAAAATAATTGATTTTGTTTCAATATCGTTTAGATAGAATGTATCTTGGTAAAAATGACTGATTTTTGACTATTTCAAATCTGAACCTGTAAAAAAATCTGTATCTTTGTGCCTTCAAAAAAAATATCTTATTGAATTATGAATATATCGTATAACTGGCTGAAGCAATACATTAACATTGATATTACGCCCGATGAATTATCAAAAGCACTCACTTCCATTGGTCTGGAAGTAGGCGGAGTGGAAGAAGTTCAAACTATTAAAGGTGGATTGGAAGGATTGGTTATTGGAGAAGTACTGACCTGCGTCAATCATGAAAACTCTGATCACTTACATGTTACAACCGTAAACATTGGTGCGGCAGAACCCATTCAGGTAGTGTGTGGTGCTCCCAACGTAGCTGCCGGACAAAAAGTGGTAGTGGCAACGGTAGGAACTAAGTTATATTCAGGTGAAGAAAGCTTCGCCATAAAACGTTCAAAAATACGCGGTGTAGAATCGTTCGGGATGATATGTGCCGAAGATGAAATAGGCGTAGGCACCAGTCACGATGGTATCATTGTGCTTCCGGCCGAAGCTACGCCCGGAACCTTAGCCAAAGATTATTACGGCATAAAAAACGATACATTATTAGAAGTAGATATTACGCCCAACCGGATTGATGCCGCTTCGCACTTCGGTGTAGCGCGCGATTTGGCTGCTTTTTTTGCCTTGAAAGATAAATCGGTAAAACTCACCAAACCTTCGGTAGAGGCTTTTGCCATACAAAATACAAGCCTGACCATACCGGTGACTGTTGAAAATACAGATGCATGTCCTCGTTATTCGGCTGTAACAATTTCTGGTGTAAAAGTAACCGAATCGCCTGAGTGGTTGAAGAATTATTTACTGATAATCGGACTTCGTCCCATCAATAATATTGTTGACGTTACCAACTTTGTACTGCACGAATTGGGTCAACCAATGCATGCTTTTGATGCAAATAAAATTAAAGGCGGCGAAGTACGTGTAAAAACATTGGCAGAAGGAACTCCATTTACCACACTGGATGGTGCGGAACGCAAACTGAATGCTGCCGACCTGATGATATGTAATGCAGAAGCACCTATGTGTATCGGTGGTGTGTTTGGTGGACTGGACTCGGGAGTTACCGAAACAACCCAAAACGTATTTTTGGAAAGTGCTTATTTCAATCCCGTTTCTATCCGTAAAACAGCTCGTCGTCACGGACTGAACACCGATGCTTCATTCCGCTACGAGCGTGGTTGTGATCCAACCAATACAATATATGTATTGAAACGTTGTGCGTTATTGATTAAGGAAGTGGCAGGCGGACAAATATCAAGCGATATAGTGGACATTTACCCACAAGAGGTAAAACCATTTGAAGTTTCGGTATCATTACACAAGATCAATACCTTAATTGGTAAAGAAATAGGCAAACAAAATATCGAAACCATTCTGACGGCTCTCGAAATGAAGATAGTGAGCCAAAACGAAGAAGGTTACGTACTTCATGTGCCGGCTTACCGCGTGGATGTGCAACGTGATGTGGATGTAATTGAAGACATTCTGCGTATTTACGGCTACAACAACGTGGAAATCGGTGAAACATTGAAATCTACTTTGAGCTACAGCTCGAAACCCGACAGCTACAAACTGCAAAACCTGATTTCGGAACAGCTCACTGCACAGGGATTCAACGAAGTGCTGAATAACTCGCTGACTAAAGGCGGTTACTACACCGACCTTACCTCCTACCCTGCTGCGCACAGCGTGAAAATCATCAACTCGCTGAGCTCCGATCTGAACGTAATGCGTCAGACTTTGTTATTTGGTGGATTAGAAAATATCAACCGCAACGTTAACCGCAGAAATGCCGATCTGAAATTCTACGAATTTGGGAATTGCTATTATTATCAGGTCGAAAACAAAAAAGAAGGAGATAAACTGGCTGCATACTCAGAAGACATACACCTGGGGCTGTGGCTCACGGGCAACAAGCACGGACAATCGTGGACGGCATCCGACGAAAAATCGAGCATCTATGAGCTAAAAGCTTATATCGAAAATATATTCCGCCGACTGGGATTCAACCTGCGCAAACTGGTCGTGGGCGAATATGCCGATGATTTATTAAGCGACGCATTGACAATTTATAGTGCTGCCGGTCGTAAACTGGCCGTTTACGGTATCGTTCACCACAACATACGCAAAGTTACCGACATTGATCAGGAGGTATATTATGCCGACCTGAACTGGAATGCCATACTGGCTGAACTGGGCGACCACAAGGTACAATATAAAGAGCTATCTAAATTCCCTGACGTGAAACGCGATCTGGCTTTGTTGCTCGACAAGAACGTGGCATTTGCCGAAATAGAAAAAATTGCTTTCGAAACAGAACGTAAACTATTGAAAAAAATAAACTTGTTTGACGTGTACGAAGGCAAAAACCTGGAAGCGGGCAAGAAATCGTATGCTGTAAGCTTCTTATTGCAGGACGAAACAAAAACACTTACCGATACGCAGATTGAAGGTATAATGAAGAAGCTGCAAGGAAATTTTGAAACAAAACTGGGAGCGAAACTTAGATAGAAAGCAAGAGGTAAGGAGTAAGCGGCAAGAGGTAAGAAAAGAAAGATTGAATGAATGAAAATCATCAAAACTAACAAATTACTTACCTCTTACCTCTTACTCCTTGCCTCTAAAAAAATACATTATGAACAAAGAAGAACTATCATTTGAAGGAAAGATATTGAACACACCGTACGGCAAACCTGATGCGTATAATGCATTGAGCATGCCTGTTTATAACTCTGCTGCTTATGAGTTTGAAACAGCCGAGCAAATGGAACTTGCCTTTACGGGACGTGCGGCTGATCATACCTACTCGCGCATAACCAATCCTACGGTTCAGTATTTCGAAGACCGGGTGCGGACTATTACCGGCGCATTTGGTGTTACAGCACTTAATTCGGGGATGGCGGCCATCAGCAATGCTATTATTTGCCTGGCCCAAACGGGGAGCAATATTGTTACCTCCAGACACCTGTTTGGCAATACCTATTCTTTTTTTACTTTTACGCTGGCAGCTTTTGGAGTGGAAACCCGGTTTTGTGACCTGACCAACGCCGCCGAAGTGGAAGCCGCTATCGATGGCAATACCTGCGCGGTATTTCTGGAAATAATCACCAACCCTCAACTGGAAGTAGCCGACCTGAAAGCCATTTCGGGCGTGGCTAAACAGAAAGGAGTGCCCGTAGTGGCAGATACCACGGTGATTCCGTTTTGTGCATTCAAGGCTAAAGACTTTGGGGTAAACCTGGAAATAGTATCGAGCACGAAATACATTTCGGGGGGTGCAACCGGATTGGGCGGACTGATCATTGACTACGGCACGTTTAACTGGCAACAGTCGCCCAAGCTGGGTGAGCTGGCTAAACAGTTCGGATCGGCTACCTTCACCGCCAAGCTGCGCAAGGAGATACACCGCAACATGGGTGCCTACATGACCCCTCAGACTGCCTACATGCAAACACTGGGACTGGAAACGCTGACAATACGCTACAACAGGGCTACCGAAACCTGTCAGAAACTGGTGGAAAAACTGGAAAAATTGCCCGAAATAGCCTCGGTAAACTATACGGGATTGCCCACCAACAAATTCTACGCGATAAGCAAGGTGCAGTTTGGCGAGCATCCGGGCGCTATGTTTACTTTCGATCTGGAGTCGCGCGAAGCCGCATTCAGGTTTATGAACAGGCTGAAACTGATTAAGCGCGCCACCAATCTTTTCGACAATAAAACCCTGGCTATTCACCCGGCCAGCACCATATTCGGGACTTTTACCCCGGAAGTTCGTAACGAAATGAACGTGTCGGACAATACTATTCGTATATCCGTAGGACTGGAAAGTGTGGAGGATCTTTTGGCTGACTTTATGCAAGCACTTAAATGATATGATGATGTGGTAATGTGATGATTAAGAAATGAAAATCCGCGAATCGAGCAATTGATTGGTAGAACTATTATAACAGCAACGAGGGTGTCCAAAAGATTTGGACGCTCTTTTTTTTGAATTTACATATTGAACGGAGTGCCCCATTAGGTTTAATGTGCCAAATATAAAATGCAACCTGAAGGGTAGAATGTCCAACAACAGGATTTAGTTTGAAGCACATGATGGATATTCAGTTGATGGCAATACATATCAATCATGCAACTTTTAGAACAAACTCACACCACATTAATATCAATACATTATGCATGGATATTCAAAGCATGTTTGGAATATCCGTGCATATTTTAGAGTATTCGTTTGTTGCAATAAAATTATATTTTGCTATCTGTAAAAAACACAAAAGCGTTTTTTACAGATAGCAACTCTCAAGCAATACAGACCATAGGAGTTATGAGTGCCGATTTCCAGCCACGACACGCTTGAAGCTGAAAATCTTGGTTCGGAGTTGTCCCCCTTAATTTAAAGAGACGAGCGAAACGGAGGGGTTCAGAAATCACTGAATTCAAATTATCTAACCGACGGACTTGTTAACACAAAAGATTATCTATACCTTTGGACTAAGATTAAGAAATCACAGATTACATTAAAGGAAAAGCTCATGTCAATTGAATGTTTCGTTTTTGATTGGAATTCATTTTGGATTAATATAATTGCTGGACTTATTTTCTTTGTTCTTAGCATACTTGTATCGACATGGTTAATCCCTAAATATACAGTAAGATTAATACGAAAGAAAAACAAGAAGTATTCTATAACAAAGATTGGTGCTGTCCTACAAGAACTTTGCGAGTTTCTTTCGGATTCACCTTACCGAGATGAAATTCTATATTCCGAACAGATTTCTGTTTGCACAAGGAAAAAAGACCTAAATAACTATAGATTTGTAGCATTATGCAGTATCAATGTATTTAACGACATTGTATTTCCTAAAATGACTCTTATAATATACAATTACTATGAAGGTCGTAATCCGAATGAGTCGTATAAGTTGATTTCTGAAGAATTTAATCGACTAAAAGAGTTTCGAATCGAAATTGAAAGAATATTAATGGTTCATTCATTACATATTGATGAAAATATAATTCAAAAAATCAGTAATCTCTGCTTTGACATTAAAGCTCTTGAGACAAAGTATAAATTCAACTTAGTCTATGATGAACTTATCGAAGAAATAAAAGCAAAAGAAGAAAGAGTAACAGAAAGAAGTGGAGTTTTTGGATTGAATGAGATTCCACCAATATACAAAAATCTTCTTCAACTAATTAAGGAGCTTATAAGCCTAAATTATTTTGAATATAATATTGAAAAGGCAAAGTAGAATTAAGAAATCCCTAACTGCTAATAAATACGACTTCCCACTGCTGCCATGCGATTGTATCGCGTGGAAGAATAAAGCGAGGTATGGGAATATAAAATAAAAAGGGTATAGAGTTACCACACGATGCAATCGTGCGGTAACATTATACACAACAAGTGCGAACCGATATCCGGTTCGCACTTGTTGTGTATATGAATTATGCATTATGCCTGTAGAATCTTCATGCAGCGTTCCAGGCTTTCTTCCCAATGCGGAATGGTGATTCCGTAGGTTGCCTTGATTTTGGCCTTATTCAATACGCTGTAGTGCGGACGTGGCGTGCGGGCCGGATAATCTTTGGTTTCTATAGGGCGAACATCGCAAGTGATGCCCGCTATACGGTGAATGGTTTTCGTAAAGTCGTACCAGGAACATACACCTTCGTCTGAGAAATGATACATGCCGGGACTAAACGTTTCGTGGCTAAGAATCTTCAAAATGGTATCGGCAAGATCGGCTGCATACGTGGGCGAGCCTATTTGGTCGAAAATAACGTTGAGCGAATCGCGTTCTGTGCCGAGTTTAATCATCGTTTTCACAAAGTTGTTGCCAAACGAAGAATACAGCCAGGCAGTGCGGAGAATTACAGCTTGTTCACAGGTTTCCATTAACGCCTGTTCGCCGGCAAGCTTGGACTTTCCGTAAACAGTATTGGGAGAAACATCCTGATCTTCGGAGTAAGGCATGTAATTCGTTCCATCGAAAACATAATCGGTAGAAACATGAACCACCTTTAATCCGTTTTGGTGCGCCACCTCACCAATATTCCGAACTGCTTCGGCATTAATTTTATAGCAAAGCTCCACATCATCCTCGGCTTTATCCACCGCCGTGTAAGCTGCACAATTGACAATAACATTTACGTCGTTAGCTTTCACAAAAGCATCGAGTGCCGCTTTGTCACAGATATCAAGATCTTCGACATCGGTATATATAAATCTGAACGCAGGAAAACGGGCAGCTGCTTGTTGCATTTCGTTGCCCAGTTGTCCGTGGCTGCCGGTAATTAGAATTGTAGTTATCATAAAGCCCCTCCCGACCTCCCCGATGGGGAGGAGAAATAATTGTTTTTTTATTTTTATATCAATAATCAGCCTAAGTCTCTTTAAATTCCCCTCCTTGGAGGGGTTAGGGGAGGCCTAGAAATTCAGTTCGGCATCTTTCAGCAACGGATGCTTGGTGTCTTTATCCGAAATAATTGCTTTATCCGCAGGAATTTTCCAATCGATAGCCAGCGCCGGATCGTTGTACATAATACCCCGCTCCAGTGTTGGACTATAAAAATCATCACATTTATAGGTAAATACTGCCGTTTCGCTCAATACGGAAAATCCGTGAGCAAAGCCCTGAGGAACCAAAAACTGCAAGTGGTTTTCTTCGGTTAATTCTACACCATACCATTGTCCGAAAGTAGGTGAGTTTTTACGCAAATCTACAGCTACATCCCACACCGAACCCTGCACCACCGAAACCAGTTTCGACTGGCTTTGCGGATTCAGCTGATAATGCAGACCGCGAATGACACCATAGGATGATTTAGACTGGTTATCCTGGCAAAAATGCATATCAATTCCGGCAGCCTTGTAGTTCGTTTCGTTATATGATTCAAAAAAGAACCCACGAGCATCGGCAAACACGCGGGGTTTAATGATAAAAAGATCTTTTATCGGGGTTTCTATAATTTCCATTAATCAAATAGTTTCTTTAGCAATTTTGTACAGATACTCACCGTAATGATTCTTCTTGAGTGGTTCGGCAAGTTTCAGCAGTTGCTCACGGTCTATGTATCCATAGCGGTAAGCAATCTCTTCCAGACAAGCCACTTTCAACCCCTGACGATTTTCGATAGTAGCAATAAAATTAGAAGCTTCCAACAAACTATCGTGCGTACCCGTATCGAGCCATGCCATACCACGTCCCATCATTTTCATGCTAAGACGTTCTTCTTCCAGATACAAACGGTTAAGATCGGTAATTTCCAACTCGCCACGCTTTGATGGTTTCAATCCCTTAGCTTTTTTAACCACATCGTTGCTGTAAAAATACAAACCTGTTACAGCATAGTTCGATTTTGGTTGTAATGGCTTTTCTTCCAGGCTGAGCACTTTACCTGTTGCATCAAATTCTGCCACACCATATCGTTCAGGATCGTTTACATAATATCCGAACACGGTAGCTCCATCTTCCATCTTTGCAGCTTCACGAAGTGTACGCGAAAAATCGAATCCGTAAAATATATTATCGCCCAGCACCATACAAACGTTGTCATCCCCAATAAACGTTTCGCCAATAATAAAAGCCTGCGCCAATCCGTCGGGCGAAGGTTGAATGGCATACTCCAGTTTAATGCCCAAATCATCGCCACTTCCCAACAGGTTTTCGTATAAATGAATATCTTGCGGAGTGGAGATAATCAATATCTCTTTGATACCGGCCAGCATCAATACGGAGAGCGGATAATAAATCATCGGCTTATCGTAAACCGGAATGATTTGTTTTGAAATACTTTTCGTAATAGGATACAAGCGCGTACCTGAACCTCCTGCTAAAACAATTCCTTTCATAAATCAAATTTTACTAATTGATAATTTTGTATTGTAACGTTCAAAAGTTGAGTAATGTTGACGTCTGATTATTTTTTCGAGCTCCAAAATTATATAAATTCAGGCAATTAACAAGCGCTTTAGTCAATTATTATTCTTCCAAATCCAATTCTCCGGATTTGTATAGTTGATAATTTTTTGCCAGCAACACCATGAACTTACTTATCTCGGTCTGAACCTGAAGAGTTTCAGGAGATATAGCCGTTTTTTTCAAACGAAGTGCCATAATGCCGTATTGAAAATTAAAGCAAAGTTCAATATCGCTCAAAGCAGCGTCAGATTGCTTGCGCAATTGTGTGATGGAGGGTAAAATGTGGTAAAATTTGGCATTATAGCCGGCATCTTTACCGGAACGGATAAAGAGTGCATGAAACTCGTCGAGTTCCTGGATAATATTTTTGTTGAGTTGCAAATGTCCTTCTGTTTGCACACTTTCAAGCCGCATCATTTCAATCAGACTTTCGTACCAATCATATAAGCTCTTGCGCTCGTTGTCGGAAACAGGATAAGATGCAACTATTCTCTCGTTAATCAGATCCATATCCAGATGAAATGCACGTATCAGATCTTCCACCTGCCACATATAAAGCAAGTATTCACAGATAT
>Ga0302286_10003074_pt1 | contig 11333 bp, 13 predicted proteins | sample III_Fen_E2_3_FD_198765 | JGI IMG/M metagenome (GOLD analysis project Ga0302286, IMG submission 198765) | Peat permafrost microbial communities from Stordalen Mire near Abisko, Sweden - III_Fen_E2_3 | ecosystem: Environmental > Terrestrial > Soil > Wetlands > Permafrost | place: Sweden: Abisko...
CGAGTGGTACCTATACAAACTATCAGAACCTGCGTAACTTTGCTACTACCGAAGATGAGCATGAATTAAAGTTGCTCAATATGATCGATGAGTCTCGTCTGAAATATATGGGTTCAATAGTTCTTGGACTCAATGACGCACTGGTCGAGTTCACCGGAGCATTAGCCGGATATACACTGGCCCTCGGCAGTTGTTCCCTTGTCGCTCTGACAGGTAGCATCACTGGTATTGCGGCGGCATTAAGTATGGGGTCTTCGGAGTATCTTTCAACGAAATCAGATACAGGTGACGGCCGTCATGCTTTTCATGCGGCAATATATACATGTCTTGCTTACCTTATGACGGTATTTCTGTTGATAGCTCCATACATCTGGATTTCTCAGGCCATTATCGCCTCAGCTGTGATGCTGGTACTGGCAATACTGATTATTGCAGCCTTCAACTTTTATTATTCCGTAGTGCGTGAGGAGTCTTTTCTCCACCGTTTCGGCGAGATGGCTCTTATCAGTTTCTCCGTTGCGTTGCTTAGTTTCTTCATTGGCTATTTACTGAAAGAGTTTACCGGGATTGGGACTTAGTTTATATCACATTTCAGCACATATCCTTTCTTAATCACAGCATCAATCATCACTGAATTATCCGATCTCAGGGCACGTCGCAAATATGTTATCTGCACGTTCAGAGCCATAGAATTGGCATAAGAATTGTCTCCCCATACCGATTCAAGAATCTCTTCTCGAGAAACCATTTCGCCTTTTCGGTCTGTCAATATACGTAATATCTCAGCTTGCCGGCTTGTTATGATCACCCTTTCGCTGTCGTACCGCAACTCATTCATGGCATACATAAATTCGGTATTACCTATGTGAATAATCGGTTCATCGTCGTCCGACACTGCCGGTTGTTTCATTTCATAGATCATGTTTTTCATAAATTCGTGCCTTATTCCGTCAATGCGCTTTTGAATGATGATTGTTTTAATCTGATACCACAGACAAAATATTAGTACGAACAGCATAATAACACTACCTGAAAGCTGCCATGCCATACTGCTCATCACACGTTTGACAGGAACATCTATATCGAAGCAGACAGCTTCGCAGGTCAGAGGGTTATAAGAATAGTTCACATGAATGTGCCTTATGATGTTACCGGTAATTGTATATGCCGGACTTATAAAACATTTGTTGGTTTTGTACAGTTTAAGATTTTTCGTGCTGTCATATCCTTCAGCTATGAGGATGGAATCAAATCTTTCTTTCCGAAACTGCTCTGATGAAGACACCTGAAACCGTTTATACAGGTCGAATGCCTGTGACGCATCTACACCGTAAATGTTGATAACCTTTTTCTTCCCCTTAAAGATGTAACTTAGAACGGTGTTCTTTGGAACATGATTATTTGTAATTTTTGCGTCTTTAATCCTAATTTTAATGGTAATCTCCAGTTGTTTAGTTTTCTTTTTATTGTTTTTATAGAGAGTCTCTCTTAGAGTAAAATCCTTATTCAGTGCATGCCCGCATACATTTTCCAGTTGAATAGCATTCTCATCATTATTATATTCGAATTGATTGTACAGCCAGTAAATCTGTCCGCAGAATATCAATGATATTGTAATAATGCTGAGTAACCAAACGAGTTTTATCCTTTTGTCCATGTCTGAAAGTTTTTTCGCGTACAAAGATAACATTATTATGGTAATAGAGGATAAGAATAATAAAGTAGTAATATCAAAATTAATATGAGAGTAATAAGATTATTTCCATGTCATGCGATATTTTCGCACTTTTGCAGCAATAATTTTAAGAAAGAAAAGATATGAAAAGAAATCTTACAGTATTGCTATTACTTTGCATCTCTGTCATCAGAATGGATGCTCAAGTGAATGTTATTACCGATGATGACGTGAAGCAAGGCACATCATGCGATCAAATGAAGTTCTGTATCAATTATAAGATGACATTTGTAAATGATACCATGCGTAAGCCTTATGTCATAAATACCGAACCGATGTTGCTGGAAATAGGTAATAAGGTTTCTCTGTTTTATAGTGATGCCTGTAGTAAGTCCGACTCTGTCAACAGTGAGATTATGAAAAGAGGAGAAAGAACTTTTGTCTGTTATGGTAACATCTCTTGGCGGCTTTATCGGGGATATCCCAATACCGATACGAATACGTTGCTCGATAAGATTGGTATGGAGCGTTTCGCTGTGACAGAAAAAGCAGAGGAACCATCCTGGAAAATCTGTTCAGACAGTACTACTACGCTACTTGGATATATCTGTCATCTTGCTATTGCCAGGTTCAAGGGTCGTCTTTGGAGTGCGTGGTATACGGATGAAATTTCTATGAGTAGTGGCCCTTGGTTGCTTTATGGCTTGCCCGGATTGGTTCTGAAGGCTTATGATACTGAAAGGCAATATACGTTTGAAGCTGACGGCATGAGACAAATCAAAGATTTGGATATCTATTATAAGGGAGAGAAATATGAGTCTATTGACCGGAAGGCTCTCAATGATATATATAGACAGTATTATGCCGATCCGGTGGGTTATGTAACCAATAATCCGAGTCTTAAGGTTACGGTAACCGATAAAAATGGAAATCCGACAAGGGGGCGTATGAATATTCCGTATAACTCCATAGAAAGATGAGTAAGGGTCTGCTGTTCATTTTCTTTTTATCGACAGTATTATTTGTTTCCGCACAGAATGTTACCAAAGGTATCATTTGTGATTCAGTGTCCGGTCAGCCTTTGGTTGGGGCTAATGTGACGCTTATGCAGAAGGGCAAATCTCTGACCTTCATCAAAACAGACATACACGGAACATTTTGCATATCCGCAGAAGAAGGCGATTGTATCTCCATATCATACATGGGCTATCATAAGAAGATTTTGCCTGTTATGTTAAATAAGTGTATGACGGTAAAGTTGTCACCATCTGATTTTGTTCTTAAAGAAATAAAAGTAAGAGGTGGTCGTATCTCCGGAAGACAGGACACTGTCAGTTTCGATTTGAAACGTTTTGCCAATGAGCGTGATAATTCGTTGAAAGATATACTCAAGAAACTTCCCGGTGTGGATGTGGCTAAAAATGGTGCGATCAATTTCAATGGTAAGGAGATCAGCCGTTTCACCGTGGAAGGCCTTGACCTCACCGGCGGCAGATACAACAAGATGGAAGAATCACTTCATGCCAAAGATGTAGACCGGGCTGAGATCATTGAGCATGACCAACCTGTTAAAGCTCTTCAGAATAAGGTGTTTACCGATAATGTGGCCATGAATATCAAATTGAAACCGGAAGCACACGATCGTTGGGCTGTCACGTTGAAGCCTGTTCTGAAGGTTGGATTCCCGTTGAAGAAAAGTGATGTATGTGGAGGGACGGATGCTCTGCAAATCGGAAAACAAAGGCAGTGCATGTATGACGGGGACTATGACGTGACCGGGCGTGATCTCTCTCTCACCGATGTCAGTCTCGCACCCGTCAGCACTGTTTGGCAGACACCTGTGACAAACCTTCCGTCATGGCTTAATGTGCCTGAGTTGAAAGCTCCAATCGATGATGACCGGTTACGTTTTAACCGCTCATACAATTTTACATTTAAACGTGTCTCTAAGTTACGGAATGACAATGAACTGCGGGTTACAGGTGGATATATGCATTCGGCCGTTGACCAGACTACTCATAACACATCATTATATTATTTTGATACACTCAATCCGCAACGTACTGACGAAACGGCCAATTTACATCTCTGTAACGATCGTCTTTATCTTGATCTCAACCGGAATGTGAATAGGGATAAGTCGTATGGCAATGAATACTTTATCTTTGAAGGAACACGTGCTGACGCACTTTCTTCGATTAATAATTCCGGTGACAGCACCGTCATGCAGCGGATAAAAGTTCCCGAGATCCATCTTGCCAATACAGTTTATCGAATCTTCACTCATGGTAGGTCTCAGTTTTCCATTTATTCCGCAGTCGATTTCCGTCATTCTTCATCACAATTATCTGTTGACAGTGACATCCAGCGGATCAACAGTTCCCTGTTTTATACAGATAATGCAGCTTCTCTGCTTTTCTTACGGCAGTATTATAATTACAGTTGTGATATCGGTGTTCGGGCAGAAAACCTTGTTGCGGACGGAGGTAATTTGTTACTGACGGGTTATGCCGTTCCGAAAGCCGAATACAGACGGGGACGTGTGACCTTAAGTGCAAAGTTGCCCATGTCATGGGAGCAGTTTGTCAATCAGAAACAATGTTTCTTCCATCTGTCCCCTTTTGCTTTTCTTGATTTGAAGAGTGGCAATCATCATGAATGGTATATATACACTGGATATACAGAAAAAGCAGGTGACTGGAGTCATTTCGTTATGACAGAATACAAGATGGATTATCGTTCAACAATGACAACAAACGATTTGATTCCGCAAACGAATACATTAAACTGTGGAATTAATTATAATTATAAACGACCGGTTAAGGAGCTATTCTGGTCTTGTAGTGCCTATTTTAATCGTTCCTGGGATAATTCGATTGTGAATATGAGTATAGATAATGGAAAATATAGTTATAAAGTTGAAACATTTAGTCACACCACTAATTATTTTCAACAAACAGTAAATTTTCTAAAGGATTCTTTGATTTACATCTTAAGACACGTCTTGATTTGGCGTACAGTCATTCTCAAGGCACGCAGATTTCGTTAGGGAACCTTTCCGTTTATAAAACTAATGTTATTACAGCATCGCCACAAATCCTTTTCTCCCCATCATGGTGTGACATCAGCTATTCTGCAGAATATACCATCAACAGATCTAATGCCGGAGGAATGTCGCTCCGCACACTGAACGACTGGCGGCAGCAATTTTCTGTAACCGGTACTCTTGGCAAAATGGATTTGACATGGTCTTTGTCACATTATCATAACGAGTTACAGACGGCAGAGACGGTCAATACCCTGCTTGCTGATGCTTCTGCCGTATTAAGACTGAAGAAGGTTCGTATTGAAGCTGCTCTACACAATCTGTTTAATAAACGTCTTTATTCTGCCACTTCTTACAATGGAATCCTTTCATCTACAGATATTTTCCAGCTCCGTCCGCGTGAGATGGTCGTTACAGTTCAACTGTCATTGTAATGATTGTTCTTTCCCATACCTATGACATCTCGACAATATGATTACAACTCAATTCCCACACGGAAGGTAAAACCGTTACTGTTTTTTCGAGGACCAATCTTTCCAGTCACCCAGTTATAGCGATCACCAAGTTTCTGTAGCGTATAACCGGCACTCAACGTCACGACATTGAATCTAACCCCTAATGAGCCATTTCCATATATTCCCCCGTCGCTGTCATTTCCTGAGAGATTTGCTGCATATCCGGCTTTGATATCAATAAATGGAGAAAAGGATCTGCTGACAGGATATGAAAGGCGTGCATTCCCAAATATTGGGGCTGTCGTATAACTGGTATTATTAATTCTTTGATTAAAATAATCGTCATCAACCTTTCCCTTGTGATAGTCCAGTCCCAATCCACCTCCAATCCGTAAATATCTATTCAACGGAAATCCAATTGCAATCCGTAGTTCATTTCTGTCGATATTTTTGTCATCAAAGGTCTTTCCTGCCTCTATCATGATGCACTTCTTGTTTTGTTCAGACTTCACGCTGCTTTGTGACAATGCTTCTAATGTAGTAAAAGCAAGTATTGATATAAGTAAAAATCTATTCATGATTAACCGTTTTTTATATTAATATTTATTGTTCCGTTTTTATTCATTCATATCCAGTTCCATCAAACTCTCCTATAAATAAGATGGTGTTAGAACCTTTTTCTTTTATTGCAAAGATAAACGGATGGGTTGCATAGAACTTTTTATATTTGGGTATTTTAAATTGTCTTTTTGATGCTCCAACATAATCCATTCCTGTTATAGAGAAAGCTTTCGTTCCTTGTTCATTAACCTCAATTTTCGTTTTATGGATCATTGAAGATATACATAATGGATCGCAGCTCATGTTTTTGAAGTCAGCTTTTTCTAACGAGAAAGCTGATGATAGGCCTAAATTCATTAAGACTGGATTAAGTATTACCTTCTGTCTCATTTGCTCTCAGTAAAAGTAACATCCATGGTATTCTTGATCTCCAGGTATTACAATGTCAAAAAGAGGAACTTCATCTAGTTCTGACTTTTGAATTTTTTGTTTACGTATTGGTATCTTCCAAAAATAAGAAATTCTCTCTTCACCATATTTGGTTAAGTAATCAATAGTTCCCAGATAACTTCTTTCTATAAATTGGCGTAAGGTCTCATCGTCTTTTTTTGAAAAAGACCAATTATCTGCTGTATATTGTATCTCACCATTACTAATCAAACAAACATCCCCCCCTAATATCGGGATGTTTTCTTCTCTTATTTTCTTTACAATAAGTAAGGCATTCTCTTTAGTGAAAGCTACAGAATTAACTCCCATTGGAGAAAGATCTGTATATTCAATTTTGTTTTTATCTGCCAAATCTTTTGTTTCCATATTTCTATTCAAGTTTATAAACAATTACTAGTATTTTCTTTTCTGTCTTTTCTTATACTCAGAAAGTACTGTTTCAGCTGTCAACCTTAAGGCCCCATAATTGTTGTCTTCGGCAATTTCCTTGAGAACTTTTTTGCATTTTCTTGTTCTCGTGTCTATGAGTGCTGACGCAGACCATAGACGAAGTGAAATGTCTTTATCATCAAGAAATACTGAAAGTCTGTCCAACTTATTATTCTTAGAGAGAAACGAAATACAATTATTCAGTATATCATAACTTTTGTCACCTGTTTTGTTATCTCCAGACAAGGAAGAATCACATTGTATTCTGGCGTGTTTTACAAATAATTCTATTGCGTCATCAACAAACATGATTATATTGATTGCATTAATGTTTTCTACTACTTTATTTATATACTCCTCCTTAAGCTGATTTAAGGGATTTACTCTATAACAAGATAATAAAAGTTTTTTCAATATATAAGCCCCATATTTGTTTTTGTCTGCAAGTGATTTAATAAGAATACAGATTGCATCTATATTTTTTACCTTACTACAAAAACTATAAATATCTCCGTCCAAACAATGATCATTCGATATAGATTTACGTCCAATTAGTCTTCTATCGAAATAATCTACAGCTAGTTGCGTCCCTTGTTCAGGAAATGAATTCATATAATCAAATATGATTGAAAAATCATTCGGATGATCGGGTATATAATGTAAAACAAAATCATGATAGATTTTTGCATTCTTCACATTTCTCTGTTCATACAATACGTACATAAGTCGACAACCCCATTCCTCTGGCTTGCACTTCCAATGATCTGAGAAGATCTTTTCCAGATCAATTGTAGTACAGTCCTTATACTTATAACTATGAAAGAAGAATAAAGCAAAATCGTATAATCCATGTTTTTCTTCGATGATCTCCGATAATAACACACGATATACATACTGCTGATCATTATTCTCCAATTTCAATATAGCCTTTGATAAATCTTCAAAGGCTGAAATTCCTCCATCTTTATCATAAAAATGTTCATGCGCATAATATTTATATGCTTCTGTTATTTCTGATATTTCCATTTCTTCTAACTTTTGTTTTACTTAGGACGCCAGTTCTTCACCAGATGATCAATTAGAGATCTGTCTTATCTGTTATCAGTAAAATAAACATCCCAATATCTCTTTAGATCTAGGTATTACTATATCAAAAAGAGGAACTTCATTTAGTTCTAACTTTTGAATTTTTTGTTTACGTATTGATATCTTCCAAAAATAAGTAATTCTCTCTTCACTATATTCGGTTATGTAATATTTGGTTATGTAATCAAAAGTAGCCTGATAACTCCTTTCTGTATATTGGCGTAAGGTCTCATCGTCTTTTTTTGAAAAAGACCAATGATCTGCTGTATATTGTATTTTACCATTACTCACCAAACAAACATCCCCTCCTAATATCGGGATGTTTTCTTGTCTTATTATTTTTAAAATAAGTAAGGCATTCTCTTTAGTGAAAGCTACTGAACTAACTCCCATTGGAGAAAGATCAGTATATTCAATTTTGTTTTTATCTGCCAAATCTTTTGTTTCCATATTCACATTCAATTTTATAAATATTACCAACAGCAATCTCCATAAATTTTTATCTTTTGATGATTTCCATGATGATCTGTTATTGTCATATATCCTATAAAAGAATAACTTTCGTCAGACATAGAGTCATGGGTCTTTTTAATAATGTCGATATTCAGGTTGTAGTCTTTGCTTCTATACACAAAGTGTTTTCCTTTTTGTTCTTTAATCAGATTAAATCTGATTACTTTCTTATTGATAGCAATATAAGCTAGGTCAGCAAGATTATTCACTATTACATAATGATGTTTATTTTTGTCCTTCAATGACATATAAAAGCAACAACTACCCCCATCAATATCTTTAGGTATATTGTCGAAAGTCGTAATCTGAAATCCTTTTGTTTGATAATTGCCTTTTGAGTTTCCTTTCAGACTGCAAATACAAATCAAGATGATAATGATTAAGAATTTTACATATTTCATTATTCTTCTCCTTTAAATCTTTTAGGATTTACCGTCTGCAAAGTTACATAAATATTTCAAATTTTATTCATAAAATCCAGACGTTTAATTACTTGTTCACCTAGAATCTAAAATATATGAGATTTATTCAATATAATACTTTCAATTTTCTTCCAGAAAAGATGTCTTTTATCACTCTTTTTCTTTTCATACTCTAAAAGTGCTCTTTCTGCTGTCGATCTCAATATCCCATAATTGTTGCCTTTGGCAATTTCCTTAAGAACTTTTTACACTCTTTCGTCTTCGTGTCTAGGAGTGCTGACGCAGACCATAGACGAAGTGAAACGTCTTTATCATTAAAGAATGTGAAAGCCTGTCCAGCTCATTATTTCTGGAGAGGAACATGATACATGTCGTGACTATGTCATTACTTTTGTTATCCGTTTTGTAATTTCCAGACTGCGAAGAGTTACTTTGTGTTTTTGCGTGTTTTACAAATAACTCTATTGCTTCATCTACAGATTCTATATATTTGTTTTCCCATGCTATCTCATTATTGCATAGCATCTTATATCTTTCCAGAAATTTCAGATAAGACTGATTTACACTACCTTTTATTATTCTGGATATACTATCTGTAGGCATTTTCAACTCTTTTGCTATTGCCATACTACTTTCATATTCATCATCCGTCAACACTGACCACCCCATTATGACTTGTTGTATCAAAGAAAATGGTATGATACACATTTTCATTTATCTTTAATACAAAATCGTATTTACTCGTTTTGTATCCCAATTCCTTGCATATATTTTTAAGATTGGTGTTTACTTCTTTTATAAATTCTCTTGACATCTCAATATTTATTTTTATATCATCTTTGGCTTACTATTCATCTTTCTATATTGGCTATTCGTTTACAAAAATAATGATATTTTGTTTAATAGGATAATATAAATTAAATTTTTACATACAGAATGAGCCTTATTAATAACTTATATTATCTCAAGTATCGTTATCTTATTTTTTTCTCCTTGCTCATTTATACGTAAACGTCCCATATAACGCCGAACGAGATCAAACCGCCCATGTTTATAGAGGTTTCCAAAGTTTGACAAGAAACTAGAATTTTGTTTTTTAAGACATGTTATGATAATAGCACGGCAGGATATTGACTTTACCTACATCATCAAGTGTTTTATAGATGCTGTACAGGTTGGTAAAGTATTCCATCGGCCTTATCTTGTTTAGTGAACAACCTTCAAATAACGAATGCATGAAGGCATGTCCTTCTGCCGCTTTCTCGCTGCCTATATTCTGGCAGTTCTTCATGGCAAGCTTTATGGTTTTCATCCGTTGTTCCACCATGTTATTTGATATCTCAACCCTGCCGTCCATTATATAGTTAAATAGATTCTGCCATTGGTTGAGTAAGTAATTGACCGCCTTTGCCATCAGCGTGTTTGCCATCAGAACCACATCCTTGGACATCGTATGGACCATCCCATATAACCTTGTCAATACAGGAACCGAGTTGGATTGTCTTTCTATCTTTCTTTCAGTGAAATTCATTTTGGCAATTTTGCAGGTATATTCTATATCAAACAATTCTGCAATGGTCTCAATCACGTCCATGCAGTTCTTGCGATCGCACTCCAGTGCGTCTACGAAATAGCGTCTGGCATGAGCCCAGCATCCTACGTGAGTTATATCCGGATGTTTCTCTGCGTCATCGAATATTTTATATACCACGTATCCGTCTGTTGATATGCAACCGCAGAACCCTTTTAAGAAATCGAGTACGACTTTTCTTGCACGGCTTCCTTTCTCGTATATATAGCTTATAATATTCCTCACTTTATCAAAAAATGCCCACAGATATTTCTTCTTATATCTGATTTTACCGGTGTCCTTGTCCAATTCTGCCACCAGTTCGCATGTCTCATCTATCATCAGATAGTCTGATTTACGAGTCTCTTCGTGAAGAGTGTCTGCAAGGCAAGCCACCAGAGCGTCTATTCCTTTATGATAATAGCGGTTGAGTGCGCTTTTACTGAACACGGCACCTAAATCCCTGAGTTTCTTTTTCACCGTATTGATAGAAGAATGGTATGCGTATTTCTCGCAATAGATGAAAGCGAGCATGCCGGCTGTAAAGGGACAGCCTTCTACAGCTGCCATCTTAAGATTTTCAGGCAGTGAGGATTCGATTGTCTGGCCGTCAGCCATTGCAACTCGTGCAACCTCATACACGTGCTTGACGACACGTGCCGGGAGATATTCAATGTATTCGTATAAGACAATGTCTGTTTTTCCGTTACGGGTGATGTAATGGGCACCGTCAGGCAATTTGTGATAATCTTCCAATTTGTGGGTTATCGTCTCATTGACAAATTGTTTTTCCGATTCCCCGGAGGTCGGTCTGATACGTTTACGTTTTTCGTTTTTATCGGAAACTGTATTGTTCCGGGTGGAAGAAATGTCGTCTACCTGCTTTCCGTCAAAACCATCCTTCTCGGAAGCACGTTCGTCCACATTACGATTGTTAAGCAATGCTGCCTGCTCGGAAGTTCGGGCAAATCTTTTCGCCCTGTTGTGAGAGTTCCGGCTGTTAACCCAACTTGCAGCTATAGACCATCTAACTCTTTGATTTTCAAGGACCGATTTTTTTGATATTCTCTAAATGTACCACACAAATTTTTCGTCTTCGTTTTAGTGGCGGCGAGTTCAGATTCAA
>Ga0302286_10003076_pt1 | contig 11326 bp, 7 predicted proteins | sample III_Fen_E2_3_FD_198765 | JGI IMG/M metagenome (GOLD analysis project Ga0302286, IMG submission 198765) | Peat permafrost microbial communities from Stordalen Mire near Abisko, Sweden - III_Fen_E2_3 | ecosystem: Environmental > Terrestrial > Soil > Wetlands > Permafrost | place: Sweden: Abisko...
GGAACGGGATATTCGGGATGCGGTGGAAGAGTTCTCTTTCGACGTGATCGTAATCGGCGCCGGACCTACGGGCTTGGCGTGCGGCATCGACGCCAAGCGTGCTGGCTTCAAGGTGACCAACATCGACAAGGGATGCCTGGTCAACTCGCTGTACAACTACCCCAGCAACATGACCTTCTTCACGACTCCGGAGTTGCTGGAGATTGGCGATATTCCCTTCGCCAGTCCGAACCAGAAGCCCACACGCCAGGAAGCGCTGGAGTATTACCGCAAGGTCGCGGAGCATTATCAACTCGACGTCCGCCAATATGAGCCGGTCGGGGAAATCGAGGGTGCTGACGGGAACTTCCTTGTGCACACGACTGATCGCCATGGGCGCAAGTGCACATATCGAGCGCGCAAGCTTATCCTCTGCACGGGTTATTACGATCGTCCGAACTTCATGAACGTTCCGGGCGAGGAACTTCCGAAGGTGTTGCATTACTATCGTGAGCCGCATCCTTTCTACAATCTCGACGTTGTGGTGGTGGGTGGAAAGAACTCCGCCGCTATTGCCGCGCTCGAGCTATGGCGTCATGGAGCGCGAGTCACCCTGGTGCATCGCCGTGACTCGATCAGCACTTCCGTCAAGTACTGGATCAAGCCCGACATCGAGAACCGCATCAAGGCAGGTCAGGTGAAGGCGTATTTCAACACGACGCTCAAGGAAATTGCGGCGGACCATGTGATCCTGAACACTCCCGAGGGAGAAGAGAGGCTCGCCAATGATTGGGTGTTTGCCCTCACCGGTTACCATCCTGATTTCGAGTTCATCTGCAAACTCGGTTGCAGGCTTCGCGGCGATGATGACAAGAAGCCTGTGGTGAATCCGAAGACGCTGGAGAGCAGCGTTCCCGGTATTTATCTGGCTGGCGTCATCGTTGCCGGTATGAGAACCAATGAGATATTCATTGAAAACGGGCGCTTCCATGGCCGCCAGATAGCTGCAGACCTTCAGGAAAAGCTGGGGCGTTAAACTCATAGCTTCACCGACCCACTCATACTTGCCGCCGGGCGTGTCCGATTCCACTCATGCCCCACGTCTGCCGAGTCTCTGATAGACTCTTGCCCGGGTGGGGCTTGAGCATTGCGATAGCGATGCCATGGCGCTTCACGCACAATTTCCGATTTCAACACCGGCGAAGTAGCGCGGAGAACGCGTACCGCCGAGGAGGATGGCAATGGCTACCGCAACCCGCACCGCAGTGATGCACGGCAATGTCGAGGACTTCCTTCGCAAGCCGCGGCAGATGTTCATCAACAACCAGTTCGTAAACTCGGCGTCCGGCAAGACTTTTCCGACTTACAACCCGGCCACCGGCGAAGTGCTTGCCCAAGTGGCGGAAGGCGATCGCGAAGACATTGACCGGGCGGTGAAAGCCGCGCGGAAAGCCTTTGAGGGCGACGCCTGGACCTACATGTCGGCCTCGCAGCGCGGTCGGTTGATCTGGAAGCTCGCCGACTTGCTGGAAGCTCGCGCCGAAGAGTTCGCGCAGTTGGAGAGCCTAGATAACGGGAAGCCCCTGGCGGTCGCGCGTGTGGCTGACGTGCCGCTCGCCGTTGATCTTTTCCGCTACATGGCGGGATGGGCGACGAAGATCGAAGGCAATACGATTCCGTTGTCCGGAGGTTCGAAGAAGGTGCAGTTCCTCGCCTACACGCGCCGGGAGCCGGTAGGTGTGGTGGGTCAGATCATCCCGTGGAACTTTCCGTTGCTGATGGCTGCGTGGAAGCTCGGTCCGGCACTGGCGACAGGGTGCACGGTCGTGCTGAAGCCTGCGGAACAGACTCCGTTGTCGGCACTGCTGCTGGCGGAGCTGATCGCGGAAGCAGGATTCCCAGAGGGCGTGGTCAATGTTGTTCCGGGATACGGCGAGACGGCCGGCGCTGCTCTTTCCGCTCATCCGGATGTGGACAAGGTGGCCTTTACGGGCTCTACGGAAGTCGGCAAGCTGATTTTGCAGGCGGCTGCGGGCAACCTGAAGAAGGTTTCGCTGGAACTGGGCGGCAAGTCGCCGAACATCGTTTTCGCGGATGCCGACGCGCGTTCCACGATTCCTGGTGCGGCCAGCGCAATTTTCTTTAATCAGGGCCAGACTTGCTGCGCCGGTTCGCGGCTGTATGTCGAGAAAGACATGTTCGACGAGGTCATCGAAGGAGTTGTGAACCAGGCGAAGAAAATCAAAGTTGGCCCCGGATTCGAGCCTGACACGTCCATGGGTCCGCTGGTTTCTCTGGAGCAGTTCAACCGCGTCTGCGGCTACCTCGAGTCTGGATTAAGTGAAGGCGCCGAAGCCGTGGTTGGCGGCAAAAAGAAGGAAGGTCCCGGATACTTTGTGGAACCGACCGTCATGGTGAAGACCACTCCTGACATGAAAGTTGTGCGCGAGGAGATCTTTGGGCCGGTGGTGGTGGCTTCGCCGTTCAGCGACATCGACCAGATTGTGGCCGAAGCCAATAATAGCGAGTACGGACTGGCGGCAGGCGTCTGGACGAAGGACATCAGCAAGGCCCACCGCGTGGCGCACAAGTTGCGGGCTGGAACGGTGTGGATCAACTGCTACAACGTGTTCGATGCCGCGCTGCCGTTCGGCGGCTACAAGCAGTCGGGCTGGGGCCGCGAGATGGGCCACGAAGCGTTGGAGATGTACACCGAAGTCAAAGCCATCTGCGCTGCGATCTAGATACTTGGCGGTACCGGGCAATGTTTTCCCGGTGCCGCTATTTTTTTGCCCGGCATACGTGTTTAGTGCTCTAGTGCTGTATTGGCGAGTTCGCGAAAAAAATGATATAGCCATCCTTTAGAATGAGTCGGTTACGCACAAAACTCCTGCAATCGATTGATTTATAAAGTAGTTATAGCTATCCGTTTCATTCTGAAGGTAGTTAGATGGGCCTGGAGTTGGGGTTTTCACAAGTTTTCAAAGAGCCGATGCGTTCGCGGCCTTGGCGCGAGTGGAAGAGACACAAATCCTTGCGCCTCACATTTGCATTTCTATGCGGTAGCAGCGGCGGGCGCAAGGACGCAGGTCACAGTGGGTGTGTGATAAGAGTGGCCGGAGCTTGTTCGCGACAGGAGTGAGAATTGCCTACAGCGTTTCCAGGCAAGGTAAGGTGTTGCTAAACAAAGAGCGCCGCTCCGCGGCTTAGGACAATTTTGTACTTCACCCCGGCCTGACGGCCGGGGCTAACTGCACGTCGCCGCTCCGCGACTGGATGAGACGGCTGGGCAGCTTCTAGTCCCCGATGACGGTCAGGGCGGGTTCTTTCGGCAAGGCCACGCTTGCCGCAATGTTCTCAAGCGACGGGCGGAATCCGCGCTGCGCCATCACAGCCAAGTTCGATTTCTCGCCCGCTCCGCTTTCTTCCGTCCAATTATGCCGTTCGACAAAAGTCTGAGGTTCGTAAGTGACGCCTTGGGCCAGTCGGCGATCTTCGCGCTTCGAAGTCCAAAGCAATACTGGGCCGACGACCATGCGAAGTAGACGGGTGGAGACTCCAAAGGCCGACTCGACCTCTTTGCGCAAGTTACGAATTCGAGCTGAGACTTCAGGATTGCTCCGCTTCAGGCGCTTTTCCATCGCCCAAAGTGCGCAGTTATAGGTAGTCCGCAGCTTGCGAGCTTCATGCTCGAAGCGCGCCCGTACCCGTTGCTCCGGATGGTTGTGATACTGCTTCCACCCGCTGAACAACGTCTGGCAGATGCGGAACAGGCTCGGGCCGTTCACTTCAAAATCCTGCCGGAAGGCGCCGTCGAGCAGCTCTTTCGACTCGTCGCGTGAAATTGCGGCATGGCGGAAGTTGAACTTGAACTGTCCATGGATGTCTGCAAGGTCCACGCCCTCCAGCACGCGCCCTTCGGCGTTCATCTGGTGATAGAGCGGAGTTCCCGGGACAGGCGTGTACAGCATGAACTGATGGAAGTCGGTTCCGTGTGAGATTGCGTAGTCGATGTCTTCCTGAATGTTCTCCGGGGTGTGGTGCTCGAGGCCGACGATTGTCGAGCCAAGCATCTTGATGCCATGCTTCCGCAAGTCAGCGATGATGGCGCGAGTGTCAGAATCCTTCAGCTTGGCGTAGCCCGATTGCGGAGACTCCAAGCCGACCCAGATCCAAGAGACCCCAAGCTGCACCAGCTCTTCCATCGAGTACTTGCGAATCGCATTGATCGACGAAAACACGTACAGCGCCCAGTTCTTGTTGTGCTCCTGCATTCGTTTGAGCAGTTGCAGGGCGCGCGGACGATTGAGCAGGAAATTCTCGTCCATGACGAAGAACGATTGCACTCCAAGGCTTTGTTCCATGTGCTGCATTACTTCAAAGAGCTGGTCGCCGGTTTCGTAGAAGTGATGCGTCTTGCCTTTTCCACCGAAGAACGCCGAGGTGGTGCAGAAGTTGCAACCCATGGGGCATCCGACCGACGGAATAATCGTGGCGGCGGTGTCGCGGGTGTTATCGGGCACCTTCATGCCCAGAATCCGAAAGCCGAAACCGGAGAGGATCTCGGGATGCACGACGGGCGCGCAAGAATCTTCGCCCAGGAATCGTCGCATCCAGGCAATACCCTCACCCTTCACGATGTGGTCGGCATCAATCATGTCTTCGAGGCCAGGAACGCCCGCAATATGACCGCCCACGATGATCGTGGAATGAGGCGATAATTTGCGAACACGCCGGCACATTTCCCGCACTTTGCCGAAATTGGGAATAATGCCCGAGATGCCAACTATGTCGTAGTGATGAGCCGTGAGTTCGCGCTCAAACTTCTCAAGGGTAGGAAAGTCGAGCAGCGTGCTTGGGGCGGTGATGTTCTGCTGGATCATCATCAGTCCCCACGAACGGTGGAACATGCGTAACGAAAAGCTGCCTTGCTCGCGGGTGACCTGGTTGTGATAGAGCTCCATCGGATTGATGGAGCGGCTGCCGAATTCGTCGTCTTGTGCGTAAGGTCCGAAAACCGAAGTGAGAAGAACTCGTGCTCGAATACCTTTGGGATGAACAGCTATGTAATCAGGGCCGTTGGATAACATACTTCCATCGTAGGAAGTGACAAGGCGGAAGTATGTGATGCATTGACATTCTTGAGCGAAATGACAGAACTATTACATTCGCGAGTAGTGCACTTATTGCAATCACATGCCCCCGGATTGAAACCCAACTCAAGTCTCAGAAGCAGGCCGTGAACGCGGCGTTGAAGCGCCGCACTACCCTGTTAAAGAGGTCTTGCGGCGTTTACGAAATATGCGAGAAACGAATGTTGTCGCAAAAAAAGGGCAGAACCGAAGTCCTGCCCAGCGAAGTACATTCCGCAATGACTATTGTTCCGGCGGGGCCGGCGGTTCAACTCCGCTTGCCATTTTCTGCAAGTGTTCGTTGATGCGAGTGATTTCCTGCGTGCGAAGCTGCTCGGCCTTGGCCTGCTGCTCGCTCGACAGCACTTGCGTGTAGATCTGATGCTGGATGGCCTCGTGGTTCACAATCATCGCCGCGTGCAGTTGGGCCTGCTGATTAGCCAATGCCTGAATCTTCGCGGCATCATAGGCGCCATTTGCCGTTGCCGCCAACAGCGCGGCGCGGTTTTGTTCCTGTTGCTGCATCACGGCCTTCATGGTGGCGTGATTTGCCTTCATGATCGCCTTTACCTGCGCTCTTTGCGCATCGGTCAGGTTGAGTTCGTGCAAAGCCATTCCCATGCCGTGGCCGCCCGGTCCGGGCCCACCCCATCCTCCGTGCGGTCCGGCTTCGGGACCCTGCGCATTGGCAACCATTGCCGCGCCGCACATTAACAACGCCATCACGCTTACAACCACTACGAGCTTCTTCATACCCTTCACTCCTTTTGTTGTCGACAGACTCGCTGTCAATCTCTAGAACACCGGCCGCCGCAAAACCACCGTTAATACTTGTTACGCCACGTTAAGACCTGTTGCATGTTTTGCTGGCGCTTGCTCTCGTATAGGGTTCCACTTCGCCATCACGGAAGTTCCAGAAATGTTTCGGATTGAGAATGTGAGTGAACGACAAGACAGCTATGCACCAACGGTTGCTTTAGGAGATGAGACGTTCTCTGACAAGCCTTTTTAACCGACGGCTTATAGGCACGTTCGTGGAGGAAACTGACTGATTGTCCAGAACTTATCACGCCTTTCTTCAACGTGCTACCTAAGTTGTAGGCGGCGGTTCAAGATTCGCGCCGCTGTAATGTATCTGTAACAATTTATTCATCTTCGCTTGAAGTGCAGCACTCACATCCCCCTTCTCATCACACACACCTTGTGTTCTACGTCACAACGGTCTGTGCTTTATGTCCGTTTCCTTCCGGAGCTGAAACCCATAAAGTTCGCCCCCAGACTTGGTTCCAGACGGAAGCGATGGGTTGTGGGACCGGGTTAGAGGCTTTCGGGTCAATCACAAAAATACTGCGTTCATTTGCATGGAGGCGATAGTGCGAAACACTCTCCGGGTTCTGGGAATCCCAACTCTTCTGGTGCTTTGTCTCTTGATGACTGAGGCGCTGCATGCTCAGTCGACTTCGTCCGAACTGAAAGAACTCAAGGATGCGATCGCTGCCCAGCAGCAGCAGATCCAACAGCTTCAGCAACAGGTTCAGTCACGCGACGCCGCGATCCAGCAGTTGCAGCAGCAGGTAGGACAAGCGCAGTCCACGGCCAGCCAGGCACAATCGACGGCGCAGTCAGCACTGGGTGGCGAGAAGAAAGAAGGCGCCATAAGCGCCGAGGAATTCAGCTCGCTGCAACATCAGGTCACCGATTTGAAAGCCGTTTCCGGCAGCACTGTGGAAGGGCTTCAAGCGACCCAGAAACGTGTGAGCGATCTGGAAAGTCCGCTGGCGCTGCATTTCAAGGGCATCACGATTACGCCGGGAGGCTTCATCGCGGCTGAAACCGTGTGGCGTCCGCACGCAACTTTCTCTGACATCAATACGCCGTTGAACGCCATTCCTTTTGCTGGAGCGGCACAGGCGCGCTTCTCGGAGTTCTACGGTTCAGGACGCCAGACGCGTTTCTCGATGTTGTTTCAGGGTAAGTCGGGAACTACGAACCTGACCGGCTACGCCGAAGTTGATTTCCTCGGTGCGGGCGTTACCTCGAATGGCAACCAGAGCAACAGCTATGTGCTGCGCAACCGCCAGTTGTGGGGGCAAGCGGGCTTGGCTAACGGCTGGACGTTTACGGGCGGCCACATGTGGAGCCTGGTTACAGAAACCAGGAAGGGTCTCGACAACCGTGCCGAGGCTCTGCCGATGCAGATCGACGCGCAGTACACGGCCGGATTTAGTTGGGCGCGGCAATACGCTTTCCGCGCAACGAAGAACTTCCACAACAAAGTATGGGCTGGCCTCTCAGTCGAGAACGCGCAGACGCTGGAGAATGCGTCGGGCAACGCCACCAACTTCTTGATCGGCGGACCGGGCACGCTGGGCGGCCTCTACAACAACCAGGCGAACTACTCCTCCAACGTTGGACCTGACCTCGTTGCAAAGCTGGCCTTCGAGCCCGGCTTCGGACATTACGAGATCTTCGGTGTCGGCAGCCAGTTCCGTACCCGCGTCTATCCCAACGCCACGGCCGTCAAGCCTTCAGCGGTCGGCGCTTATAACAGCACCATCTGGGCTGGGGGTATCGGCGGCAACGCGCGCTGGATGTTCTACCAGAAGCACATCGAAGTCGGAGCGCACTTCCTCGGCGGCAAGGGTGTGGGACGCTACGGCAATTCCAGCCTGCCCGACGTGACCGTCGATCCGAACGGACTTGAGAAGGCATTGCCCGCGATGCAAGTGTTGGCGACACTCGAGTGGCATTCCCCCCATTGGGATTTCTACGGCTACGGCGGTGGCGAGTACGCAGGAAGGACGTGGTACCTGAATTCGGCGGGCAAGCCGGTTGGCTACGGCTCTCCGCTGTTTAACAACACGGGTTGCGGAACCGAGACGTTGCCGACCGCAGCCAACGGTTACGGACCCGGCGCCTTGGCGAGTTGCGTCGGGCAGAACAAGAGCGTGATCGAGGGTACTGTTGGCTTCTGGTACAAGCCCTACAACGGACCCAAGGGTCGCCTCCAATTCGGTTCGCAGTATTCGTATCTGACGCGCCAGGCGTGGGTTGGCTACGGCTTGCCGCCGTACACGACGCTGCCGGGTAGCTCAACGATTGCTCCCACGGCAATCGAGAACATGTGGTTCACGTCGTTCCGCTATTACTTGCCGTAGATAGTGGGCGTCCCAAAACCTAAGGCAGCGGAGATCGGTCCGCTGCCTTTTTCTTTCCGGGCGTTGCTGCGGATATTTATCAGCGTCGGGCGTTCGCGCCGCATCTAGCTGCGTTGAGGTCCGCAATGCCTGAGAGCAAGAGCAAGCCCGCCAAGAAACAGTCTCGCAAATCTGCGACATCTAAGAACAGCCAATCGACGCATCGGTGGGTGGCGAGCGTGAAAACGGTTTCAACTTTTCCCCCGGAAGGTCTTTTCACCAAGAGCGCTTCAGCGATTGCCAAGAGCCTTGCTTCGAAGAAGGTTTCGCCCAAGGGGCCAGCTTCGGGCATGCGCATGTTGAATTACTACATCAACCGGGCAGGTCATAATCTGCCAACATCGCGAAAGGCCGAGTTCAACAAGGCGAAGGAAATCTTGTCTGAGATCATTGCGCGACACGGGAAAAAGAACGATACCCAGGCCGCTTAACTGTCGCATCGGTTGGCGGTCGAAGCTACAGAGAGGTGACTCGGGCTCGCGTGATCAAGAAGTAGGACGCCAATAGCACCAGCAGCAGACCGTTTACAGCGACAACTTGCGGAGCGGAGAAGGGTGGGACGAGCCAGCCGGAGAGCAGGTTTCCCATCGGCATTCCACCGCGAAAAGCCACGTTGTACACGCTCATCACGCGGCCACGCATTGCGTCGGTCGTGATGAGTTGCACCAGCGAAGTCACGGTGGCGAACACTGCCATCATGAAGAAGCCGACGACTACAACCACGCCATAGCTTATGGTCAGCGACTTGGAGAGTCCGAAACCGGCGATCGCGGCTCCGAGGCAGATCAGTCCTAAGACCGCAATGCGCCCCTTGTGCCGGAAGTTTCCCATGCTCGCGATTACGAGCGAACCGCAAATCGAGCCGAGACCCATACAACTGGTGAGCCATCCGAACGTCTCAGGTCCGCGATGGAAGACATCTTTGACGAATACGGGGAAGAACGTGCGTAGGGGCATGCTCAAGGCAGTCATGCAAAATGCCAGTAAAATCAAGGCTTCCATCGAGCCCTGCTGCCGAACAAACTGAATGCCTTGCTTGAAGCTGCTCAGCATTGAGTCAGTTGTCTTTTGAGGCATGAAGCGCGAAGTGATCATGGTTAACGCGATCACAGGGGCAATAAAAGAAAGAGCGTTCAGGCCAAAGCACCACTTCTCGCCGAGGCGGGCCAGGGTGAGTCCGCCGAGTGCAGGTCCCACGGCCAACGCGACATTGAACTGAATGGAGTTCAGAGCGATGGCATTGGGCATGTCTTCGCGGTCCACCAAAGTAGGGATCAATGCCTGGTAGGCCGGACCGCCGAAGGCCTGGGCAAAGCCGGAAACCAGCGAGAGGGACAGGATCTGCCAGACTTGGACTGTGTTGGTAGCCACCAAGAAGGTCAGGGTTGCGGCGCTGGCTAGCTGAAGGTACTGGGAAGCCAGAAGAATCCGTCGGCGTTCGACGCGGTCGGCAATCACGCCACCCAACAGGGACAGCAAAACGATGGGAAGACCGCCTAGGAACTGGTCGAGCGCCAGTAGAAATGCCGAGTGGCTGAGGCGATAAATCAACCAGCCCTGAGCGACAATCTGCATCCAGGTGCCGATGCTGGAGGTGCAGGCGCCAATCCACATGAGGCGGAAGTCGCGATATTGGAATGCTTTGAAGGTCCTGCTGACTCTCGTTTCCATTACCGCGGTCGCCAATCGGTTTCCATCCCTTCGGTACAGTATCAGAATGGACGAGTGAAAAGGGATTAGGACATCCGCGAGGATTGTGGGCTTACTATGTACTAATCATTTAGGGGGACTTATGCAACGAAGTGGTGGCTACGAGTCCCTCACTGGCCAAAAGCTATTCCGCGGCCTTTAAGTCCGTATTGGCAGGGCCGTTCAGGACCTTGCCGTAGGGATCAAAACGAGAACCATGACAATCCCAAGTCTTTTCGCCATGATTCCAGTGCACAATGCAGCCCAAGTGCGGACAGACAGCGGTGCATTGGTGCAGCTCGCCGTGCGTACGTAAAGAAAGCACGAGTTGTAGAGGAGAATCTGTCAGACTTCGAGGAAAATCCAAACCTGCCAATGAGTTCAAGACTCCAGTTTTTCGGTTCGCGGAAACCCAGAATTGCCAACGGAAGGCAATTCTGGGCCACCCACGACAGCTCTGGTCCACTCATAGAAATTCAGCGCCACGCTCCCAGGATCAGTCCCATCAGGACGAAGGCGACGGTCATGTAGCCGCCGTTGATCAGCACATATTTCGCCGAGCGCCGCTCGAAGAGAGCGATGGTAGCGATTCCCAGAGCGACCCAGCCGAACCCGGCGAGAAAGCCAGCGGTTGCGCCCCAAGTTGCGGTGGTTTTTGGCTCAGCCAGAAAGGCAGCCAGATTGGCAGCCATTATCACCGCGAACACAAACGCGAGTCCGAAAATCTTCGCCATGTTCGATTTCGCAAGTTGCTCGTTATCCAGGTTGTTGACCGTCATCCAGGCGCGGCCAAACAGGGCAGGGGAATACCAGAGTCCGCCCAGCACAAACGTTGAGATGGCGGCGGCCAGTACGGCGAACCAGTTGATGTGTGGCATGGAAAGATCGTCCTCCGAAGTTGAGTTGTTCAAACTTCAACACGATGCCGCATCTGTGGAGGCGCTGTATTGTAAGAAATTTCCCTGCGAGTCGATGAGCGTCAGTCGAGATGGATGTAAAGGGGGAAGTCGGTTTTCTTTTGCTGATACTCGGCGGGAGTCATGTCGGCGAATTCCTGGAACTCGTGAATCAAGTGAGCCTGATCGTAGTAGCCGGAGTCGATGGCGAGGTCCGACCAGTTGGGCGCATCCGAAGCGGCGCTGATCGTGTTCAACGTCCTTCTGAACCGGAGCAGGCGGGAAGTGAACTTGGGCGTGAGTCCCACGCGGCAATCGAAACGGGCGAGCATCTGTTTATGACTGAGGCCGAGGTGCGCGGCAAGGTCACGCAGGCTTAGCACCGGCCAGGAACCGAGTGCGTTTAGCGCTACGGAAATGGTCTTGTCGGGTT
>Ga0302286_10003078_pt1 | contig 11325 bp, 7 predicted proteins | sample III_Fen_E2_3_FD_198765 | JGI IMG/M metagenome (GOLD analysis project Ga0302286, IMG submission 198765) | Peat permafrost microbial communities from Stordalen Mire near Abisko, Sweden - III_Fen_E2_3 | ecosystem: Environmental > Terrestrial > Soil > Wetlands > Permafrost | place: Sweden: Abisko...
AACCGGTAAATTCAAACTTGTCGGTTCTGGTAATAAATAAGGAGGAGATGGGAAAGATTCAGGATTCGCGACAGAATATCCTGACCTATTTTCTGTTGAGTTCCGATTTAAAAGGGGTTATTGAAACGCCTTCCTGGTATTTCAGTAAAGATAACAACAGGCAGGCAGACCTTGACTATTTGCTCCTTACGCAAGGGTGGAGAAAATATCTTTATACAAAACCCGCTGACAAGTTTGTTTATCAACCAGAGGAAGGACTCTCTGTATCGGGGACCGTTAGCAGTTTGCTCAGCCAGAAAAAGAAGAAGAATGATATTGGTCTTGTCATGATGACCTTTGGGAAGAACAGATCTGCTCAGACAGAAAAGAGTGATAGTCTTGGCAGGTTTAAATTCAATTTGTCGGATGCTTATGGTCCCGAACAAAATATTCTGATTCAAAGCACAAACAAAGAAGGGGAACGGAAAGACTATATTATTGAATTAGACAAAAAAGATACGCCCCCGATTTCATTTATTCATGATATCTCGGTTGAAAAACCGGATAGTGTAATACATAAGCTTGTAGAACGAAATGTTGTACGTCAGAATATTGATAATAAATTTAAGATGTCGTCGGGAGATATATTACTTCGTGAAGTTGCTGTTGAAAGTTATAGAATGACTCCACAACGAAAGAAAGTCGCAGATGAATATGGTAAACCAGCCACTGTAATTGAAGGGAAAGACATTCAAAAGAAAGAAGAAAAATGGTCGTATGGACTCTATAGTATTTTCTTGTTTAATTATGGCGACAAGGTGAATATTATTCGGACCAGGAAAGGCTTTTTGTACGCACAGGTTGGAGATGAAATGACGCTTGTCGTTATTGATGGTATACCGGTGGTGTATTGGGATTATCCGATCATACCCAATATTCCACCGGGTGAGGTTCGCAGTTTTGAAATTATAGAACATGCCAAAAATTTCTGCAATTTATTACAAGAAACTTTCCCGGGTGCCAGTCCAATGGATTGTCCTCCTGAACCAGGAAATGTAATTGCCATCTATACCAATGCCGGGAATGGGCTTTCAGGAGCTTATCCGTCGAAGGGTCTTACACAGGCTTTGGTACCTGGATTTTCAGAATCGCGGGAGTTTTACGCTCCAAAATATGAGAATATGCGACCGGAAGAGTGGATTAAACCAGATTTGCGGGCATTAATACATTGGCAGCCGCAAATCGTTACGGATAGTGTGGGCAAAGCAAAAACATCATTCTACAATGCCGATATCCCTGGCAAGATTCAAATTGTGGTTGAGGGTATTTCCGAAAACGGTGAAATTGGCTATCAGGAGCTATTTTATGATGTGATAAAAAATCCAAAAAACAGTCAAATAGCAAATCATTAACACCGATTAATTGATTTTAAATACGGGACCATAAGTCCACGTTGTCCGGGGAACATCCTGAATATAGAACTGGTAAGTGTGATCATGAAGCAGTGGCGTTTTCTTTGGAATGGTCCACTGATAAAGACCGGGAACGATAACCTCAACATGATTTACGACGACTGAAGCAATAACCTTGTTAAGATAGATGTCAATTAATGATATATTCACCTTTTGGGGCAGGGCGGGTCCCCCTTTCCAAAAGATCGAAACTTCAGAACCGATCTCAAGAACATCATCATTTAACGGATACAGGAAGATAAAAGGTTCTGATATTTTATTTTTTTGGATCATGTTATGAGGGGTAAGTTTTACTTTAACCAACTCATTATTTTTTATTTGATTTATCATTTAGTTTTATATTTAATTTATTTGTTTTTCAATTCATTTCAAGATTAGTAATCCAATGGCATAGCGGCGAGTTGTTCCTGCATCTTCATTTTAACGCCGTCTTTTTCGAAGTCTGCAACCCATTCATTGTCTGTTTTTAAATGAATGGGATTGTTCACACTATCAACGGTTGTGTCTTTACCTTTATTGATCTCCTGAGTCGCCATTCTGACAAAAAAATGCTGGAACATTCGGTAGAATTCAGTAAAATAGATATCGGCTGTACGTCGCAGATCCTTGCCGCCTTTGATCACTAACGTATTTTCATCATTCGTTGCGATGGAGGGTTCACTAAAATTGGCAGAACCCATAATAATCACCGGATTGCTGCTTAACGGATCAATCAGCAATACTTTGTTGTGTACATAGTTGGTGCCAATTGTCGGATTCGGGGTTTTGTTCAGTAATATTCCTGAGTTGATCTCTTCCATCCAGTCGAACATCGCTTTTGCAAAGTATGCACCATTTACAATGACTGTATTCCCGTCTTTTTTTTCGATGCCGGTTGCATTGCCAATCTTATCAACAAGGATATACTTTAAATGGTCGGTCTTTTCTCCCAAAGCGGCCTTCATATCTTTACTAAATGAGAAGGGGAAAATTCCACAAACCATTTGTTCAGCTTTTTCAATAAACGCGGCATAGGTTTTCAGAATCACTTTTTGAGGTCGCGGACTGAAAAAGACAGTGACATCATCGGTGAATTGATCGATCGCTGTTACGTCGGGTTGAATGGCTTTAACTTCGGATTTAAAATCATCAATTTCAGGATCTTTTTGCAACACTTGCCAATACATCAGGTATTTTTTTGCGATTGTTTCACTTCTGACGATATGGCCGACATTGCTTTGTCCTAAAATCCCTTTTTCGGTGATGTTGGTTGATCCGGTCCAAACTTCAATTGGAGAATCACCATCCATCATGATCATGAATTTGTTATGTGACGGAACTTGCGGATCTTTGGTTCTTCTGGTTAATATATTTATTGTTTTCCCACCAACAACCTGTGTCCGCGGCAACCCGTCCTCTTCGATGGCCTCATCATTTTCGGCCTCTTCACCCCTCGAATCATAGACAATTTGCACATCACAACCTTTTGAGAGGGCTTCCTTCAACTTCAGCAAAACAGGGGCATAGGTAAATTCATAAAAAGCAATTCTCAACCCATATTTATTCTCAATAGCCTTATCGATAAAGCCTAACAAAGCTTCTTCGAGTCCCCGCGAAAGCCATATTCTTGCTTCCTCTTTATCTGCTTCACTCATCTGGTCGGGGCGTTTGTCATGAAATTTTCGGGCATAAGCCAGACTTCCTGAAACTCCCATATTGAAATAAACAGAGTGAATGTCTCCATCCTTTTTTTCTGAATCAATTTCAATCTTCACTTCATCACCGTACTGAAGATTTTTAGGTTTGCCATAAACAGGGATGACATGATAAACATATTTATGTTCATATTTGACCGAAAAATCTTCCCAGAAAAAGGATTGTACCGGTTGTTTATCGGTATCAAACAGTTGTCCCGGATCAATTTTATTGGCCGTTTCAGGGAAATATTTGAAACCCCGAAGCGGATAGCTTTCATTTTCTGTAAGATCATCCCTTTTGATTTCAAAACCCAGAAAATCGTTCCGGTTCACTTTAGTATCATCGGTGATCCGAACTGAAAGCAGTGCTACATGTGTACCTGTAATTGCAGTGACCTGCAATCCATTCTCTTCATTTCTGTTTCTCATATCATTATATTTAAAATCATTTTAAAATTAATTCATCACAAAAGATTGATGAGTTAACCTTCCCCGACAATCGGGGAAGGTTATTGCAAAAGAGAATCGTTGGTTTTTATTGTGTATTTGTAAGTAAATTTAAACGCTGTCCAAGTTCTGTTAATTTGAAATAGGAGCGAGTGTTCATAACGACCTCTTCGATGATGCTTTTCGATTTCAATACATCAAGAATGACTACGATTTTGCGCTCGTCGAAACGTGTGCTTCTAATAAAACCGTTCAGATTATTGAATTTATATCGCGAACTCTGCATTTCGGTCAGTAGCTTGTTGATATCGCCAATGTGTTGGTTTGTCTGCTCATCCCACCCATCAAAAGTCACACCGTTCTGATAAGTCATATTGCTGTTACAGTCTGCCATATTATTTGTTTTTTATGAAGAGTCATTACTCCCCGTTAGCAAGTTAAATTTCAATATTAATTTGTTTCTTATTATCGGTAAAATAGCATTGAATAACCCCAATAATCTCAGGAAACGATCCAAAGTTACATTCACAACATTGTCAAAAAAAGAGTAGTTCTACCTGTTTTTGTAAAACAGGTAGAACTACCTACTCGAAATGAAAATGATAATGATTATGTATGTATACGTTGTGATTTATGGGATATAAACCATCATGTAGATTATTTATCTACAATAGTTTAGTGCATATTTTTATTCCTTCGAAGATTTATTATATTATTGTCTGGTCCAAATACCCGTTAAGCCGTCTTTTCGCCCTTCGCATGAATCGTTGATCAATTTGAAGCAAAGTGTACCGCGCGAAATTGTAAATTCATAGGTTCCATCAGTTGGACAAGCGGCTCCGCCAATATCATTCAATATAACTTTATTGTCTACGAGGCTGTAATAACCCCAAACATCGATTTCCTCATCGCCAAAGATATCGGTTTGTACTTTATTGTCAGGCATAAAGGTTCTTGTCACAGTTCGTCCGGCAGATTTTTTCTGCCAAACACCAATAATTGATGATTCAGAATGAGCAAGTTTCTTTATCTCTTCATTTTTTCGTGTTCCCCAACCTTTTACCAACGCTAATTCAATAAACGGAGCATCATTGGCTAAGGGATTGTTTTTTACATCCCCGATATAAATTTGTTTTAACAGGTCGTAACACAGCCGATTTATATTTTCGCCTTTGGGATGATAACACGAAACATTCGACAAGATAATGACGGCACATTTTGCCTTTACATCCATAAATATCGACGAGCTGTATCCATCCATTCCTCCGTTGTGCATGTACCAGTTACAGGTATTTCCACCTAATTTATTAATGTGCCAGCCAAGTGCAATATCAAGGTAGTCACTTTTGTAAGTTGGTTTTCTTTGATAAGCCAATACCGTATCGTTCGAAAAACTGGCGGCAATAAATTTCGACAAATCTGTCACATTTGATAAAATACCTGCTGCTGCCTTTAAAATATTGGGTTGCCAGTTTGGAATTACTTTCCCTGTCGAATCGCGCCCCTGAACAACGAGGTTTTCTACTTTTTTGATCCGGGAGGTCGATGTTTTCATGTTGTACTTCGAGAATATTTTCTCCTGCAACAATTCTTCATATGGCATGCCTGTCCTTATTTCCAATAAGTAACCAAGCAACCCGGCGCCGAAGTTGGAATACAGATATTTTTCGCCGGGAGTTGAATTCAGCACTAATTGATGCTGCAAATAATTCCTTAGCAATACGGTGTCGTACTCCGATTTATAATTATCGGGCATGGATGGAAGTCCCGAAGTGTGATTTGCCAGCATCTTAAAAGTGATCAGATTGCGATTTTTCTCAGTTTGTCGTATGGTGAAGGGTAATGTATTTTTGATTGGCTCGTCTATATTTATGATTCGCCGACAGGCCAGATCAGAAAGAATAGTCGATGTAAATACCTTGGTAATCGAACCGATCTCAAAAACAGAATCCTGATTGCTGATGTAATCAATTGAATCGTTAAGCTTTATTAGTCCTGTAAATGAGACTTTATTGTTATTCAAAAATGCAATCGATAACTGTGTCCCGACGGGAAAATCCGAAACATATTTGGTGATTGAATTGATCTGAGCGGATGTCAAATCCCTTTTCACAATCCTAATCTGAGAAAAAATGGAAGTTTTAATGGTGCAAAATACCAGGATAAAAAGCGTGATTAATAATGTTTTACTTTTCATGATTGGAGAGAAACATAATTTGTCTTTTCCCAAAATTACTAAAATATTTAATAGACATAAAAAAGGCCTGACAGGTTTTCGAAACCTGTCAGGCCTAATAAAAGAAATAAGTCTAACCATCTGCTAACCTTATCCCTTTTCTTCGGCTTTGTATTTTTCTGTTTTCTTCCAGGCTATAAATGCAACAACACCAACCAAAGCAAAAACAACGACTACCACGAGTGGAAATTTTAATCCTTCGCCGCTACCATACGAATGCAATCCTGAAAGGTAATAATTCACACCAAGATAGGTCATTAACACCGAAAGGAGACCAATAACCGAAGCCAGATTAAATGCAAACCACCCTTTGAAGCCGGGGATTTGCCGCATGTGGGTGATGAACCCATAAATCAGGATGGTTACCAGGGACCAGGTCTCTTTCGCATCCCAGCCCCAATAACGTCCCCACGATTCGTTGGCCCAAATAGCACCAAGAAAAGTGCCGATGGTGAGAAAATAGAGTCCCAGTATCATTGCAGCCTCGTTGATGACGGTCATCTGATTAACTGTCAGCCTGATTCTATTTCGGTTTTCAGGATTTTGGAAGGCAATCATCAATAGATTGATTAATCCAATAATTGCACTTACGCCAACAAATCCATAACTTGCGGTGATTACCGCCACATGGATGGTTAGCCAATATGATTTAAGTACCGGTACCAGATTTGTGATTTCAGGGTTGAGCCAGCTCATCTGTGCAACAAAAAGGGTAAGTCCCGACAAAATTGCCGCTGCTGCAAGTACCATGGGATTGCGGCGCGCAAAGATCAGTCCGGCAAACATTCCGGCCCAGGCGATGTAAATCATCGACTCGTATCCATCGCTCCAGGGCATATGTCCGGAAACATATCCCCTAATAATCAAACCAGCACAATGGGCAAGAAACCCAATAAACAAACCAATTACAGTGTAATTGACAGCCTTTCTTTTTAGTGCTTTACCTGTAAATAGTGCATGAAAGTAAAATCCAAGAAGAATAAATCCGAGCAGAACATAGCATCCAGAGAGATCTTTAAAAATATTAATGTGATTGTACAGAATTTCGAGTTGTTGTTTCGACTTTCCGGGTATTAGCACCGATCCGTATTGTTGTTGATAACTGGTAATTTCTGATATCGATTGATGGCTTAGTTCCAAATTTCCGGCTTGCAATGCTTTCAGAAAGTTTGGAAAGAGATTGGCAACACGTAACGAGTCGGCGCCAAAATTTGCTGGAATCAATCCAACCGGAGCGTACCATGTTTGATCTGTGGGTTTGATTGATGGAAAAAACCGGAAAACATCGCCATGATAAACCTGGTAAACAACATTGAGCCGATCATCAACTTTAATCACATTGTTGTCGTAAGCCTTGCGCTCTGCCGGTTTTTTGCCGTATGCTATTTGTACATCACTGGCCAGTTTATAGCTTCCATGATCATCGAAGAAATCGGCAAATGTTGCTTTTCCTTCCGACCGACCAAGTTTTGCTTCGATCTGATCGTCTGAAATGGCAATCATTTCTACCTGTTGCCAAACCTGCGGGTGAACAGCCATTCCAAGTACGACCTGTTCGGGTACTTGCCCCATTAAACTTTCAGAACGTGAGACTTTCATCACTACTTCGTAGGCGAGCGTGCTGAATGGTTTTATTCGTCCGTCGTGTCCCTGCACCCAGACTTTAGCAAAATCACTTGCAATGGCGGGTGAAACGGGTTGCGGTTCAGCGGCCATTGCCGAATAACTATTCTGTAAAAGAAAAATTACAAGCATCGTAGTTACAGAAGCGGCGCGTTTCATTAATCCGGCAAAACGGCTCTTTGAATTAAAAATCGATAAGAGGATTCCTAAAAAGAGGAAGAAATAGCCAAGGTAAGTGAGTGTTGTCCCTGCAACATCCTGGTTAACCGAAAGAACGGTACCTTTCTCATCCTGGTCGTATGAAGATTGATAGAAACGGTATCCCCGATGTTTGAGTACATTATTCATAAATATTTTGTGATTTTCGTTCAATCCCTGTTCTTTATCTGTAAGTGTAATCAAACTTTCATACGACGAAGGACTATTTGAACCTGGATATCGCACGAGATCAAAATGGTTTAATTTCAGTGAGAATGGGAGGACGATTTCTTCAGGACCTATCCACATTCTGTAATTTACGCCATTAATGAATCCTGTATACTTTGGCGATAAATCCTGTGATGAGGTCCAAATTGTTACCGACTGTTGTGTGTTGTTTTCATTGAGCTGAACAATGAGTGCATTTTCGCCGGTTGCTGTTCCGTTTCCGGGATAGGCTACAACTTTTGCGGCGGGTAAAAATCTTTTCACGACAAGCGCCACATTCGAAATACGGTATAATACCTTTTCGTTGCAGGGAATTTCGATTCCTGGAGGGAACATCAGCGCATCTTTGCCCTGCATATCCATCGTTCGGATCGTATCTTTTGAATAGAGCTTTAAGGAATCGCTTTTAAAAATAAAACGGACCTCCGAATCAGTATTAAAACCGACTGTTGTTCCATTAGGCGTAACGACCTTGCCTGATCGTAGTAATTCGGTGTGCATTGTTCCGTTTTCGGCATAGACCAGCTCAATAATTGGTTCTCCCTGTGGGTCAGCCTCAATGCTTCGCAAGGCATCAACCAGATAGTTGACTGATTTGATGCCAATCTTCTTATCCCCGATTTTGAATGCTTCTGAAAGCTGACTTCCGGAATTAGCTTCGAAATCAGCTGAAGTGGATAATTGGTGTTTTTCGCCTTTATACTCAGCGGCAATATTAAATTTGGTGACGGACGAAACAATGATATTGCTGCTTTCACCTTCACGGATGTGCATCGAACCCTCTTTGCCAAAATAACGGGTTACTCCGGCCCCAATAATAATCAGAATAAAGGCCAGATGGAAGACACCCAAGGTTAGTTTTTGAGGTCTATAGAGTTTAAACCGGATAAAATTGGCAATCATATTGGCCGTGAGCAGCAGCAAGATCAATTCGAGCCACCATGCGTTGTATACCATTGCGCGGGCCGCTTCAACGCCATAACTGTTTTCGACAAATGTTGCGAATCCCAACGAAAAGGCAAACAGAAGCAGCAGAAAACCGGCGGTTGACATTGAAAAAAGGAAATTGAAAAAATTCTTCATCCGAATAAATTTTAGAGTACTAATATAGAATAAAAAACAAAGGCAGGTGTTTGTTCACCCGCCTTTGAAAAACTATTTAGTCTTTTGTGTTTGACGACATCCTAATTATTATCGTAAATATTTCAATATCATAACAAATAAGAGGATAATCGCGAACAGCGTTAATAGTGAATAAGGATTTGCAAAATTGATGGTCCAGCCAAAACCCTCCATTCTTTTTGGCGGGAAAATCCGCTTGTCTTTTTTATTAAAATAGAATATACCCAATTTCCAGTTTGAAGGATCATCGTGCCATTGATTCAAGGTCTCCCGGCTTGGTTCTTCCGATTCTATCATATTTCTCAGGAATTAATTGGTTTCAAATGTTTGACTTGATAAAAGATTAACTATTGCATATCCGTTTTCATCTTAATTTCTTCAAACTTCTCTTTGATTCTTTTTAATTCATTGAAATGAAAATTTTTAAGGTTAAGCGATTTAATACCTTCGGGTAATTGCAGACGGATTTCAGAAAGTTTTATTTCAATATTTCTTATTTCAGAAAGATGTAAGGTTTCTGCAACCTTATTTGGGGGAAGTAAATATCTCAACTCCAGATCATTCCATTCAATAAAATATTTCTGGTTTCGGATATTTGAATATCCAATGAAGAAGAAAATGATTCCCTGCAGAATAAAAATAACATTATTCCAATCCCCTCCCCAAAAGGCTGTTCTGAAGCCAATTTGGAGGGAGTGTAAGAATAGAATCATTCCAAGTAAAAAAGAGAGAATTCCAGTAATTAAAAGGAATCTATTCCATCCATTTTGCATACTAAAAATCTTAATTTTTTCCATAAGTCGATGATTAAAACATTAGCTATTTTATCTCAATTGTATTCCCGGTCAATTTTATTGTTTTAACAACCGAATTTTTACCGGGGAGTGCGCCACCGACTGCAATTTCGAAGGTACCTGCTTCTACAATCTGCTGAATATCGCTATTGGTTATTGAGAAATCTTCGGGTTTGAGGGTAAATGTAACCGATTTCTGTTCCCCTTTTTTCAGATTCACGCGTTGGAATCCTCTTAAGGCAGTGATTGGCACTTCTGTAGTTGCTGTTTTATTCGAGACATAAAGCTGAACAACCTCCTCCCCATCCATTTTCCCTGTATTTTTAACATCAACTGTTATATTTACAGGTGAAGTGGTCTCGGCAGTTTCAGTTGTCTGTAAATTGCTGTATTCGAAAGTTGTATAACTTAATCCATAACCAAACGGATAGAGTGGAGTCCCATTGAAATAACGATAAGTACGACCCTTCATATCATAGTTCGAAAAATCGGGAATATCTTTCTCCGATTTGTAAAAAGTGATGGGAAGTCTGCCTGATGGATTGATTTCGCCAAATAATAAACGGGTCAAAGCTGCGCCGGTTGTTTCGCCGGGATAGAAAGCCTGGATAATGGCCGGCAGGTTCGCATCTTCCCAGTTCATGGCCATCGCGCTTCCACTGAAATTGACAAAAACTACAGGTTTGCCGGTTTTATGAAGGTCTTTCAGCAAATCTTCCTGGATCTTAGGAAGATTAATATGGGTACGGTCGCCATGCGAGAAACCGTCGATTACCAAAGGCATTTCCTCGCCTTCGAGTTCGGCTGATATCCCGCCGCAAAAGATCACAACGTCGGCTTTGGCAGCAGCTTCGAGCGCCTCTTCGCGATAATCGTGTGATATTTCAGCCCACGTGAGGGTGGCAGATGGTTCGACGCTGTTTTCCCAAGGTGATAATCCGATGATAAATTCGGCTGTGATCTCATATTTTTTCCCTTTGATAAGTGCTACACCCTTTGAGTCTGCATCTTTGTTGTCGATTTTTAGGATTACATTTCCTCCAAACTGGTACGTGCCCGATTTTTTTGGAATCAAGACACCGCTCCAGCGAACCGAAAACCGTTCTTCAACCAATTTATTGATCGGCGATTTTACCCAGTAGAAATCAATTTTGGGATCGATCTGTACAATTTTAGGTGTCCCTTCGAATCCGGTATTGGCAAAATATTCGGCTTTCAATCCCGGTTTTAGTTTTCCATTTTCCATGTGGAAAAAATTATCGGACTCAATAATATTCTGATTGACATAGACTCCGGGTACAATTTGGCATCCAGGTGCATAAATCAAATTCGAAGTGCCTAATTTATCGCGTAATGCTTTTAGCGGGGTTATAGGATGGATTGGGTTGCCGTTGTAATTGCCGATCAGGATGGCGAAATTATTGGCATTTGGGCCGATCAGCGCGATCTTCTTTACATTTTTGAGTGGAAGAATCCCATTGTTTTTAAGCAGCACCAACGATTTTTCGGCCGCCTCCTGCGACAGTTTCAGGTTTTTTTCTGATCCAACC
>Ga0302286_10003082_pt1 | contig 11319 bp, 9 predicted proteins | sample III_Fen_E2_3_FD_198765 | JGI IMG/M metagenome (GOLD analysis project Ga0302286, IMG submission 198765) | Peat permafrost microbial communities from Stordalen Mire near Abisko, Sweden - III_Fen_E2_3 | ecosystem: Environmental > Terrestrial > Soil > Wetlands > Permafrost | place: Sweden: Abisko...
TACATTACCATCATTTGTCACCAGAGTAAAAGTATAATTTGTATTGGTTGTAACTACCGGTGCGGTGAATGTTGGCTTCGATGCTGTTGTCGAACTGAGGGCCACTCCGGAAGGGGCTGTCCATAAGTAAGTAAGTGCATCACCGTCAGGATCGGAAGATGCAGTTCCATCCAGTGTTACAGTTACACCTTCACTTGCCGAGTGATCGATACCCGCATTAGCAACAGGTACCTTATTAACCTGTTTTACCGTAATCACTACCTGGTCAGCTGTTGAGTTTAAAGTTCCGTCGTTTACTACAAGCGAAAAAGTATAGGGTGTGTTTGTCATAACTTCAGGAGCGGTAAACGTTGGCTTTGCAGTTACCGTGGAACTGAGTGTAATTCCAGCCGGAGCGGTCCATAAATAAGTGATTGCATTATTGTCAGGATCGCTTGAACCGGAGCCATCAAGGGTGACGAGGGTGTCTTCATTGGGCGACTGGTCGGGTCCTGCATTGGCGATAGGAGCCTTATTCACCTGTTTGACAGTGATTACAACCTGATCTGCTGGCGAATCAACGGTCCCGTCATTCACGATTAAGGATAGGGTATAATCGGTATTGACTGCCACTTCAGGTGCAGTGAAAGTAGGCTTTGTAACAGTTGCAGAACTCAACGTAATCCCAGCCGGGGCGGTCCATTTATAGGTCAGGGTATTGCCATCCGGGTCCGAGGAGGCTGTTCCATCCAAAGTAACCATCGCTCCCTCGTTTAGGTTCTGATCAGGTCCTGCGTTAGCCACTGGAGCCATATTAACCTGTAATACCGTGATGTCAACCTGATCCGATGTAGAGCTCGTTGTTCCGTCGTTTACGACCAGTGTAAAGGTATAGAGGGTGTTTACTGAAACCTGAGGGGCAGTGAATGTTGGTTTGGCTACAGTTATTGAACTAAGTGTTATACCAATTGGGGCAGTCCAGAGATAAGTTATCGGATCACCATCAGGGTCTGCCGAAACCGAGCCATCCAGGATTACCGGATCACCCTCATTTAAGGATTGGTCTGGACCGGCATTTGACACTGGGGCTTGATTGACGGGAGCCACAACCGATAATTTTACAATGGCAGATTCATCGGGTGAATAGGTGGGGGCAGTTATTGGAAGTCCCGTGATTACATCGAAATACTCTGCTGTAATACCTGAAATTTCCTTGCTCTTGCTCGAATCCCAGAATTTATAGGAAATTGGGTTCCCGGTAGTGTAACCGTTTGTAAGACCAACATCTTTTCCAGATGCTGCTATGGCCGCATAGGTATTGTAGTCAGAGACCAAAATAGGTTGTGACAGTATAACCACACCACAACAGATTGAACCATCAAATGTAGCTATTTCATCACCTGCTTCCAGATTTACTCCTCCATTGGTAGCTGTCACAACATTGATATTCATATGATCTATTCCGACACCTTCATAAGCCAGAACGAAATGTCCCTGGGAATAACTAAACCCGCTTATAAGAAGAAAAAGTCCCAATAGAGTATATCTTTTCATTGGTTATTTTTTAAGGTTATAAAATTATCCTGTAAATCTTTTATCAGGCTAAACGCCTTTAAAAGTAACGATATATTAGCCATTATCCTACTTTGTAAAAGTTTTATTTGAAGAATGATAACATTATTAAAGTTGTATAAACTGATGATCTTCCAATGTTTGTAAGTAAATCAGCTTCTCCAGAAGTCCGGTTGAGCATACTCTGTCGACAATCCTTACCGGCCTTCAAAGATGACCTGTCTGGACTGTCCGTTCACCTTGAAAAAATACACTCCTGGCACAACCCGTTGTCCTGAATCATTACTGCCATTCCACTTTATAATTATAAATCCCTTGTTTATTCCCCGGTATAAACTCTTGATTCTTTGTCCCTTCAGGTTATAGACTTCAACCGTGATTACATCCTGTCTGAAATTCTGAATTTCCATCGTTATTTCGTGTATAAACGGATTGGGGAAACATTTAAATAAGGCTGAATAATCTGTTATTTCGAAATCTGTCAAATGATTGGTATTTACAATAGCAAACAAGGATGCGTTTTTCTCAAATACTTCTTTTCCAATCAGTTTCTCCATATTCAGTTTGTAAGTTTGGCTGCCCCTGTATAGTTTAACGTCAATTGGATCTCCTTCGCAATACCCGTTTGCCACCCCGTTCATCTGATCATTAAACGATGCCGGAATGCTTATGCTCCCCTCAATGAATTGTTCTGCTCCGATGGTTGCAGATCCCAAGCAAAGGTTACCGTCAAATATCCCGATCTCATCACCTGACATTAATCCTGAGGTTTGCAGGTCTACCATGTGAATGTTCATGTGTTCTGTTCCGTTACCGGTGTAAACAGGTCTGAAATACTCAGATCTCTGCGCATCTGGCAGGATAAGCGCCGACTTGGTTCCGCTGGCAGGAATGGTTAAAATGCAATTGGAGCTTACATTGATTATATATCCTTTACCGGTCAGGAAGTTACTGATATTGTTTTCCAGCCACCAAACGCACCGAAGTTTTCGATGGTTTTCCCCGCTTCGTCCATCACCTTTTTAAGCTTTCCGGCATCGATCAGCGACTGAACCAAAGCTTTTGCATCCTGTGTACTGCCAGAGGGATAGGAGATAATGTTCAACCCGGTGTTTAGAGTTAAATCCATAGGTAGCTGAACTGCAAAACCTGTTAGGGTATGCGTTGCTGCAGAAGAGACATTTACTTTATATCCATTGGCAGTGTTTAAATTACCGATGTTGTTTTTCCAACCTCCGAATGCACCAAAGTTTTCAAGGGTTTTACCGGCTTCGTCCATCACCTTCTTGAGCTTCCCTGCATCAATAAGTGGTTGGAACAGGACTTTTATATTCGGATTTGCAGGGATTACATAGGCCGAAATGATGTTCCACCCCGTATTTAACGCTATAATCTGAACCTGGCTTCCTCCTGCTTGATTGACAGTTACGACCTGGGATGCTATACCAGTGGCAGAAACAGTTACTGAGGCTGAACGTAAAGCGCCTGAATTCAATGAGGCAGTAAATGTTAAGGTTCCATTGCCAATTCCTGATGTGGGCTGCAGGGTGAGCCAGGTTTGATCAAAAGTGGCAGTCCAGCCAGCATTTGAACTGATATCCACACTGGCCGTACTACCTGCACCGGCGGCAATACTTACGGTAGGTGCCGAAAGGGTGCCGAAAGGCATTTCGATGATATTCGTGAAATCCTGCCATTGGCTGGATGCCGAATAGTGGCCTGATGTCTGGACAGGAACGAAAAGCTTGCAGATACTTTTATCAATATTGCCAAAGACGTCAGTAACACCGCTTAAATTAGACGGTACAGGATTTTTCGCTGTTATCGAAGTCAGACCCGTACAGCCATAAAAAGCGCTATTCCCAAGAGAATTAACCGCAAGTGGAATAGTAAGTGTGGTTAATCCGCTGTAGCCATAAAAAGCACAGCTCCAAATTATGTCCACCGATGCCGGAATAGTAACTGAATTCAGTCCGCTGCAGTTTTGAAAAGTGCCAAATTCAATGGTTGTAATAGATGAGGGTATATCTATTGAAGTTAAACCATTACAACTCTGAAATGCACCATATTGTATGGAAGTAACAGACGAAGGAATAGAAACCAAAGTTAATTTGTCGCATTCCAGGAAAGCTCCGGTTTCAACCATTTCAACGGAAGACGGAATGCTGTAGATGCCTGTTTTCGATATCGGACAATTCAAAAAAAGTCCTTGAAACTTGCTGCTTTAGCCTCTATCCAGCGCCGAAAGTCAGGTTTTTATTTATGCATCTTCACTTAAGTTACGAATATTCAATCTAAAATCCTGTAAACGAATTAATTATTTTAATGAAATTTTAGCTTGTGCGGGAAAAATAAACGTGGAATTTGAATTCAACCAAGCATAATTCATTTTTAGACTCACTTTGATAAGCTTCCATCTTTTATTCCTGATTTTAATCCAGCGGACTATGGACAAGCCTGATCAGGCACTCTCCCAAACTGTGTAACGGCCTGGGACAAAGCAGGACATTGTGTATACCTTGTGTATACCTTGTGTGTACCTTGTGTATACCTTGTGTGTTTAGGAATACATATGCTACACTTATGCTATACTCCATATTTACTCCATGTATACTCATATACCAGCCTTGGTATAAGCCGTTTAACACGCGAAATCCACCCGTTCATTTTTTAATCATGAGCAGGAATAAATGTTGAAGATTGAAATGTTAGGAATCAACAAGGAAGGACACTCTCCCCGGGAAAGAGAAAAATGAATGCTGGACAGTCGATGTGGAGAAATCTTTTGACATATTTAGTATTCCATCCTTCCAGATAACATGGGTAAAAGGATGGAATCCTATCGTGCTGACCTTTTTGCAGGACAGTAAATTCTTTCAGGAATAATTTATGCAATCCTTTTTCCAGCCATTGGGCCGGGTTTCAGGCTATAAATTTCTTCAATGTGAATTAATATGACGGCCTTGGGTTTAGTCATCCCGTTTTTTAAAGACATCTCTGCAGATTTATCATAGATGGCTCCATCATTAAGGACTTCAGGAGTGCCCAGGAAGCGGTACCCGTCAAGAATTTCCCTGTTTACGACGGCCACTGCCACTTTCGATCCACCCAGTATATTCAGATAGGTAGCACCGCCGGTACCCTCGCTGAAAATCAGGGTTTCATCATCAAAGACCCGTGTTGAGCGCTTGGGAGCATTGTTCGGCATGCCATCACTGGTGACAGTGGCCAGAAAACACTGCTGAGTCGAAATCATTTCCTTCATTTCCTGCGTAAGTTGTGCCATGATAGGTTTACTCCTTTTAGATTGATTAAACGAATAATTGTGTAAAACAAATGATTTTCAACGATCAGAATTCACTCAAAAATGAGACTTTCCTGAATTGGAATCAATTTCAAAATTACAAACAAAAAACAAATCAACCTATCCCGGATGCAAGAAAGATGATCACTGGCGGTTTTAATAGTATGATCCATAATGCACCCATAGAACTTCATTTTATTCAGGGAAAATGAATATATTTACCCTTCAGGGTGTTCTTTCTGAACATTTTAATGATATGCGATATGAAACATATAATGAGAGTTATCGGCCTGCTAATCATTTTTGCAACCGTAAAAACTGTTATTGCACAACAAGTGTTTCATCTGGAAGAAATTGGTCTTGCAGCCGCGCTTGAACGGTCGAAAGCTGAGCACAAACCCGTGCTGCTGATGTGCTATGCCAGTTGGTGCCCTCATTGCGCTGCGATGAGAAAAACAGTGTTTACTGATCCCGGGGTCGCCGATTTCTATAATGAGCACTTTATCTGTGTCGCCCAGGATATGGAGAAAGGCGAAGGAGTGGAACTTCACGAAAGTTTAAAGATTGAATCTTATCCCACCTTCATCTTTTTTGACAGCCAGGGAACAACCCTTTACCGTATGACAGGAGAGTTTAAAACGGCGCAATTTATCTCGGAAGGGATGTATGCCCTTCAGCCTGAAAAACAGTTGCCCCATTTGAAACAGCAATTTGAAAACGATGTGAGCAATGCCGATAATTGCTTACTTTACCTGAGAGCCCTCAAAAAAGGAGGATTGGATTGTTCTTCGATGGTTAAAGCCTACTTTGCCACACAAAATGAAAAACAATTACTCAGCGAAAAGAACTGGTTGATCATCTCCAACGGAATTACAGATATCAATTCGCGGGAATTTCAATTTGTACTGAGTCATCAGAAAGAATTTGCGGCAATCACCTCAACGGAAAGAGTGGAGCGGAAGATTATCTATCTTGTAAGGGAAATGCTGAATCCGCTTGTGGCAGCCAAGGATACGGTTAACTATTTTATTAAGCGGGAACCAGCGGCAGCCATTCATCTGTATCAGGTTGACTCACTACTCTTCTACTTCGATGTCCTGTTGTCTGAATCGACGGGCAACTGGAAGGCTTATCAAAAAACAACCTTGGCATCGGTAGGGACTTATGACTGGAACAGTTATTCACGACTGATTGAAATAGCCAATGTATATCTTAGTCATATTTCGGATACTATGGCTTTAGCTCAGGCGGTGAAATGGACAAAAAGGTCGCTGGAATTGCAGAAGGAATACGGTACCTGTATTTTAGGCGCAAAACTCGATTTGAAAATAAACAACAAGCAGGACGCTATTCAACTTTTGCAACAGGGAAAAAAGATTGCACTGAAGGATGGATGGGATTACACCGAGGGGGATAAGCTTCTGGAAGAACTGCAAAAAAAATAAGCAAATAAGTTGTCACAGCTTTTGCATCAGAGGAATCCTCATTTAAGGCTGCTCAGGTTAAAATAGCTTTCCGGGATGGCAGCATCCAGTTGAATTTCCTGTATAGTCATTTTAGTCCCCGGGCCCTCTTTCAACATATCCTTATAAACAAATGACAGTGGGTACCAGCGCCCCTGAATCTTTTGGACACTGGAAAAGGTGATGCGCTTGAGCAACTTGCCACTTTTAGCAAACATATCTTCTTTTAAGGGGACGAAGCGTTCGGTATCCACCCACATCTTACGGGTGAAATAACTGACATCGGGGATGATAGCCGTTAGGGTCACTACCCAGCATTTCGCACCGTCGATGGTTTCTGTACCCGTCACTTCAGCCTTGTATTGCTCCAGGAGGGGTTTGTCGTTCATCATGTCTTCATACGACATATCGCTGCCCATCACCGACTGACGCAGCATGTGACCCGAAATCTGCACCGTACGGTCGGTGGCAGGGGAATAGATCCACAGCTGATTGTCGAGTTTCAACATCTTGGTGCCTTTTTCACGGGCAGGAGCCAGGTATTCGGTAAAAGCTTTATGATCTCCCTCTCCAAAGGTTTTCGATACCATCGTGCGCTTGGTACGTTCGGTTCCAACTTCCATAGAAGCAGTTAACACGCGGGTTTTGGCCGACATGTTATTGTCCACTTTATCCAGAATGGTTTTGCCTGAAGGGTAATTCTGAGAGAACGATTGCACCGTAATTAGTAGCAACGGAATGATTATTTTTATTTTATTCATAGTATAAAAATTTCACGAATTAAAACGGATTACACGAATCGCTTCGTCTGTAATCTGGTACACTTGCTAATAAAATCATCTATTACACTTTATTTTTATTCTGAATCCTTATTGATTGCTATGTACCAATAAAATGAAATCATAGGTACTGTTCGTGCAATTCGTTTAAATTCGTGTAATCATTATTATCCCTCCAGTTCCTTGAACAGGTTGGCTGTTTGCCTCTTATAGATACCTATCCCGGCAAGCATGGCACCAATAACGGTTGAAAATATGCCGGGGACAAAGCCAATGTACCAGGTGGTAAGGTTGATATGGGCACGCATGACGGATGACATTAAGAAGTTGGAATCCTTCAACATGTTGCCTAAATTAATCCCAACCTTTTGCATGTACCATGACAGAAGCAAGCCAATCAATACACCGATCACCGAACCCACAATCCCAACAAGCAAAGACTCTGCCACAATGGAGCGATAGACTTCGTGCTTGCTTTCGCCGATAGCCAGACGTAAGCCGAATTCGCCATAGCGTCGCAGTCCGCCCAGTAGGCCAGCGTTCCACAACACAATAGACATGGCGATTAAAAAAATCAATATGATGATCGTCTGTATGTTTTCAGAATAGGCCACCATAAAGCCCATGTCATTCATATCTGACAAGGGTAACATCACAGGAGCGAATTTATCTTTGCTGCTTGCGTATTGAGCATTAAATGTGGCAGCAGTCTGCCTGGCCAGTTTGTTGTCGTATCGCTCATTGGTAAAGAATCCCAGGATTTCACCGGCAGCATTCTCCATGTTAAGAGCTGTACGTACATCTTCAATATCGGCAATCATAGTACCTCTGTCGAGTACGGAGATGCCAAAATGCAGCGTACCCGACACAGTGAAGTTGTACATCGCCATATCACCATACATTCCGCTGGATATCAGGGTCAGCTTATCTCCCAGTTTTAGCTTCATCTTATGGAACAATTCGTCGCTCAGCAACATTTCACCCTTTCGGGCAGGAAAATTCCCGCTCACCAGTGTTGGACCTAAATTCATCCTGCTGATTTCCTCTGTCGAGTTCATTAAACGGATACCCATTCCCGATACGTTTCCCTGCGAGCGTGTATGACCTTCGCTGTCGGGAGCATCCAGCAGACCGCCGAACTGAATCCGTTCAGCCCAGGTTATGGACGGAAATTCTTTTTGTAAACTTTGCTTCAGGGTATCGACACCCACCAGGGCCAGATCGTTGGGAAGCTGGGACATGTTTTCGTTGTATGGACGGGTCATCACTTTGACATGCCCCGTTGTGAAATTTGCCGTTGATTCGATGCCGTCACCAATCACTCCTCCTAGCAGGGACTGCAGAAATACGGTCATGATTACGCCCATAGCCACTACGATAATGGGTATAAGACTTCGCGATTTGTCACGCATCAGACCTTTAAACAAGAATTTGATCATAAAGCTTTCCCCCTTATGGCATCGGTTGGGTTCATGCGGGCAATTTTACGTGCGGGCATGTAACTGACCATTGCGGTTATTATCATGATTAAAGAGATAGTTCCAACTATCAGTTTAAAAGTATAAGCAGGATACATTTTATCAGCCAATGGAATACCAAAACTGCTTACATCCATGGGGATGTGAATACCATAGACAGAAAAGGCAATGAAAAGTGGCAGGCCCCAAATGATTCCAACGATAACAGCCAGCAGGGCATTCATGGTTCCTTCGAGGGTAAAAAGGGAAACGACCTGTTTTTGAGTCATACCCAGGGCCACCAGTGTACCGATCTCACGCTGCCGACGGAAAATGGACAGGACCTGGGTATCGAATATGGCTATCAAGGCCATTGTAAAAAAGATGAAATAGAATACGTTATAGCCTTTTGATTTGGCCTGAATCATTGCCACCGTTTGTTTGGTCAGTTCGGTTTGATCCTTGAAGGGCCAGGCGGTGAGCTTTTGTATCGGGATCTCACCTTTTGTGATCAGGATTGTAGAAGCATTGGGCTGTAGTGTCATTTTCTGCAACTGGTCCAAAGGCAGCCAGATTTGTCCAACATCTACCGTTGGGACCGTCGTTCTGAATATACCTGCCACACGGATATCGATTGCTTCAAAGGTTCCGTTCACATCACGCCAGCGAAGAGTAACCAGGTCGTTTACCTTCAGATTGGCCTGTTTGGCCATGTGAGCACCCATGATGACGGGAACATCTGATCCGTCATTCTTTAAAAGGTAGGTGGGCAGGGCCAGCAATTTCTGATCGGGACGGATACCCTTGAGCAATACCCCCTTCATGCGTCCTCCGGGATAAATGGTTCCTTTGGCATACAGTACGGGCTCAATTTCATGGGCTTCATATTCATTTTTCAAGGATGAAGGCAGAACAGCAGCGCTTGAATCGATAGAGAATGGATCGTAAGGATCGTATTTCTCACTCCAGTACTGTCCTCCGGCAATTTCCCAGGTTACCGTATCGGTCACTGCCTGGCGGTTCCAGCCTTCGAGCAGTCCCTGCATAAATATTATCAGCACGAAGGTGAAAGACAGCACAAACACGTTGAGCCAGGTTTTCAGTCCGTTACCGATTAAACTACGCAGAGCCATCATTATCATCGTCCCTGATCTCATTATCTTAATGTCTTTTTAACTTGTTCATCTGAAACAATCTTCCCGTCAGCCAGCTGGATGATGCGGTGCAGGTATCCAATCACCTTTTCATCATGGGTAGCGAAAATAAAGGTGGTATTCAGCTCCTTATTCAGTTTTTCCATGGTTTGCAGGATATTGTGAGAGTTGGCAGCATCCAGATTGGCAGTTGGTTCGTCAGCCAGAACAAGCTGTGGTCGTTTGACCATGGCTCTGGCAATGGCAACACGCTGACACTCCCCTCCTGACAGCTGCGAAGGCCGTGAACCTGCTTTCTCGGTCAACCCCACCCATTCAAGGGTTTCCATCACGCGTTGCTTACGATCATCGGTATTCATGTTTAAGAGCAACAAGGGAAATTCGACATTTTCGAATACCGTATATACCTGTAAAAGGTTATAATTCTGAAAGATAAAACCCAGTTCTTCTTTCCTAAGTTGGGCCGCTTCTTTTGGGGTCAGATTTCCGACAGATTTGCTTAATACAATAACCTCGCCTTCGGAAGGGACATCCAGGGTACCTATGATATTCAGCAAAGTGGTTTTACCAGATCCGCTGGGACCCACCAATCCTGCAAACTCACCCTTTGTAAAGACAAGATCCACCCCTTTAAGTGCAGTAAAGAACCCATTCCCTATGGGAAACTTTTTTACCAGGTTTTTAACTTCAACAATGATATTCATGTTCGTGTAATTCGTTTAAATTCGTGCAATTCGCATTTCCTTAGAAATTATAATTAACCATTAACTGTACCCCTCTTCCCGCAAAAAGATTATTTCCCTGTGAAGGTGAAGTAATGAGCTGAAAGTTAACAGGATTCCAGTAGCCAATGGCATAGAAAGTCCAGTTATCGTAAGTACGGGTCCAATTCAGGTAATTATACACCAGGTTACGTCCCGGAAGATAAAACACCATGGCCGACAAGTTATCCAGGATGGAAACCGGATAGGTGAATAAAGTCCCCACCAGGTTGAGGGTGGTCCCTTTGACCAGGAACTGATCACCGGTATGGTATCTGAAATATTCAACAGTAGCACCCAGTCCGTTACCTACTCCGAAAGTATAATCGGCGCCCAGGTTCCAGGCATCCTGAATGGTTGGGAGCTTCTCAGCATTTGCCTGTAATTTGGTTACACTGGACTCAAACCACAATCCGATGCCCAGATCCCATTTACCATCCAGGCCTATGCGTGACTCATTCAATAAAGTCCCTTCAGGGGCAATAAGGTTCGAATTATGCACATTCACCTTTCGGTAATTACTACTTACGGCCAGTTGTCCCGGCCCGGCAGGCATCTGGAAGCGTCCTCCAAGTTCAGGTTTCCACTGATCGCTGCCGATGGTCTCAAACCCTTTGGGCTTTTTATTCCCGATCAGGGACCACAACCATATGTTGGCATTGTTCTTAAAATAATATCTTCCCAATGCGCCATAGACTCCATCAGTCAGTTGAAGGGGATCACGCACATCAAGACCATCAAACCACATCAGGGGTCGGAAAAGCTTTGCACTCCCAAAGTTGATTTTCTGCAGACCCAGGCGCACTTCCCATTTGCTTGTTGAATATCGAACCCAGACGCGATAAGGCTT
>Ga0302286_10003083_pt1 | contig 11319 bp, 5 predicted proteins | sample III_Fen_E2_3_FD_198765 | JGI IMG/M metagenome (GOLD analysis project Ga0302286, IMG submission 198765) | Peat permafrost microbial communities from Stordalen Mire near Abisko, Sweden - III_Fen_E2_3 | ecosystem: Environmental > Terrestrial > Soil > Wetlands > Permafrost | place: Sweden: Abisko...
ACGAAGCTCTTGCGCCGCACCACATTGCCACCGACCTGTTCGCGCAGGAAGAGGATGATTGACAGGATAACGCCTGTAGCAGATGCCGCAATCAGACCGACAAAAAGTGCGACGCCGACGACGACCAGAACCACCGAAAAGTCGAGTACGGTTGAACGCGACTCAAGAAAGCGCAGCGGGTCGGTGTCGATCATGCGCAAGCCAACCACGATAAGAACGCCACTCAGTGTCGCCGTCGGAATCCACGCGACAAAAGCCCCGAGCAGCAAGGCTACAAGCAGGGCCGTAACACCTTCCACAATGCCCGAGATCCTCGTCTGCGCACCACTCGACAGGTTGACCATGCTGGCACCCATGGTACCGGAGCCCGGCATGCCACCGATAGCCGACGCCGCGACATTGGCAAACCCTTGTGCAGCCAATTCACGGTCCGGATCGTGACGCGTACGCGTCATTTGATCGAGGACAACGCATGTTTTCAGGGTATCGATCGAAAGCAGCGCGGCTAGCGTGATGGCGCTGCCAACGAGCCCGGCTATCTGCGATAACTTGAGTTCGCCAATCTCGTACCAGCGATTGGTGATGAGCTCAACGTACCCTTCGCTGGATGCTCCAAGCGAACCGACCACCAGGGGATTGCCGGAAAGCTCAAGCATGGACGGATCGGTACTGGCGATCCCGGCATAAGTCAAAACGCCGGCGATGATTCCGACAATGGTTCCTGGAACCGCCTTGGTGAACTTCGGTGTGAGCACCATGGCAAGTACCGTGACGCCTCCGATAACCAGACCCCGCCAGTCCCAGTGCTGTGGAGTGGTTAGCACTTCCAGCCAGGAAAGTCCGGACGGAGCCCCGGCAAACTTGGGCAGTTGGCTGCCGATGATGATCAGGCCGACGCCGGAGAGATAGCCGCTGACGACCGGATAAGGGATGTACTTGATCAAACGTCCGACGCCCAAGAAGCCTATGAGGATCTGGATCAATCCAGTCAGAATACCGAGAACCGTCATCATCAGAACTACTGGAACCGGCTCTACGCCCTGGGCTACCAACTGGATGGCAAAAGCCGAAAGAACGGCCGCGGCAGGAGCACACGGCGCGCTGATCAGTCGATCCGTACCACCAAACGTTGGCGCAATGAGTCCGAGCGCCGTCGCCCCTAGAATGCCGGCCAGCGCACCGAATGCGGCATATTGCGGACTGATCGCCGAGTACACGGTAACGCCGAAAGCCACGGAAGCAGGCAAGGCGACCAGCATGGCCGCGAGGCCGCCCCAGAAATCACCGGAATGGCGCATCCATGTCCCTGAAAACTCGCGCATGACGCATCCCCTTGGTATTGATTATTGTGCCGCGCAGGCTTCAACTATACATCAGCATCAATGGCCGACAACACGGCCAGGCATCGCTGATTGTTTGCCGACGTGTAGTTGAATGCACTAGACTGAACCGCACGCAGTTTTCAACTATTGGGTCAGCGAACTTTATACCGACGACGTCTCTCTGAATCGGTGGGCGATGTTGTTTTTTTCAATCTTATTCTGACGCCACATGGCCTCGCGGCGCAGAACGGGCAAAGAGCGCGCTTGGCTGCCGCCAGAACTTATGTAATGCTTCCTACTCTTGCAGTGCAGCGCCAGACGCCGCACCAACCTTGGGCGAAACCAGGGTTCACTCGTTTTTTTAAAGTAATGGAGACCATGACCAATGTCCGATGCCAAGAAATCCAAAATTGACGGGGTCGCACTGCGTGCCGAAATCGATGACAAGCTGCTCAAATCGGTTGCCGCTGAGCCCATTACGGCCAACACCAAAGAAATCTACAAAGCGCTCTCCCAGGTGGCGCGCGACGAATTGGCGCAACGCTGGGTCAACACGCAGGTCAGCGACCGGAAGAATAAGGTACGTCGCATCTACTACATGTCGATGGAATTCCTCATCGGTCGCACGCTGAACAACGCGCTTTCCGCGCTTGATTTGCGCGACAGCGCTGACGCCACATTCTCGGCGGCCGGCGGCCCCTCGCTGACCGACGTTATTGAGTGCGAACCGGACGCTGCCCTCGGCAATGGCGGCCTTGGCCGCCTGGCGGCCTGCTTCCTTGACTCGATGGCGACACTGGAGTTGCCGTCCTGGGGTTACGGCATGCGCTATGAATACGGCATGTTCGCCCAATCGATCATCAATGGCGGGCAGGTCGAGCATCCGGATTCCTGGCTGGTTGACGGAACCCCGTGGGAGTTTCCCCGCCCCGGCACGCACTTCACCGTTCGTTTTGGCGGTACCGCTGAACATCATGGCGAATGGGCTGAATGGAATGCGGCCGAGGCCGTCGAAGCCCGCGCCTATGACTATGTAATTCCTGGACATGGCACGAAGCGGGTTAGCACACTGCGCCTCTGGAAGGCCGGTGCTCCAGCGCAGATCGACCTGAACGCGTTCAACTCGGGCGACTACGCGCGCGCAGCGGAATTCAAGAACCGCTTCGAAAATATCTCCTGGGTGCTCTATCCGAACGACAGTACGCCGGCGGGGCGCGAGTTGCGCCTGCGGCAAGAGTATTTTTTCGTTGCCGCATCCCTTCAGGACATTCTGTTCCACCACCTGGAAGAATATGGCAGCTTGCATAATCTGGCTGACCAGGTGGCCATTCACCTCAATGATACGCACCCGGCGATCAGCGTCGCCGAATTGATGCGCCTGCTCTGCGACGACTATGGCATGTTGTGGACTGAAGCCTGGGGCCAGTGCAAACGCATCTTCTCCTATACCAACCACACACTGATGCCGGAAGCGCTGGAAACCTGGCCGGTCGGCCTGATGCACTACCTGCTGCCGCGCCACATGCGCATCATCTACCGCATCAACCAGGACTTCCTCAAGGAAGTCGAATTACGTTTCCCTGGCGATGTCGAAATGATTCGCCGCATCTCGCTCATCGACGATGCGGACGGCAGTGAAGATAACAAGCGGGTACGCATGGCCCACCTCTCGATCGTCGGCAGCCATCGCATCAATGGTGTTTCGCAGTTGCATTCGGACTTGATGGTCAAGACCATTTTTGCCGACTTTGCCAAGCTTTATCCGGATCGCTTTCACAACAAGACCAATGGCGTTACGCCGCGTCGCTGGTTGGCTCAGGCCAATCCCGGTCTGGCTGGCCTGCTCGACGAGCGCATCGGCAAGGATTGGCGCCTCAACCTTGATCGCCTCCAGGAGTTGCGGCCGCTGGCAAAGGAGGAAGAATTCCGAACGCGTTTTGCGGCCGCCAAATACAGTAACAAGCTGCGACTGGCCGACTACATCAAGCGCGAAACCGGCGTCATCCTCGACCCGGCCAGCCTGTTCGACGTTCAGGTCAAGCGCATACACGAGTACAAACGGCAACTGCTCAATGTGTTGCACGTCATTACCCGATATAACGCCATTCTGCATGGCCTCGCCGACGACGGGGCGCCACGCAGCGTGATCTTTGCCGGCAAGGCCGCATCATCCTACTTCATGGCCAAGCAAGTAATCCGGCTGATCCACGATGTCGCCAATGTCATCAACAATGACTACCGGACAAAAGACAAGCTGAAAGTGGTCTTCGTCCCCAACTACGGTGTCTCGGTCGCAGAACTGATCATGCCCGCAGCCGATCTCTCCGAGCAAATCTCCACGGCGGGGACCGAGGCCTCGGGCACCGGCAACATGAAGTTCTCGATGAACGGTGCGCTGACCATCGGCACGGAAGACGGTGCCAACATCGAGATTCGCGACAACGTGGGTGCCGAGAATATTTTCATCTTTGGCAACAGCACGCCGCAAGTCGAGGCTCTGCGCAAATCGGGTTACGATCCGCGATCGATTTACCAGAACAATCCTCTGCTCAATGAGACCCTGAACAAGCTTGACGGCGGCTTCTTCTCTCCAAATGATCGCAAACGTTACCATGATGTATTCAACAGCCTCGTGAACTACGGCGATCACTATCTTTTGCTCGCCGACTATGCGGACTATGTTGCCACGCAAGCCAAGGTCGACAAGCTGTACCTGACCCCGAACGAATGGCAACGCAAAGCCGTCCTCAATGTAGCCGGCATGGGAACGTTCTCGTCAGATCGCACCATCCGCGCTTATGCCGAAGACACCTGGAATATGGGCTCACTCCTGAAGAAAGCCTGACATGTTAAGCAAAGCTGAAGTCGTCTCTCTATGCCGCGGCGAACACGGAGACCCGTTCGCCATCCTCGGTCTGCACGCCGATTCCAAGGGGCGCTTGTGGTTGCGCAGTCTGCAACCCGGCGCGAATTCGGTATCGGTGGTTGACACAGAGAGTGGTGAGGTATTGATCGATTTGCCGCAGCGCAAAATCGACGCCTTGGGTGGTGCCTCAGGCTTCTTTGAAGGCTCAATTCTCGGGCGTAGCAAGTCCTTCGACTACCGCTTGCGCATTGCTTGGCCCGGCGGCACTCAGGAGATCGAGGATCCCTACCGTTTCTCTACCGTGCTCGGCGAACTCGATGTCTGGTTGCTGGCCGAAGGCTCACACCTGCGCCCGTACGAGCGCCTTGGCGCGCACCTGCGCGAGATCGACGGCGAACAGGGCACGGCCTTCGCAGTCTGGGCACCAGACGCCCAGCGCGTCAGTGTCGTCGGCGATTTCAACACCTGGGACGGTCGTCGCCACCCGATGCGCCTGCGCCGTGAATGCGGGGTCTGGGAGATTTTTCTGCCCGGCGTCGGGGCCGGTGCCTGTTACAAATACGAAATTCGCTCACGTGATGGCCACGTTCTTCCGCTCAAGGCCGATCCATATGGCTTTGCCGCCGAACTGCGTCCGTCGACGGCTTCGATCGTCTGTGCCTTGCCACAGACCACCACACGCAAATCGATTGCCGCCGGCAGCAAGCTCAATGCCCCCGTATCGATCTACGAGGTGCACCTTGGCTCCTGGCGACGGACGGACGACGGCGGTTTCCCGGACTGGCAGCGCATCAGCGAAACGCTGATTCCCTACGTTGTCGATCTGGGTTTTACTCACCTGGAATTACTGCCGATTTCAGAGCACCCGTTCGACGGTTCCTGGGGTTATCAACCGCTTGGCCTGTATGCACCAACTGCGCGTTTTGGAACAGCCCAGGGCTTCTGTGACTTCGTCACGGCCTGCCATAAGTCAGGACTGGAAGTTGTCATCGATTGGGTCCCGGCACACTTTCCCACTGACGCACACGGTCTCAGCCATTTTGATGGTCAGCCCCTGTACGAGCATGCCGATCCGCGCGAAGGTATGCATCAGGACTGGGGAACGCTGATCTACAACTTCGGTCGGCGCGAAGTATTCAATTATCTGATCGGCAATGCACTTTTCTGGATCGAGCATTACGGCGTCGACGGATTACGTGTAGACGCGGTCGCTTCTATGCTCTACCGCGATTACAGCCGCGCTGCCGGCGAGTGGATCCCCAACATTTATGGTGGCCGCGAAAACCTGGAGGCTGTGCATTTCCTGCGCCGGATGAACGAAGTGCTGGGTCAGGAATGTCCCGGCGCTGCAACCTACGCCGAAGAGTCAACGGCCTGGCCGTCGGTCAGCCGCCCGCCTTCGATGGGCGGTCTCGGTTTTCACTACAAGTGGAACATGGGCTGGATGCATGATGTGCTGGAATACATGACGCACGACCCGATCCATCGCCGCTACCACCACAACCAGCTCACTTTTGGCCTGCTCTACGCCTTTACCGAGAACTTCGTTCTGCCGCTCTCGCACGACGAAGTGGTGCACGGCAAGGGTTCGCTGATCAGCAAGATGGCCGGTGACTATTGGCAAAAGTTTGCCAATCTGCGCGCCCTCTACGGTTTCATGTGGGGGCATCCTGGCAAGAAGCTGCTGTTCATGGGTGGTGAGTTCGCGCAGTGGAACGAATGGAACGACGAGGGATCGCTCGACTGGAATCTGCTCGACTTCCCTGCACACGAAGGTGTGCGTCGTCTGATTGGAGACCTCAACAAGCTCTATCGCAGCACGCCAGCCTTGCACGAAATTGATTTTGACCCGTCCGGCTTCGAATGGATTTCCGCCAACGATTCAGAAAATTCGGTACTCGCCTTTTTGCGCCGCGGCAAGGACCGCTCCAAGGCCATGCTGTGCGTCTGCAATTTCACGCCGGTTGTTCGGCAAAGCTACCGATTGGGTGTTCCCGGCCCCGGCACTTATCACGAACGCCTCAATACCGACTCGCAATACTATGGCGGCAGCAACGTTGGCAACCCATTCGGGGTAGCAACTGCCGAGGCACTGGCATCACATGGTCGTGAATGGTCTGTCTCACTGACCTTGCCGCCACTGTCTACGGTGTTTCTTGAATGGGATCATTGACGACCGATTGCGCACTTCAGGCCGGGCGGCCATGGCCGCTCGGCGCACACTGGGATGGCGCCGGTGTCAATTTCGCCCTTTTCTCGGCGCATGCCGAACGCGTTGACTTGTGTCTCTTCACCGGCGAGCAGGCACGTACGCTGCAACTCACGGAATGCACTGATCAGGTCTGGCACGCTTACCTTCCCGGTGCAGCACCGGGGCTCTGCTATGCCCTCCGCGTCTACGGGCCGAGCGCACCCGGCCACAAGTTCAACCCGGACCGCCTTCTGCTCGACCCCTACGCACGCGAGTTGACCGGCACCTTTTTCTACGATCAGCTTCATTCTTCCGGCAGCGGTCTGAAAGCCTGTGTTGTTGACGAGACTTTCGACTGGGGCGACGACGCACCTCCCGCTATCCCGTGGAGCGACTCAATCCTCTATGAGATTCACGTCAAAGGTGCGACGCGCCAGCATCCGGGCGTTCCCGAAACCTTGCGCGGAACCTATGCCGGGCTGTCCTCGCCAGCCATGCTCGATCACTTCAAGCGCCTCGGCATCACTGCCGTCAACCTGTTGCCGGTGCATTGCTTTCTGGACGAGGAACGACTGGTACGCAGCGGACGGAGCAACTACTGGGGCTACAACACGCTGGCCTTCTTCATGCCAGAACCACGTTACGCCGCGAGGATCGGAGGGCAGTCGGTGGCTGCGGAATTCCGTTCGATGGTGCGTACCTTCCACGCCAACGGAATCGAAGTCATTCTCGACGTCGTGTTCAACCATACCGCCGAAACGGATGAATTCGGTCCGACCCTGTCCTTTCGCGGCATCGACAACACGAGCTATTACCGCCTGCCGCCTGATGCCCCGGAGTGCTACGAGAACTTCAGCGGCTGCGGTAACACCTTCAAGCTCGCCCATCCACGGGTGTTGCAGCTCGTTATGGACGCGCTGCGCTACTGGGTTGGCGAGATGCACGTCGATGGCTTCCGTTTTGACCTCGCCGCAGCACTCACGCGTGACAGCAGCTTTCTTGATGCTATCCGCCAGGACCCTTTGCTGGCACCGGTCAAGATGATTGCCGAACCGTGGGACCTGGGTCCCGACGGCTATCATCTAGGCCGCTTCCCGCCTGGCTGGGGCGAATGGAACGACCGTTTCCGCGATGATATCCGCGCTTTCTGGCTGACCGGAGGAACCGGCATTGCCGGTCTGGCGCAACGCCTTGCTGGCTCCAGCGAGCTGTTTCGGCACGCGCAGCGCGTGCCGCAGGCCGGCGTCAATTTCATTACTGCGCATGACGGGTTTACGCTGCGCGATCTCGTCAGCTATGAACACAAACACAACGAGCTAAATGGCGAGAACAATCGCGATGGGCACGGTCACAATCTGTCGTGGAACTGTGGCGAAGAAGGCGACAGCCGCGACCCCGCCGTCAACCTGCGCCGCCGTCGTCTGCAACGCGCACTGCTGACCACGCTCTTCGTCGCCCAAGGCGTGCCGATGCTCCAGGGAGGCGATGAACTCGGTCGCACACAGTCGGGCAACAACAACGCCTATTGCCAGGATAACGGCCTGACCTGGTTCGACTGGAAGAATGCCGACGGCGCGTTGATCGAATTTATAGCCGGACTGATAGCGCTGCGCCAGCGCTTTCCGCAGCTTCGCCGTCGCCACTGGCTCACAGGCGAACCCAATGCCGAGGGGCAACGTGACATCGTCTGGTGGCATCCAGACGGACGCGAAATGCAGGGAGCTGACTGGGATTCGGCTCAGCACGGAATGCTGGGTTTTGTTCTCGCAGCGGAAGACAACATCGCGCCACGCCTTCTGGTTCTGATCAATCGGCACGATGACTCAATCAATTTCCGCCTGCCGCCGGGTGTCTGGCAGCAACTCTGTGATAGCGGCACGGAAGCCGCATTCATTCCTGAATTGCGTCAAGGCAGTAGCCTGGTGACGGCACGCAGCGTGCAACTTCTCTCCCTGGAATAACGGCCATGCTCAATAATCGCTACAGCGGCATTCTGCTGCATCCGACATCGCTCCCCGGTCCGCATGGTTCTGGTGACTTGGGGCCGTCGGCTTATCACTTTGTCGACTGGCTGGTCGCCGGCCGTCAGTCGCTCTGGCAGATTCTCCCTTTGGGCAGCATCGGGCCGGGAAATTCGCCCTACATGAGCCCATCGGCCTTCGCCGGCAATGAGTTGCTGATCGATCTCATGCAGTTGCGCGAAGCCGGCTGGCTGACCGATGTCGACGTAACGCCCGATCCCTTCTTCAATGAGAATCGCGTCAACTTCCAGGCCGTACAGCGTTTCCGCATGTCCAGACTGCGAGTGGCGGCGGAACGTTTTTTTGCGGATGCTGAGTGTGCCGCACACAAGGCCTACGCCACGTTTTGTGCTGACGCCCAACTCTGGCTCGATGACTACGTTCTCTTCAGAGCCCTCGACAAGAATCATGGCGGCGAGAACAAGGTATGGCAGGACTGGCCGGCCGATCTGAGTCAGCGCAAACCGAAGGCGTTGCGCGAGGCGGTAGAACGACTGGCTGACGAGTGCAATTTCTGGAAATTCTGCCAATGGTGCTTCTTCAGCCAGTGGGCGGCACTCAAGAAATATGCGAATGACCATGGGGTGGAAATCATTGGCGATATGCCGATCTTTGTTTCGCCCCACAGTGCCGATGTATGGGCCAATCAACAGCTATTTGACCTTGACGGCAGAGGCTTCCCGCGCGTCGTTGCCGGCGTGCCACCAGACTACTTCAGCGCCACCGGGCAACACTGGGGAAATCCGCTCTACAAATGGGCTGCCCATGAAAAAGAAGGCTATCACTGGTGGATTGAGCGTGTGCGCACTACGCTCGCATTATGTGATCGGGTACGCATCGACCATTTCCGTGGCTTTGAGTCCTACTGGGAGATTCCCGCCGGTTCGCCAACGGCGATCAATGGTCACTGGAAAAAGGGGCCGGGTGCCGCCGTATTCAACGCCTTGAGCAAAGCCCTCGATAAACGGCGTGGCCAAACGCCAAGCGCACTGCGCGTCATCGCCGAGGATCTTGGCATCATCACGCCCGAGGTCAGGGCGCTGCGCGAAGAACTTGGCCTGCCTGGCATGCGGATCCTGCAGTTTGCCTTCGACGGGCATACCGACAATCTCTACCTGCCGCACAACTTCGAGTCAAACACCGTCGTCTATACCGGCACTCACGACAATGACACGACCGTAGGTTGGTGGAACACGCTGACAGCACATGATCAGGACTATGTTCGACGCTATCTGGGACTCAGCGGAAATGAAATCCATTGGGATTTGATACGCACCGCATCCGCATCGGTCGCAGCGCTTTCCATTATCCCCATGCAGGATATCCTCGGCCTCGATTCAACGAACCGTATGAATCAACCAACACTTGCCGAAGGTGCCTGGGAATGGCGTTTCAATTGGGGTCAGGTGGCGCCGTGGCATGCCGAGCGTCTGTCCGAATTGACCCGATTGCATGGCCGCATTCCTCTCCGCGGCAATAAACCGTAGTCACCAGAGAACCTGATAGAACGACCGAACAATGACCAAAGCATCACGTAGGCGCGCGTTCGAAAAGCACCATGAGCCGCGAAAGTTCCCCTACATGCAGACGTAGTACAATCGAGATACGGTGCTTTTTTGAAGTAATTTTCCCCACCCCCGAAGGAGAACATCATGGCCGAACCAAGCTCTAAAACTGCCGCAAAGCCGACGGCGAAGTCGACCGTCAAGCCAGCAGTCAAAGCAGCGCCAAAAGCGGCTGCAAAGTCACCCGCCAAGGTAAGCGTCGCCAAAGCCAAACCGGCCGCCGCACCGATTGCAGCCAAGAAGCCGGCAGCCGCCAAGCCTGCCGCGGCCGCCAAAGCCACGGCCAAAAAGCCGGCTGTCGTGAAAACTGCTGCCGCTAAGGCTGCGCCAAAAGCGAAAGCACCGAACAAAGCCATGCTCATCACGGATGAACAGCGCTATCGTATGGTCGCCGAAGCCGCGTACTACCGTGCGGAAAGCAATCAGTTCAAGAGCGACCCGTTGCGCGACTGGATTGAGGCCGAGAGTGACATCGCCGCTTTGCTCAGTGGCAGCAAGTAGGTAGCAAAAGCCAGGCGCAACTCAGGGAAGTGCCCGCTGTTGCGCGGGCCTTCCTTCATTGTAGAGTTGATGTAATGCTCAGGTCGTAGCCGGAACAAGGCTGCGATAAAGCGCTTCGTAGTGCGATGCCGAATCGTCCCACGAAAAATCCTGCGCCATGCCGCGCCGTTGAAGCTGCCGCCAGGCGTCTTTCTCATGATAGAGAGCACACGCCTCGCGAATACGCGTTCCGAGGGCATGACGCGAAGCGTCGTCAAAAGCGAAACCGGTTGCGATGTCCGACTGAAGATGACTCGGCGTTACGTCGACCACCGTGTCCGCCAACCCGCCGACGCGGCGAACCAGCGGCAAGGTGCCGTAGCGCAAGGCGAAGAGTTGTGTCAACCCGCAGGGCTCAAAGCGTGACGGCACCAGAAGCACGTCGGCGCCGGCAATGAAGCGATGTGACATTTCCTCGTTATAGCCGATGTGTACTGCAACATTTTCGGGATTGGCCGAGGCGGCATACTGGAAACCGGCTTCAAGTGCACCTTCGCCGGTACCGAGAACGGCAAGCTGCCCACCTTCACGGAGCAGTTCAGGCAAGGCCGCCAGCAGGAGGTCCATGCCCTTCTGCGACGTTAGCCGGCTGACAACGACAAACAGCGGGCCTTGCGCCTGGTCGCTAAGTCCGAGCTCGGCTCGCAGGGCACGCTTGCAAACGTCCTTTCCACTCAGATCTTCACGGCTGTAAGACTGGGCGATTGCCGGATCGTCCGGATTCCAGATCGCGTAGTCCACGCCATTGAGAATGCCGGAGAGATCGGCGCCCCTGTCACGCATGACGCCCTCTAGCCCCCAACCAAATTCCGGC
>Ga0302286_10003084_pt1 | contig 11318 bp, 9 predicted proteins | sample III_Fen_E2_3_FD_198765 | JGI IMG/M metagenome (GOLD analysis project Ga0302286, IMG submission 198765) | Peat permafrost microbial communities from Stordalen Mire near Abisko, Sweden - III_Fen_E2_3 | ecosystem: Environmental > Terrestrial > Soil > Wetlands > Permafrost | place: Sweden: Abisko...
TAATTGTTTCGCTTTTATAATTTGAAAAGATGTTTTGCCAGTCAGCAACTTAACGGTTTGTGTCAAATGATTTGAAGTAACGCCAATCATGGCTGAATAATCGCTCAGGGAAAGATTTTTCTGGTGATTCTCTTCAACCAGGTGGAAAAATCGTTTGACCAGAATTTGTCCTTTTCCCTTGTTCAATATATTATCATTTATTGGATAACGGGACATACAGGTTGTTAAAATCAAATCGAGGAGTGATCGCAATAATTCATTGGTGTAATTGCTAGGCCGGTAGATCTCGTCAATACTCTGCCTGAATATACTTTCAAGGAAGACAACATCACTCTTCTTATCAAGCAGCAAAGGTGGATTATCCTGTTGAATGGTATAAAAGAACGGAAACTCAATCAGGCTGTTTTGATTGCTTCGGTTAAGCAAATAAAAATCGGCTGTGAAGATAAAAATGAACCCTTCGATATCATTCGAAAGTTCAAGCTTATGTGCCTGACCGGGAGACATAAAAAACACACAGGGTGGTTTGATCTCATATTTATTGCTGTCAATCACATGGAATCCTGAACCCTTAAGCAAGTATAGCACCTCAAAAAAATCATGACGGTGAGGATATTTTACACTGAAATGACGGTTAGCATCAAACACTTCAACCTGAAACTGCTGGCTGCTTCGTTCAGGAGAGCTGAAATTGTGCAGACTGTAAACTGGTAATTGTTCCGAGGGTTGCTTCATAAAAACTCATAGAATTTCTGAACCTCAGCAAATGTACTAACAAATTGGCTGAAACGAGGCATTCGGAATACATTCTCACACAACTTCATGATTGGACCTGAACACTTCGCGAATTCGCAACTCTTATATTTTATAGCGACCACCCTTCGAAAACAGAAGAATCTTCCCATGGAACTAAATTACCGTCAAAAGTCAGTTGTCCAGGCCTCAGGCCTGTTAAACGTGCAGTTGCCCGTCCGGAAGATCCTACAGAAAAGAATAAGTCATAAATACCAATTGTGGTCATCACTGTCAATTGTACGTCAAATGTTTTATTTTTCGAATTTTCAGTTAACTTCCAGTTGGATATAGTGCCTTTCGCAGTAACTCCGCCAACACCATTGGCCCCTAACCTGTAATTTGATCCTATCTGGATAATTGCCGTAGTCGAATCAACTGAAACAAAATTAATTCCATGATCGACCCAATAACGTTTTCCCCATCTGTCCTGAAGATAATCTGCCTGCAATACAAAATTCTTATTTTCAAGCATGGATTTCGTTAACTCATAATTTCTTGCATCTTCGATTTTTCGTTTTTCTTTTCTTGAAAGAGAAGAATTCTCATCTTTCCCCTGTGCAAATGTTACGTTTGTGGAAATGATGAATGCGAGTACTATTAATATTTGTTTCATGGCTTCACCCTTTCATTTATTAATATAGTTTGCAACACAAAAATTGTTCCGATGTTTGAATTAATAATTCCAAAATTTACACGTTTAGCAAATATTAAAAGATGAAATACTTGTTTTAAAACGATTTAAAGCCTGATCACTAACGATTAAATTTTATAGAAATGATTATATCAGATGGATATCAATTGAGAAGCAATTCACATAAATTAGTAATTCGTATAGGAACATTGGGCTTTTAGAAAGTTATACAGATGATTCTGAAAGATTCATTGCCATTTTATTAATTTTGGCTGACAACCTATTTATCCCTGCATGATAAAACATACCATTCGTCTCCACCCACTGGGAAAAGAAATCCGTGTAAACGATCAGACTCCTCTCATGGACATTCTGAATGAATTCGGAATTGAATTTCCATGCGGAGGAAAAGGAACCTGCGGAAAATGCAAAGTCAGGCTCCTGCAAGGCGATATAAAAACCTCTGATGTTCATTGTCAAAAGATAGCACATTTGGGACTTGCATCTGATTGGCGCTTAGCTTGTTTTAGTCGATGTACCGGTGATATTACCCTTGAAATTGAACAATTTAATCACCTGATCCTTGCCGACGAAAGTGAATATGAATTTAACCAACAGGAAGGATTTGGCGTTGCCATTGATCTGGGTACAACTACCCTTGTTGCCCAATTGATTGATTTATCATCCGCAAAAGTAATGGCTGTTGAAACGATGCTTAATCCGCAACTCCGTTTCGGAGCTGATTTGATTTCACGGATCCAGAGTTGCCTAAACGGCCATTCAGCCGAAATGACCAGGATCATTCGTTCGTCCATCGGAACAATGATTGATCTGATGGTTAAAAAACATCAGGTTGAAATCCAAAAAGTGATAATTGTTGGGAATACAGTGATGCAACTGATTTTCAGCAACTGCGATGTTTCTCCCCTGTCCATGTATCCCTTTCACACTGACAACCTGGGACTGAAAACATTCAATCCCCAGGAACTTAATTGGAATCTTCATATGAATGGAAAGGTACAATTCTATCCTTCGATCGGCAGTTTTGTAGGCAGCGATATCCTTGCAGGAATTGCGGCCACCGGCATTCATCAGAAAGAAAATTACACCGCTATGATAGATCTGGGGACCAATGGTGAAATTGTAATCGGCAATAAACACCAGATCGTATGTGCGTCCACTGCTGCAGGGCCGGCATTTGAAGGAGCGAATATTTCTATGGGGATGAGAGCCGTCACTGGTGCCATTTCATCGCTAAACTTCATCGATGGGAAAATGGAAGCTAGTGTAATAGGCAATACGACGGCCAAAGGACTTTGTGGAAGTGCATTGATTGATGCAATTGCCATTCTGCGAAGAATGGATTTAATCGGGATTTTTGGAGAAATAAATTCAGGAGAACAGCAAATCCAAATCTATGACAAGGTACATCTATCACAAAAAGACATCAACGAATTTCAACTTGCCAAAGCGGCCATATCCGCTGGATTGACTATCCTGGCTAAAAGTCTTTCCATCGGAATCGCGGATATTGAAACCATTTATATTGCCGGTGGTTTTGGAAGTTACATCAACATCGGGAATGTGTTGGCAACAGGAATGATTGAATTACCCGAAGAAAAGATTCACAAAATGGGTAATACCGCACTAATTGGGGCCAAGCTATTCCTGTTTTCGGAATCGGAAACAACTGAAGATATACTGTCGAAAATAAGGCACATCAATCTGGAGGGCGATCCAAACTTTCAGGATATTTATGTGGATAAAATGCTATTGATTTAGGAGCTTAGTCCTGATCATCCAATGGATTGGCATGGCATTGTAATCCAACAAATCGAATCAATATACCATTAAGATACATTGATGTCTGACCATATTGCCAAATTGCCAGATTGCCAATTTCATTATTTGGCAATCTGGCAATTTGGCAATATGCGGTTATCAAAAGACAAACGGGCTAGTGACAATTATAGATGATCAACAGTTCATCCCTCCTAATCAATCTGCTCCAGCATGGCATCACGCTCTTTCAGGAATACTGAAAGCCGTTCGATGTTGCTCCTGGTAATGGCTACCCTTCCAGAGCGGATAAACTGTGTAACTCCAAAAACATTTAATTCATCAAACAACTGTTGGGTTTCATCTGAATGACCGGTCTTTTCGATCACCACATATTCTCGGGTAAGTTCAAGGATTCGAGCTCCTGAATTGCGTACAATCTTCTCAACTTTATCAGATTCGAACAGAAACTCAGTCGAAACTTTATACAAGGCAATCTCCTGATAAATCATTTCATCGTTTGTATTGGCAAATACTTTCATTACATCAACTATCTTTTCCAGTTGTCCAACAACTTTATCAACCCTGTCAGGAGTTTCGCGAATAACAATGGTGAATTTAAAAACTCCGGCAATGGCCGATTCAGAAACAGTTAAACTGTCGATATTAATTTTTCGCCGGGTAAAAACAATCGTTATTCTGCTTAGCAATCCAATATGATCTTCCGAAAAAACGGTTATAATATATTCTTGTTTCATGTCAGTATTTATTTAAGGTTCTAATATAATATCCGAAATTGAAGCTCCGGTTGGTATCATCGGGAAAACGTTATCTTCTTGTTCAACTACCACTTCAAGCACATAAGGACCTTCATGATCGAGCATCTCCTGAATGGCACCTTCCAACTGATCGCGTGAAGTTACTTTCTGCGATGCCAATCCGTAAGCTTTAGCGATTCCTACAAAATCAGGGTTTTTCATTTCGGTGAACGAATATCTTTTTTCGAAAAACAGTTGCTGCCATTGACGCACCATTCCAAGGAAATTGTTGTTCAGAACAATTATTTTAACATCGATATTGTACTGGGAGATTGTACCCAGTTCCTGAATAGTCATCTGAAAACCACCGTCACCAACCATGGCAAAAACAACACGGTCAGGGCGACCAATTTTGGCACCCATTGCTGCAGGCAATCCATAACCCATCGTTCCTAATCCTCCTGATGTAACATTACTCCTGGATTGTGAGAATTTAAAATAACGGGAAGCAATCATTTGCTGTTGACCAACATCAGTGACTAAAACAGCATCATGATTGGTCTTTTCGGATGCAATACGTACCACTTCGCCCATGGTAAGTCCCGCTTTTTTTGGATAAATATCGTGCGATATCACCTTTTCGTATTCAATTTTATCACATACTCTGAATTCATTGAGCCATTCCTGATGTGAATTTGGATTCACATTATCGATCAGCATCCGGAGCGATTTTTTGGCATTACCTAAAACAGGTGCATCAGCATGAATGATCTTATTTATTTCAGCAGGGTCAACTTCAAGATGAACAATTTTTGCCTGGCGGGCATATGCGGCAACCTTACCGGTTACACGGTCGTCGAAACGCATTCCGATGGAAATTACCACATCAGCCTCATTCGTTTTAATATTTGGGCCGTAATTCCCATGCATTCCAAGCATTCCTATATTTAGCGGATGATCGCTTGGAAGTGCAGAAAGCCCAAGCAAGGTCCATGCTGCCGGAATTCCTGTCTTTTCAATAAATTCCTTCAATTCTGCTTCGGCATGTGCAAGAACAACTCCATGACCAAACAGAACAATAGGTTTTTTTGCTCCATTTATGATATCCGCTGCAGCTTTCACCTGAAAAGGATCGACAGGATATTCAGGTAAATAACTTCTGATCTTGGTGCATTTTTTATACTCAAAATCGATCTGGGCAAACTGAGCATCCTTCGCGATATCGATTAAAACCGGCCCTGGACGGCCAGTGAGAGCAATGTGGAAGGCTTTTGCAATAGCCTCTGGAATTTCCTCCGCATGGGTAACCTGATAATTCCATTTAGTCACCGGCATCGATATACCAACCACATCTGATTCTTGAAAAGCATCTGTGCCGAGCAACGCCGATGCAACCTGACCTGTAATACAAACCAGTGGAATTGAATCAATCAAAGCATCAGCCAAACCCGTAATTAGGTTTGTAGCACCGGGGCCAGAAGTAGCAAAGCAAACTCCGACTTTCCCGGTCACTTTGGCATAACCTTCTGCAGCATGGATGGCTCCCTGTTCGTGACGGGTCAAATAATGTGTAACTTGTTGATCGTAATCGTAGAGTGCATCATATATAGGCATGATCGCACCTCCAGGATACCCGAAAATGGTATCAACCCCTTCTTCCAGAAGGGATTTTATAACAGCTTCTGAGCCGCTTATTCGCTGTGTTGCCATATTTATTTTTTTATGTTTTCTTATCTAATCTATTAACCTGATTGCTCCCCGGTCAGCCGACGAAACCATGCTGGCATAAGCTTTCAGCGCCTTGCTGATCTTACGTTCGCGTCCAACAGGAGTAAAAGCATCTTTTCCCTTTCCAATTTCCTGTTCTCTTCTCATATTCATTTCTTCGTCGCTTATGAGAAGATTTATCTTGCGTGTTGCAATGTCAATTTCAATCAGATCACCATCCTTTATTAGCGCAATTTCTCCGCCAGCAGCAGCCTCAGGTGAAATATGTCCGATTGACAATCCGGAGGTACCTCCGGAAAAACGACCGTCAGTAATTAAGGCACAAGCCAGTCCAAGTTTCATCGATTTAATGTACGAAGTTGGATACAGCATCTCCTGCATCCCCGGTCCACCCTTGGGTCCTTCGTAACTAATGACAACTACATCTCCCGCCTTCACTTTATCGCCAAGAATTCCATTGCAGGCATCATCCTGCGATTGGAATACCCTGGCTGTTCCCTTAAAATGATAAACGGATGGATCTACTCCGGCTGTCTTAACAATACAACCGTTTCGTGCAATGTTGCCATAAAGAACAGCCAGTCCGCCGTCTTTGTTATAGGCATGTTCGTAATCTCGGATACAACCTTTTGCCCGATCAGTATCCAATTCCTTATAATAGTTTTCCTGTGAGCCAAGTACCAGGTTGCGACCTCCACCGGGTCCTGATTTATATCTCCGAAAAGCATCCTCAATGACCGTAGGACACATCACATCATATTTGGCAATTGCCTCACCCAGGGTATATCCGTCTGCTCGGGGAACCGATAATTCAAGCATATTAACTCTTGCCAGTTCAGCCAGGATACCTAATATACCTCCGGCACGGTTAACATCCTGAATATGATATTCACCATTGGGAGCCACTTTGCATAGGTTGGGAGTCACCCGCGACAATTCATCAATATCTTTCATTTTAAAATCAACTTCACCTTCTGCAGCAATGGCCAGAATATGCAGAACCGTATTGGTTGAACCTCCCATAGCGATATCAAGTTTCATAGCATTATTAAAAGCAGCTTTAGTGGCTATATTTCTGGGCAGGACATTCTCATTGCCATTTTTATAATAATCGTAGGTCATGTCAACGATTCGCACAGCAGCTTCATCAAAAAGGCGTTTACGATTAGCATGGGTGGCCAGTATGGTTCCGTTTCCCGGAAGTGCAAGCCCCAATGCTTCAGCCAGGCAGTTCATAGAGTTGGCTGTAAACATTCCTGAACAGGAGCCACAGGTAGGACATGCATCCTTCTCAATTCGTAAAATCTTCTCATCCGAAACTGATGGGTCTGCTGCCATCACCATGGCATCCACCAAATCGTACATCTTTCCATCGATTACACCGGCTTCCATTGGCCCCCCCGATACAAAAATGGCAGGAATATTTAAACGCATGGCAGCCATCAGCATCCCGGGGGTGATTTTATCGCAATTGGAGATGCAAACCATCGCATCAACCTTATGGGCATTACACATATATTCCACGCTGTCGGCAATCACATCACGCGAAGGCAGGGAATACAACATCCCGTCATGCCCCATGGCTATTCCATCGTCAACAGCTATTGTATTAAACTCAGCGGCAAAACATCCTTTTTGCTCGATGACCCCTTTGATATATTGTCCAATATCGTGTAGATGGGCATGTCCTGGAACAAACTGAGTGAATGAATTGACAATAGCAATTACTGGTCGTCCAAAATGCTCTTCCTTCATTCCGTTTGCCCGCCAGAGGCTTCTTGCCCCTGCCATACGCCGACCTTCGGTTGTAGCGGCTGATCTTAATCGATTTTGCATAACTCTTTGTCTAAAATAATTGTAATAAAAAAGCCTTTCTCATTTGGTAGAGAAAGGCTTTAAAGTTTTTAGCTTATACTATACCAATCTCATTCCGCACGAAGGAGGACCACCACGCTGATAATGACTAGAGATATAATACTTATATTTTTCATGTTTGCTTACTTATAATGTGGACAAATGTAGAAATTAATTTGAATACCCAAAATAAATTTGATAGTAAATTACTTGTATTATTGTAAATCTATAAGTGAACGTTTCAGTTTTAAACAATTAAATCTAAAAAAAGATCAAATAAACTACACTTTTTTTTATAAGATATTTTCATTAAAGCTGTCCGTTTGAATTTATCTGTTCAAATCTCCCTACACTTTTCCAATCATAAAAATTGCAGGTCGCTTCTGAATATCAGGAATATTGGTTTTCCACCATGCAACTGACTTACATCGGATAAATTCTGTATCCAGTGTAATATCGACGGCAATGCACAGCATCGTCTGGGGGTCACAGGTTCTCAGCAATTCGTCAAGCAACTGGGCATTACGATAAGGAGCTTCAATAAACAGTTGTGTCTGGCCTTCGGTTTGCATCCTGTTTTCGAGCATCTTAATCTGTGCTGCTTTCTCAGGGTTTCTTATGGGCAAATACCCGTTAAATGCAAAATTCTGGCCACTCATGCCTGAAGCCATCAAGGCCAGCAGAATCGAAGATGGGCCAACCAGCGGGACTACCTGAATATTGCGGATGTGTGCAAGCTTTACTACCTCAGCTCCGGGGTCGGCAACTCCGGGACAACCTGCTTCCGAAATAATGCCAATATCCATTCCATTCCGGTTGGGTTCAAGGAAACGGCTGATCTCCTTCTTATCGGTATGTTGGTTGAGTTCAAAAAAGGTGAGATCATCGATCACAATGGCAGGATTCACCTTCTTCAGAAAACGCCTTGCCGTGCGAAGGTCTTCAACGATAAATACCGTAACAGATGAAATTAGTTGTGTCAGATCAGGAGGTAAAACCCGCTCGATGGAAGTGTCGCCCAAGGTAGTGGGAATGAGAAAAAGCTTGGCCATTATTATTTTTTTGCAAAAATAGTTAAAAACCTTCGGTCGGCACTGGGCAATACTTATTTTTGTGTACCAAATAGCACACAAATACTTCGATAGTGAAACTTACTTTTTTAGGAACAGGTACATCACAGGGAATACCGGTAGTTGCATGTCAATGTCCAGTGTGTTTGTCCGGCAATCCAAAAGACAAGCGCTTAAGGGCTTCTGTGATGATTGAAACCGAAAACTTACGCCTTGTCATTGACGCAGGACCCGATTTCAGGCAGCAAATGCTGTTGCATCAGGTCCGTCACTTAAACGGTATTTTGCTCACCCACGAGCATGTCGATCATATATTTGGTTTGGATGACATCCGCGCCTTTAACTGGGTGCAGAAACAAGCAACTGATATTTATGCCGAAGAGCGTGTTCAGATTGCAATACGCCGTATTTTCGATTATGTATTTGCCAACTACAAGTATCCCGGCATTCCGCAAATGCATCTTCACCTGATTGAAAACCATCCGTTTTCGATTGAATATCTTGAAATAATACCGATACGTGGCTATCATTACAAATTACCAGTCTTTGGGTTTCGCTTGGACAAAATAGCCTACGTCACTGATGTTAATCGTCTGGAGGATGCGGAGATGGACAAACTACGCGGACTGGATATATTGATTATTAATGCCTTGCGCAAGGAAGTCCATATATCGCACTACAATTTAAGTCAGGCACTTGAAGTAATTGCAGAAGTTCAACCCAAGAGAGCATACCTCACCCATCTTTCTCATCAAATGGGCTTTCATGATGAGGTACAGCAGGAACTTCCTGAAAATGTATTTCTATCGTATGACGGGTTGGAACTTGAAGTTTAATTAATAAATATAACTGTGGGAGCTTTTTTTACTTTTTCCTAATGACCAATGACTGTTTCCTTTCCTTCAATGGAATATTCTTTCAATCGCAATTACCGGCATCTCCTCAAAATCGATCAATGCATTGATTAACCCTACCTTTTGAAATCCTCGTATATCCTCTTCCCGAATCTCTCTTTCAAGGATAATCCCCTTATCGAGTAAATACTGTCGTTTGGTACCTATAAGTAATGGTGTTGTGGGAGTATACCAGTTTGTTCCGTCAAAAAACAATACGTTTGCCGTGAAAGAATCAGTCACAAATCCATCCTTTATAATCAGCACGTCATCGCAAGTGCCACGTTGTGCATACAACTCCTGAAGGATTTGCCGGTCCGTGTATTTCAAATGATAGTCAACACTTTCATGATGAACGATTTTCAGGCTTTGAATGCTTCTTAACAGATATCGCTCAATTTCAATCTTTTCGATACTCCTGTTATAGATTACACGGATTTTATACAGCCCTGACTTACAATCTTCAGGTATTGTTATTGCCCCCGCCAATTCAATGGGCTCTGCACCGGGAAAGAGTTCTCCCAGCGAACAGTTCATCCTTTTCTGGTGATAGTCCAGGTTACGGATAATTCCATCTTTCAGCTTGAGTGATTCAACTAATTGGCACATATACTTTCTGAATAAGTTCATTGTACTCTGATCGGCAGTTGCTTAAATACGTGATGCCACCACCGCTTTTAAAGACATAGTGATCGTCTTCCTGTTCCAGGTAACGGATCAAAACGCAACTATCGAGGTTTTGACCATCGAAAATACCAAATATTCCTGTATAGTAGCCTCTTTGGTAACCTTCGGTTTCACGGATAATTTCAATGGTTTTTGATTTGGGCGCCCCGCAAATCGATCCTGCAGGAAGCAATCTGGCTATTATCGAACCGATAGACTGCCTGTAATTCTCAGGAAGTTTACCCGAAATCTGCGAACTCATCTGCAAGATATCGCCTTTATTGGTGCTGATCCGATCGATATACATCAGCCGTTCAACCTGCACATCGTTAGCCACCATGCTCAGGTCATTCCTGATCAGGTCAACAATGGTATGGTGCTCTGCCACTTCCTTTTCGTCGGTGAGCAATTGCTGTTCAGCATCTTTCAAAGTCGCATCTATGGTCCCTTTCATTGGAAAGGACGAAATGATTCCATCATTTATCCGCACAAATATTTCAGGAGAAAAACAGAGAAACTGATCTTTAAGCCATATTTTGTAAGGGGCATCACTCAGGTGAAAGAGTTCCTCCGGTGACAGGTTGGTCTCCACCTGGGTAGGCATGGTCAGGTTAAGCAAATAAGTATCTCCGTTATGAATGTGCTGCTGAACTGCATTAAATGCCTGCTGATAACGTTCATATTCCATAGGCTGAATATTCCAAACCACTTCTTTTTCTTCATGATCGATGCCCGACGGATAGTTGGTTTTCAAAGGAGTTTTCCATAACAATTCTGAAGAGTCCTTGATATCAAAAATCAGGGGTTTATTAAAGTCAAAATCAATGACAAATGCAAAAGGCTGACCTTTCTCACCCAGTTCATTCATTCGTCTAACAGCATCTTTTTGTGTCTCGTTCATAGCAGTGCCCAAAGATAGACAAAAGAGAGGCAAAATTCAGATCTCCTGCCTCATCAGAAAATAAATCAACTTATGAAGTCACTTTACAAGCAGTCTCCAAAGAAAATACCCTCTTATACAAAATAAATTACACAAAATGCTTTCAAAATATCATAGAATTCGTTTTTTGTGTATTAATTTTGAGCAATGAGCATTGCAGAAATCATCAACCAAATAAAATCCACTTTGCCAGCTAATGTAAAG
>Ga0302286_10003085_pt1 | contig 11315 bp, 8 predicted proteins | sample III_Fen_E2_3_FD_198765 | JGI IMG/M metagenome (GOLD analysis project Ga0302286, IMG submission 198765) | Peat permafrost microbial communities from Stordalen Mire near Abisko, Sweden - III_Fen_E2_3 | ecosystem: Environmental > Terrestrial > Soil > Wetlands > Permafrost | place: Sweden: Abisko...
TATCCGTTGGCGGACAGATAGCCAACAACCTAGCTCTACCTCTCGCCGAAGCCGGCTACCCCATTTTGGGTACGACTGCTCATGGTATAGACGGGGCAGAAGATCGTGAAAAATTTTCGTCAATGCTTAATCGCCTTGGTATCGATCAGCCACGTTGGCAACAAATAACGACACTCGCAGCAGCCAAGAAATTTGCGGTACAAGTTGGCTACCCACTCCTCATCCGTCCATCGTATGTATTGTCCGGAGGCGCGATGAATGTTGTGCGCAGTGACGAAGAACTCGAACAGTACCTCCAAGAAGCTACTCGTCTGTCGCCGGACCACCCAGTTGTCATTTCGCAGTTCATTTTAAATGCCAAAGAGCTAGAGATAGATGGTGTTGCCCAGGACGGTAAACTTATCATTTATGCCATGTCAGAGCACATCGAAAATGCAGGTGTACACTCAGGCGACGCTACTGTCGTATACCCGGCACAGCGTTTGTATCTCGAGACAGTGCGACGAGCGAAAACGATTGCCAAGCAAGTTGTCAAAAATCTGAATATAACTGGTCCATTCAACATCCAATTTATTGCCAAAGACAATGAGCTCAAAGTTATTGAATGTAATGTGCGTGCTTCGCGTTCCTTCCCGTTTGTGTCAAAAGTCTCGGGTCATAATTTCATCGCTATTGCAACCGATGCAATGCTTGGCATTGAGAATAATCAAACCTATCAAACGTTTGATCTCGATCATGTTGCCGTTAAGACACCGCAGTTCTCGTACAATCGCCTAAAAGGCGCTGACCCAGTTGCTGGGGTGGAAATGGCATCGACTGGTGAAGTAGCGTGTTTCGGTTCAGATCTCGAAGAAGCATTCTTCAACTCCTGGCTGGCTACAGAGCAAAAAGTAACCGGCAAGGACATATTCGTGAGTTTACCTGACGAGCACAAACATCGTTTTATCGATGAGCTTACCATGCTCCAGCAAAAAGGGTGGAACATATATGCGACAAAGGGAACGTACGATTTCTTTACCGAGCTTGGCATCACGATGCACCGCCTGCACAAGATTCATGAAAACCGCGAACCAAGTGTCGCAACTGCTATTACGAGCAAGAAATTTGATGTCATGATTAATGTGCCATCACTCCTTGATACTGGTGATGCCCAGCGTATCCGTCGACTCGCCGTCGATAACCACGTGCCACTTTTTACCAATGCTGAAACTGGGCGCCTATTCCTCCGCTGTTTAGGCGAAGAGACCGCTGCACATACCACTCCTCGGCACTGGCGTGAATTTGTGCCTGTGCGTGACTAGTGAAAATTCCGTAAGAGCAACACTCTAAGTCTTAATTTGGATGTTTTTTCAGGAGCCGTTTGAGAGCGGCAAAAGCATTTGGAATAAGTGAGCGGATAGCTTCAGCACGTTTTTTCCGCTTACTATCGATCATGTCAGCCAAGATTGCACCTATTAAGTCTTTATCGGTGTAGCTAATTTGCTCATCAAGCATTGCACACTCATATATATACTGATACGGTCGAACGAGCAGTACGGATGTCTGGGTTAGTATGACATAGAGTGAAAATAGCCCTGTTGCCAACGGCACTAGTAGCATTTTCAGGATATTTGTTATGTCTTGGTATGACCATGAAGAATGTATCGGTACAAAAAGTCCAATAAAAAGAATGCTTAAAAGTAGTAAGGTTGTATATATAGCCAAGCTACGAAGGGTGGCGCTTCTCAGAAATTCATATTCATTCTGAACCGCAAATCGCACTTGCTCAACTCTTGCAAAGAAAGCAGTGCGTTGCTCTACTGTTTCTGGCTTGTCAAATGACGTAGGATCTTCGGACGGATTTTTTTGGACGGTTTGATCTTGCAAGTGTAAGTCATAGTCGGAGCGCAGTGTAGCATCCTTCAATATGGCGTAAGCTTCATTGATATAGAGCATTTGGGTAGGATCCCCGCCGAGGTCAGGATGATTTGCTTTTGCTGCCTCACGGTAGGCGAGTTTTACTTCATCTGCCGACGCCGTTGACGCAATACCCAGGACATCATAGTAGTTCCGGGTGGGAGAATTATTTCTGGTCATGATGTTTTTTAACGTTTAAAAATAAGAAGTTATTTCGCGAAATAGCTCGTATTCGCTTGTTGAGCTGTTCGATATCTTTGCGCGTAATGATAATCTCGGCGTATTCGGTTGCTTCGGTCTCTGTGATGACATCAAGTGAGTTCTCCAAAACCTCAAGTTCGTATTCGTAAGGGTCACTAAAATAATGGGAGATATTATTCTGATAGTAATTAAAGACCGATACTGTCGCAATCACAAAGAGTGCTATACCGGTCAGGACGCTGTATAGCCCGATTATGGTACTGGCGATCGTCACGATAGCTACCGTGCTTAAACAAATCCAGCGGCGAGTTATGAACCCACGACGATGTATGTGCATCTGTTCATGGATATACCGAACCATACCGCGGTCGTGCCAGCGATCATTTGGCCAGATGTTATTTTGGTGTAGAACCTCGAGACCTAGATGTTTACTCACAAGCCGTATTATATCTGGAAACACTTGCAAGAGCTATTTTGCCGCAAACTACATCAGTCTCCTAGTCACACTCACGACTTCGCAGCTAGCCTCTAGAAAAACTCTTGCAAACCGCGTATAATTGACGGACTATGCATGACGCAATTGTGGTAAAAGGAGCACGTGAACACAACCTCAAGAATATTGATGTGATTATTCCACGCGAGAAATTAGTGGTTATTACTGGGCTTAGCGGCTCAGGAAAATCATCGCTTGCATTTGATACTATCTACGCTGAGGGCCAACGTCGCTATGTAGAAAGTCTCAGCGCCTATGCTCGGCAATTCTTAGGACTCATGGAAAAACCAGATGTCGACCAGATCGATGGGCTCAGCCCGGCCATATCGATTGACCAAAAATCGACCAGTCGAAACCCACGTAGTACTGTCGCAACCGTTACGGAAATCTATGATTATTTGCGCTTGTTGTTCGCCCGTATCGGTGTGCCCCATTGCCCAGTTTGTGGTCGTGAAGTCATGCGTCAAACGATCGCAAATGTCATCGATCAAGTTGTTGAACTTGATGCTGATGCGAAGCTTATGATCCTGGCGCCTATTGTCATCGACAAAAAGGGCGCATTCGAACATATTCCAGAACAATATCAGCGAGCCGGGTTTGCACGCGTTCAAGTCGATAACGTTGTTTACTCACTGGATGAATTTCCTGAACTCGACAAAAACATCCGCCACAAGATAGAAATAGTCGTCGACCGCTTGGTCAACAACGCCGAATCGCGCACGCGCTTGGCTCAAAGTATCGAACAAGCCATGGAAGTGGCTGACGGCAAGCTTGTCATCATTAATGCCGATACCAATGAAGCGACCCCATATAGCCTTATGTATGCTTGCCCAGATCATCTTGAAGTAAGCATACCCGAGCTTGAACCACGAACGTTTAGTTTCAACAGCCCACATGGTGCATGTCCGGTATGTACCGGTCTTGGTAACCGCCTGGTTGTAGACCCAGAGCTCGTTGTACCAAACGGTCGCCTCACTATTGCGGAGGGTGCTATTCGACCATACAACCGCATAAATATGGACAACTGGTATGTTCGTAAGCTTGAAGCTGTTGGAGCTATACATGGCTTTAGCCTGCATGAACCAACGGCTACCATCAGTGAAGCAAATATGCAGCGAATATTGTACGGAACCGGCGACGATACATATAAAGTAGCCCTGGGCGGTGGTCGCAGTTTTGATACTACGTACGAAGGCGTGATACCCAACCTCGAGCGACGCCACAAAGAGACCGAGAGCGATTTTATGCGCCGCGATATCGAACGGTTTATGCAGGAAAAGCCGTGCGGCACATGCAAGGGTCGACGTCTCAAGCCTGAAATTCTTGCCGTGACCGTGAGTGACCAGTCAATTATGGATATCTGTGAACTATCAATCGATGACGCCGTCACATACTTTGCTGGTCTCAAGCTTAACGAACGCGATGCAAGTATTGCGAAGTTGGTGCTAAAGGAAATTCTTGCACGACTACAGTTTTTGCAAGATGTTGGACTTAACTACCTTACATTACTCCGCGGGGCGACGACCTTAAGTGGTGGTGAAGCCCAGCGCATACGGCTAGCAACCCAAATTGGCTCAGGACTTATGGGAGTACTCTATGTACTCGATGAGCCTAGTATCGGGTTACACCAGCGCGATAACGGACGGCTGATTGGCACGCTCAAGCATCTGCGTGATCTCGGCAATAGCGTCATCGTTGTCGAGCACGATGAAGAAACAATCCGCACTGCGGACTATTTACTCGATATCGGACCAGGCGCAGGTATTCATGGTGGGTATGTTGTCGCCGAAGGTACTCCCGACGAAGTAGAGAAGTCGCCAGAAAGCATCACCGGGCAATATCTATCGGGCAAACTCGAAATTGCAGTACCCAAAAAACGACGAAAAGGTAATGGCAAAGAGCTCGTCATCATTGGTGCGCGCGAGAATAACCTGCACAATATAACCGTCAGAATTCCGCTCGGACTACTGACTGTCGTGAGTGGCGTAAGCGGTAGTGGCAAATCAAGTCTTATCAATGATATTCTTGCGAAAGAATTGCAGGCACAACTGCACCATGCCAGCACAACGCCAGGTCGCCATGATGACATTGAAGGCATCAAGGAGCTCGACAAGGCAATCATCATCGATCAGTCACCCATCGGACGTACGCCACGTAGTAACCCAGCGACATACACTGGGCTTTTCACACCTATCCGTGAGCTATTTGCGAGTGTACCAGAAGCCAAACTTCGCGGGTACAGCGCTGGTCGCTTTAGCTTTAACGTTAAAGGTGGGCGATGCGAAAACTGCTCTGGTGATGGCATCATCAAGATAGAAATGCACTTTTTGCCTGATGTGTACGTCAGTTGTGAAGTTTGCCATGGTCAGCGCTACAACCGAGAAGCTCTCGAGATCCACTATAAAGGCAAAACTATCAGCGACATTTTGGCGATGACCTGCGAGCAAGCCCTCGAATTCTTTGCGAACGTTCCTGCCATTGCTCGCAAGCTACAGACGCTCGTTGATGTTGGTCTCGGCTACATAGCACTTGGCCAACCGGCAACAACACTGAGTGGTGGTGAGGCGCAACGCATCAAGTTAGCAAGTGAGCTAAGTCGTCGTCCGACTGGCCGCACGCTATACATTCTTGACGAACCAACGACTGGTCTGCACATGGCAGACGTCGAGAAGTTACTTGGTGTCATGCACGCGCTCGTAGATGCAGGCAACAGTATGATTGTGATCGAACACAATCTCGATGTTATCAAAAATGCCGACTGGTTGATCGACATGGGACCAGAAGGTGGTGCAGCTGGTGGTACAATCGTGGCCGAAGGCACACCTGAGCAAGTCGTGAAAAGTACCAAAAGTTACACCGCACAGTACCTCAAGCATATGTTATGAGTGCTTGCGCTTGCGCATTTGTATATTAATGAGTTACATTATCTGCACAAGGAGTAAATTACATGGCTGATCATACGCATGAAACTAGTGGAACATATATAGAGTTTGATTTGACCCGTATAAAGGATTCAAATGGATTTTCACATATTTATGGCGGTAGCAGTATCACATTAGAATTGGTGGTGGGTGCAAATGCTGATACAAGTTTGCGGGTTGAGCAATGGTCCCATCCTGTCAATGAATTAACTACTTTTACCGAAGAGCAATTGCGCGAATTTGGGGAGGGAAGTGTTTTGAGTGGTCTGGTCAAAACAATCGAGGGGATGACCAGGTGCCAAATTATGGGTGGCAGCAACCCAGTGGTATCTCAATTGTAGTCACAAGTTTTGAAATAGAATTGAAATATATCGATAAGCTAGATCAAATTACTAGTCATTTTTTTGATTTACTAAAGATGGTTCTGACTTCGCGCTTGAAACCGACAAACATATTGCGGCGACGCACTGGATCTTTGACGATGTGAAAAATCATCGGTGATACCGATAATGCGACAATGATCAATGCAGCTATCTCTACATTTACTCCCGCGTTATTGAGTGCGGATCCCGCAAAGTAACCTAGGTAGGTAAAACCGTATGTCCATAAGAATGCACCGAGCAAGTTGAATGGTAGAAACTGCTTGTATGTCATTTTGCTTATACCCGCAACGATTGGCACGAACGTGCGTATAATAGGCACAAAACAGGCAAGAACGATTGCTATGGAGCCATGCTTCTCATAAAACTTCTCGGTACGCTCAAGGTTTTCCTTGCGGAAAAATCGCGTATTTTCACGCTCGAATAATCTCCGACCAATTTTTTTGCCAAAGAGGTAGCCGGTACTTTGGCCGATAGCTGCAGCGACAAAAAGAAGTAATACGAACAAATGGATATTAATATGTAGCCCAAGTGTCCCACCAAGCTCGCCTTGCTTTACGAGGTACCCAGCTGCAAATAGCAAACTATCGCCTGGGAGGCAAAAACAGCGAAAAGCACAGCAATGACGCCGATACTTGTTATAAGATTGATAATCCCTTGCATCCTTCTATTGTACCGTACGGTGGGGAAGACCGGAAACATAAATGCTTTTAAGATACGGGGGTTTCGTCTTTTGGTCAAAAAGTGCTATACTAGCGCGAGATTACTATAAAAAGAGAGGAAGACTATGTCTGATCAAATTACACTTGCAGTACAGCCGCGCGATACTCTCGGCAAAACTGTTAAAAACGTACGAGCTGAAGGTTTTATTCCTGCTGTCATTCATGACCACGGTAAAGCATCAACTCATATCCAGACCAACTATCAAGAATTTGCCAAGGCTTTTCATGCTGCCGGCCGACATCATCCTATCGAACTCAGTGTCGATGGTCACAAATTCACCGCACTAGTGCGTGATGTAACACGCGATCCAAAGCTCAATACGTACACACATATTGTCTTTAACGCCGTTTCGGCAGATCAGCAAGTTGATGCCGAGATCCCAGTCAAGCCGCAGTATGCCGATGGCAATGATGCTAGCCCGGCTGAGCGCATTGGCCTTATTGTTTTGTCGCAGCTTGATGAAGTAGAAGTCAAAGCACTGCCAAAAGATCTTCCTGACGAATTGTTCTACGACGCCGAGAAATTAGTTGCTGTTGGTGACCACATTACCGTTGCTGATTTGATTGTACCTGCAGGTGTTGTCATCGTTACCGAAGCAAGCCATGCGGTCGCATCTGTATTTGAACCAGGTGCTCTTGCTGCAGCCAATGAAGCTACCGCAGGTGAAGCCGAAAGCGAAGCTCCAACAACTGACGTAGATGCGCCAGCCGAAGGCGAAGCCCAGGCAACCGAAGAGAAATAATAACATAAACAAAAAATACTCATTAAAAAGCCTTGCGGATTGAGCGGGGCTTTTTAGTAAGCGTTTTTATGCAGCTTTATAAAACATGTCGTATGCTATTTTTCTCGCCTCAGACATGGATACTTTTTGCGAATATGCAACGTATGATGTTACGATTTTTTCACCAAGCAAATCGAGATTGTCCTTATGGCTCAACTGCTCTGTAAGCTTGGATTGCCGGTTCGTGACAGGGCGCATCAAGCTTTCACGCTCAGCCGCAGCTGTTTTTAGCGTACCTTCCTGAATAATACTTGATAGTATAGATTCAAGCGGAAGCACAGCGATCTTTCTGATGCGTGCAGGTTCCTCGGGTATATCCTCGCGCAAAGTTCGTTCTGACAGTACACGCGCAAGAACACGTAGTTTTACATCACCTACACTAAGCCACTGCGGTGCCTCTGATAGCAACATTGGAGTTGGCATTGCGACCCCTAGCAGCTCCACTATCCTTCCACAAATGTCTATGCGACGTCCAAGTTCTGCGTTATTTCTGCCAAGAACCGCAGGATTCTGTTTGAGGGTCCGTGTAATATCTAAACCCTTCTCTCGAAGGACTCCTACCGTTTCGTGGATGTTCCTCTTGCTGAGCTCTAAGTAACCGCCACTTTTACGTCCTATCTCGACCGGGTCGCCACCCTCATGAGCCAATGCCTCAAAACTCAGCGCAACGTCTTCTGCGCTTATACCAACAATTCCTTTTGCTGTTTTAATATTGTGGGCACCATTCATGCCGTTTGCATACTGAAATCTTTGAGAACGGATGAAAGTCATAATCGGCGGCCAATGCCTGGTGGTTCGGTACTTCTTGGCGGCACTGAACAATGGGTTAGACGGGTTTCCTAGATCTAATCCATCAGCTGATGAAAAGAAAGTCTCGCGTGCCTCGATAATGTATTGCCCGCGCCCAAGCTCATCTTTTGGAGAGCTTCCGATGTTGGCTGAGCCGGTGCCAACGATTGCATTTAGCCAATCAAAATCAATTGCCGAGTTTGGCCTTTGGGAGAAATCAGTTATCCAACTATCGAGCCGTGGATCTAGTGGGTCGTTTATATTTTGAGGCACACAATAATCAGGAGTGCTTACGAATCCCGTTTGATACTTTTCAGTGGGGCAGATTTGTCTATCAACAGACTGGCTACCAGCACGTTGGCAATATTGCATATTGTTTGATTATAGCACAATACATAGACAAAGTCAATATAACACAGTTTCAGGGCTATTCCAGCGGCTTTTTACGTTAAACGCTTGTGCTTGTTTTTTTGTGTCGCCTCGCTACAATTAATGGCATGAAGCTACTAACACAAGTAAATTGTGAAGCAAAAGAAGCTTGGGCTGCGGCTGATATTGCCCTACCGATGGAGTTTCCTGTTGGCCGCGAGAATGTTAGGGTCACTTTTGACCACCTTGGAGCGTATGAACAATTTGTGCAGCCAAAATACTTCGCACCTAGCACGACACGACTGTCGACTGGCTCTGCGCCAGAAATGGCCGAAGAATATGCTGAAAGCATCGTCCTGAGGACTGAATTTTGCCAAAATGTTTTCATCCGATCATTGCTTGATCACCATTGCACACCAAAAATAGGTTTGAATGGTTCGTTTGGCCGTAGATTAAGTCAACGAGCAACTACTGCGATGATAACGGAATCTTTTGCAAGGAATGCGAGAGAAGTGTCTTTGGCCGCGGGCGTATCCCCGGTAGGGACAAACCGGAAACCAAACCGACTAGTAATTGGTGTGTGGGATGATGGAGAAAATCGTGATATTGAAGAAATCGAGCGAGTAATTAGAGTAGCTTGTAGTAGTTCTCTTGACCGAAGGATAGAGAGCTTTGCAGATAGTAAGCCGAGGACATCTCCATTCCTTTACATGCCAAGAGATATACTCATGAGTTTAGGTGGCAAGATTATACTCGGTGAGGATGAAAGCATAGTGACATATACTTATGATGCTGAAATGGGGAAAGTGGTTACTATGAATGGCTCACTACGCAATAAGATCAAAGGACAAATTCTTGCGCTTGTCGTCCCGTGGTATCCTGACCCACAAGCAGCGCATGATGCGGGTGCAACATACCGAGCAGCACCTCGTGAAGTGCAGCCCGCTCAGCTCTTATAACACAGCAAAGTGATCCCGTAGGTAACAAAGGGCAAAACTAGTCCTCCAAGAATCCGCCAGATTGGTGAGCCCAGAGTTTGGCATAGGTGCCTTTGACCGCTAACAGTTCTTGGTGGGTGCCTTCTTCGACAATCTTGCCACCGTCCATCACGATTATACGGTCCATCTTTTGGATCGTACTGAGACGATGCGCGATGACAATTGCTGTGCGGCCTTCCATAAGTTTCCAGAGCGCTTTTTGTATCAACACTTCACTTTCGCTATCCAGTGCGCTGGTGGCTTCATCTAATACAAGAATTGGTGCGTTCTTGAGCATGGCACGAGCAATGGCTACTCGTTGGCGTTGCCCACCGCTGAGCTTGATACCGCGTTCGCCGACGAGTGTGTCATATCCATCACTAAGCTGGGTAATGAATTCTTCGGCATTCGCCATGATTGCCGCACCTTTTATTTCATCAGAAGTAGCGTTTGATTTGCCATAGCCAATGTTCTCGGCGAGGCTGCGGTGGAAAAGCATTGGCTCTTGGGGCACGTAGGCAATCTGATCATGGAGATCGTCCTGTGTGATGGCAGCAATGTTCTGGCCATCGATCAGGATGGAACCACTATCTATATCCGAAAATCGCATGAGTAGCTGCGTGAAGGTTGTTTTCCCGGCACCGCTGTGCCCGACAAGCCCGACTTTTTCACCGGCTGATATATGCATAGTGAGACCTTGGAATAACGCGTCGTGGGATTCGCTATGGGTAAAAACAACGTTGTCGAATGCGATAGCACCGCGAGAAATGCGTACCTTTTCAGGCTTACTTGCATTAATAACCTCAGGCTCTTCAGACAAAATCCGAGCCATACTATAGGCATCACCGAAAGCACGGTTATATGCGCGCATGCTGTCGTTGCCGAAGCGGAATAAATGCTCGGTAATGGTTGCGGTGTAACTGATCATCAGGAACACAAGGCCGACATCTTGCTTGAGTACAATGACCGAATATAGGGCGAGCACTAACGCACCACTTGCAATGCTGCGGATAATAAAACCAAATGCATTCATCTGCACTTGGTGCAATCTGGAAAAACGGAATGCCTCTGTGCGTGTCGCCTCAGTGGCGCGATGAAAACGTTCTTGTTCATGTACACCACGCGAGTAACTTTTGATAGTAAGAATGTTCGTTATCGCATCTGACAGCAAGCCTGTTTGGTGGCTTTCACGGGCCGACCAACTCGTTGCAATACGGCGTATTGGCACAGAGATTTTGAGTGCAACAGCTATGAAAATGAGAGTAAGGACCATCAGGCCAAGTACAAAATATGGGGCGCGCGGTAGCAAAATGACAATCGTTGCAATGATACTGACGATCATCGGTAGCAATTGGAATGTAGTCGTGTCGAACACACGAACATAACTGGTCAGTAACTTGTTGGCCTGTGATACGAGTGAGCCACCAAAATGATTAGCATGAAAATTCGCGCTGTGCCGCAAGAGATGGTTAAAAACATCTTCTGATATACGTTGTTGGGCGCGGATTTCGAGCCGCCACATAAAGTAGTCAACCAGTCGCCATGCAAAAATCCCGACAAACTGTACGGCGATATACAGCAGTACCATTACACCGTAATGCGACCACAACTGATTGGGCTCGGTCGTAGTTGTGCTGAGCTGCTTGATGATATGGGAAATAATGAGTGGTGGAATAAAGCCGTTTATGACGACAGTGATAGGCACCGTTAGCAATGTCCCAATCAAGTATCGCGGATAATTTCGCACGACGCTCCAATAATAGCGCATGACGAGTCGGGCTTTTT
>Ga0302286_10003088_pt1 | contig 11311 bp, 4 predicted proteins | sample III_Fen_E2_3_FD_198765 | JGI IMG/M metagenome (GOLD analysis project Ga0302286, IMG submission 198765) | Peat permafrost microbial communities from Stordalen Mire near Abisko, Sweden - III_Fen_E2_3 | ecosystem: Environmental > Terrestrial > Soil > Wetlands > Permafrost | place: Sweden: Abisko...
GTTGTGCAGCTTTTGTCCTGTTCATGTTGTTGTCCGGAGCAGAAGTCCGTTGAACCGGGCGGTTATTATTCTGTTGATTCATATCGGTACGTTGTACCGGTGCTGCTGGCCTGGACTGAGCAGGAGGTGCATTGCTGTTCTGAGGGTTCGCAACATTTTGTGGCCTGTCTGGTCTGTTATTCACAGAAGGAGTAGGTTTAGGAGATTGCATGGGTTGAATACTCCTGGTCGAATTGGAGGGAGTAGCTATCCTGTTTTGCGGTTGTTGCTTTTTATCATCACCATTCATATTATTTTGTTGAATGGATTGATTGTTATTCTGAGGCTTGATAGCCTCGGGTCTGCGAACCTGCCTGTTATTATCCGACGGAGCGGATACCGGGATCGGTTCACGCTGTATCGTACGGTTTGCGGGTGTTGAGATCCTGTTTTGTTGATCTGGTCTGGTATTCGATTGATTCATCAACCGGGGTTGAACGGGTTGAGAATTTCTATTCTGTGGTGTCACTGTCCGGGTTGGTTGTGTAACGTTTCGGTGAACAGGATTCCCAATCTGGTTTTGATTTGAAGAATTGACGGCCGGTGACCTTTTCACGTTATTGATATTCGAAACACGTGTTGGAACGGGTTTCCTGCCTGAATTTGTAGTTCTGTTCACCTGAGGCCTGTATATCCGCAACTGTCCGTTGCTGATAACCTGTCCCGGTCGTGTATTTTCCTGTACCACATAGGGCCTGATCGATCTTCCGGTAGCTTTTTGAACAGCTTCACGAGAAGGACCGGAAGCATAGGTGGCATTTCGGGATCGATCGTTAAACGTTCTGCGGATTACCCTTGAATTCCTGACAATTCGGTTATTCTCAGACTGATTGACATAATAATTATGGATATCATCCCTTTCAAAATCATTATTCCTCACAAATAGCCAATGATCAGAATGACTGTCATATCCTCTGTCGAAGCTCATGCTCAGGGTAACACCCGGCTCCATAGGTGACCAGCCATAGTAACCATCCGCTTCACGCCAGTTGACCCACGCAGGACCCCATTCATTATCGGGTACCCAAAACCAGCCAAAGGAATTATTATAACTCCAGCGACCATAATGAAAGGTTGCCCAGCCCCAATTGTAATCGGAAGCCCAGGTCCATCCATATTCAGTAAGTATCCAGTGTCCATCGGTAGAGTAAGGAACAAACTCAGATCCGGCATCGGGCAACCAGACATAGCCATAATCGGAGTAATCGATCCATTGGCCATAGGGGCTCAATTCATCATAAAAGACCTGAAAACTGATATTGTTTTCCTGGGCTAGTGTCTGTCGTGGGTATATAATACAGGATGTCAACAGGATGACAAAAAGTAAAATAATCTTGAAGTTTGCTTTCATAATTCGAGTCTTTAATAATGAAGGAATATGGTGAAATTGCACTCTATAAATGAGTTTATTTAATAGTTCAAAGTTACCATAGATACCTTTCAAGAGTGTTACACAATTTTAAAAATAAGTTACATAATTCTTACCATTGAACGGACAAGCACATTTCTAATATTCTAGAAAACTGACACTTACAGAATCAACAATTTTTATCCGATTTATGAAGGTGCGAAAGATTGCACATAGAACAAAAAAAATCAGTCATTTGTCTCTTTAAGGACAAACGACTGATTCATATAAAATCAGCAACTGAAAAGCTGCTAAGTATTAATTTGGTCCTACTGGTTCAACATTTTATACAGTTCATTCAAATCAGGGGATAAGATCACTTCTGTCCGACGATTTGCAGCACGTCCAACGGAAGTGTCATTCGGATTTAAAGGACGGAATTCACCTCTTCCAGATGCTGTAATACGACGGGAATCAAAGCCATTCTCTTTTGTCAAGATACGAACGATGGATGTTGCACGCGCGGTACTTAAATCCCAGTTATCCTTGAAATGGATAGTTTTAATAGGCACATTATCCGTATGACCTTCGATCAATACATTTATATCCTTGGTACTATTCAGCACCAGTGCCAGCGAACGTAGCGCTGCAACCCCTAAAGGATCGACCACATCACTCCCTGACTTAAAGAGCAGTTTCTCCTGAAGCGAGACATACACACTTCCGTCTTTAATGGATACAGAAAGTTCATCAGTCTTGTATTTCATCAAGGCATCAGAAATAGAATTTTTAAGCCTACCCAAGACATCTTTTTGAGATTGTATGATATTTTGGAGGTTTTTCAAGCGGGTTGCCTGATCGGCAATAGTCATTTCGGAGGTAGTGGAAAGATTCTTCAAATCTTTATATACCGAAGCATTTTGATTTTGAAGGGAAGCCTTTTGGTTTTGCAGAGAGGATTTATCGGCATTCAGATTCGAGACCTGCATGTTGCAATCGTTCAACTGACCATGTGTTGTTGTACTGTCTAACTGTAAATTACTGACATGCACTCTGGAAGCTACCAGCTTTTTACCGGGGCCGCAGGATGTAAATACCATACTTAGAATCAAAAAGGAAGAAAGAATAATGTAAGATGTTCTTTTCATTTTATCTGTTTTTATGTGAATTATAATAATACAAAGTTGCGTATTATAATCACATAAAATGTTACAAAATATTCTAATTATTTTACATAATTCACACATTTTTTGGCATTAACAACGAAATGACCTTGATTTTAAAAAGGATAGCCGATGGCGATATTCAATACCAGGTTCTGGCTTCTCCAGGAGGAGCTTCCGAAATCGATCTGATTGATCACCCAACGTTGATTATCTGGCAGCCAGGGTTTTCTCAACGGCATAGCCAGGTCAAACCGAAGAATAAAAAAGGACACATCAAGTCTCAACCCTACCCCGGCTCCTACCGCCATTTCGTTCATAAATGTAGGGAACAGAAAGGGTGTTCCCTGGCTGGATGGGTTGGATCTTTGCAACCAGACATTCCCGGCATCGAGAAAGAAAGCTCCTTTAAGAAACCGGTAGATGCCAAAGCGATATTCTGCATTCATTTCCAGTTTGATATCCCCTCCCAGTTGCAGGATCGATCTGGTTGAATCATTCTGGGGATAAGTCCCCGGGCCAAGCGAGTTAATCTGAAATGCCCTTACACTGTTTGGACCGCCACTAAAGTATTGTTTACTGTAGGGCATTACGGAAGAATTTCCATACGGATTGGCTACACCGGCATATACCCTCAATGCTATTTTATTCTTATCCACAAAGTTGTAATAGGCACGCCCTTCCATAGTTAGTTTACCATATTGTGAATAAACTGAACCTACTATTTTTGAAGGGTGTGTTGAATTCGCATGTTCGCCATTGAGTAATTTAAGTGCCGAAAACAGATTACCGGCAGTTTCGGCTGACAGTTGGAAATAATACTGGATCTTTTTCGCAGGAAGAAGCATTTCGTTATACGTAAAGACATAACTTGCACCGGCTATAAATTGTTCTTCATAGCTTTTTTTAAGAAAAGGATATTTACCCAATATTGTTTGGAATGAATCCGTTTGATTAGTGACTGTGGTATAACTGATATTAACAGGATTAAATTCCTGCTCGACCCTGGTACTTGCCTTCCATTTGAAACCGTATATGAATTGAAAAGTATTCATATCAAAATACTCCACCCTTTTCATATAATTGTAGGAAAGAAACAACCGGGTCTTGGGATTATACCGGCTACGGGACTTGATAGCAAAGGGCACCAGGAAACGCGGGAAAGTAAGTTCTGCCTGTGGGTTCAGGGAATAAGAGTATTTGTTGTTGTTTTGTCCCAACTGGGCTTCAAACGATCCTGCCATAGTCAGGTTGAGTAGTTCAGCTCCGCTAAAAGTATTCCTGTTCAACACACTTAAATTCAACAGAGGACCTGTATAATTGTTAGTTTTTGAGACCAGGTCCAATTCGGTTCTAAACGTATACTTAGGAAGTGGAGTCAACAAAATGGTAACATCCAACAATCCGGTAGCAGTTGTATCACTCTCAGTCAATTTAACCTGTACAAATTTAAAATTACCCATTGACATCAGGCGATTCAGGGTAATGTCATGATTCTGCCTGGAATAGATTTGATGTTTCTTCAGAAAGACTGATCTCATGATTACTCTGGGGCTGATATTCTGTTCATCAACTTTTCCCATAAATACAGCCCGTCGGATCATAATTGTATCTATGGTGCTGTCTTTAGGTTCTTCGGTCAAGGAGTAGTTCTGATCAATAAAAACGTGGTTAATGCGGTAAACAGTTAATGCATTGCCCGGAATGTTTTCTTTTAATGAGAGCTTTAGCGAGACAGTACGGTTAACGCCTGAAGTATCTGCTTTAAAGAGTAAATAATCTGGATTAAAATAAAAATAGCCTCTGTCTTTTAAGAGGGCATCAATACGGATTCTTTCAGCTTTCAGTACATCGAGGTTATAGTCATCACCCACATGGATCAGGGACATGTTATTTCCTAAAAGAATTGCATGGCTTAAACTATCATCGTGAATGGTCTGCACGATTTCTTTTAGGGTATATCGTTGATGAATATGACTGGTGTAAACGTACGAGGCTGTATGTTTCTTTTCTACAATGCTGAATTCAGTCAGGCTATTGAAGATTCCGATATTGAACAATTTAGAATCAATAACAGCAGCAGTGGCCAAGGGTTTTACAGCACTCATCAGTACTGGGGCATCTCCAATTTTCTTGAGCCACTTTTTGAATTTACTTTTTGGATTATCCCCGGCATACATATACAAACTCAATTTAGGCCGCATACCTAAAAAGCTACCGTTCGGGATTGGTCGGAAAGCCTCTTTTGCAATGGTTTTAACCAATGCTTTATTCATTTTTGTAGGATTCTTATCGGTTCTAACCAGCTTTATTACTGCGCCGGTATACAGTTTTTCACCTTTAGGCAAATGACTGGTGCCGCTACAAGCAGCCAGAATTATACAGACTAGGATCAGGACATATTTAAACCCACAACCCCAAAAAGGAGAAATCAGGGAAGTTACATCCAATATCGTTGATTTGAATTTCATAGTTACTATATTATAGAAATGGCAGTATTTTATTTTCCTTTCGAATTTACGGGTGTTTCATCTTTTTTCTTATTTGGGGATAAAAAAAAGTCTTTCCATTTATTGAAGTCACGAACATAAACTACCCCTACTCCTGTTTCTACCAGCTGCCCATCAATAGCCCCTTCATATTGATTATGCCTGAAAGCTTTTAGACGATAACGCCCATCCTTGGTTAGTTTATATTCAACCGCTATATCACTGGCAATATCACCTGCCTGGTTTTGTTGTGCTTTAGCACCTTCCACATCGACATTACCCCCTACCTGGACAGATAGACGCTCATCGAACAGTTGTTTCTTAAGCCCTATTCCCACTTGTGTCCGGCCTTGTGCCTGTCCGGATTGATAGTCATCATAGGATTGGATATCAAAATTCAAGTCTATTCCCGGTAATACTTTGGAACTTAATTTATTTAATTCTCCTGATAAGAAATTACCTACGGTAGAACGTATCAGTGTAGAGGTTCCCCCTCCTTCTGTTTGCAATGGATTTTCCTGAACAAAACGGCCTAATACCAATAAGGCAAAAACCTGTTTATTCAAGGCCGAAGGGTCTGCATTCAGAAGGGTCAATTTTTGATTTACAGCTCCTCCTAAGATCCCTTTATCCTCCGGGCGCAATTGTATCTCAAAACTAATTTCAGGGCGCAAAATGGCACCACGCAGCTTCAGAACCACTAAAAAAGGATAGGGTTGTTTGTATCCCCCTTTATCAGTTTCACTTAGCCCGGACATCTGATCCATTACCAGGTCGATAGGTGCAGCCCGTTGGGTGTAGATAGCATTGATATTAATTTCAGCCACCAGGGGATCACCATTCCAAATAATGGTACTACCCGGAGAAATGCTAAATTTCTTTTTTATTACCGACTGCAAGGAAACCAGATAACTTCCATCATTCAGGTTATAAGCACCCGTCAGACTCATTTTACCGCTCCGGTCCATCATAAAACTTAACGCTGCTTCCCCTTTTACTACTAATGAATCGGTGGAAGCAGGATCCATCAATAAACGCAGGGTAGCCTCTTTGTCAACTTCGATGATGGATGCTAAATCAAACCCGGTGAAACCAGATTTATTGATAGTTTTAATTTCTTTCCTGTTTATGATAGGATTGAATTTCAGGGAGTCATTAAATAGAACAACATCTTCACCCCTATCCGTGGTTAGTTTGTCCTCAGGTACTGCAAACGTAAAGTTAGAACCTTTTTTCATCTTTATTTTTGCGTTGACTACCGGAAGGGACATAGGTCCTTTTATATCGATATTGCTATCGATAATCATCCGCCCAAAGAACACTTTATTTTCTTTTGAAGTGGTATTAAACAACATAAAGTCTTTGGTATTGACATGCAACGCAAAGATATAATCCTTGAACTGTTTCATTTGAACAGAGCCATTGATGATTGCCGAATGATGACCCGAATCATACATTGTAAACGAATTGAAGTAAAGTCCTTCCTTTTTTAACTGGATGGTTTCATGCTTTAACTCCAGCCTGTTGTTCAACGTTGCCGGTTTCAAAAAAGCATTCTCAAAAACGAGTTCGCCGGTAATATCGGGCGCAGTGGTATTTCCTGTAATCAGAAAGTTACCCGTCATCATACCTGAAGCTTCTGTTATTTGTCCCATTGAGAAGGCTTCAACGGTTTTCATCGAGAGAGATTGAATATCTGCTTTTATATTGATTGAATTATCACCTCCATTTGGAATGTAGGTTCCACCTGCTGTCAAATTGTTATCCAACCCTGATAATTTCAGCTTAATATCAAACTTTTCACCGGAGGGGTTATCAGCCTTCAAAGATAAATTTCCAATCGGAACATTATGTACCGCCAGGTTGCTTATCACGGCATCGGCAATGATTCCATATGAATTATTCACTCGTTTGAGCAATAGGTTTCCATCTACATTTCCTGCTAACAGACTGGTATCCTTTTCTACTATTTGAGAAATATCATTCAGATTGAAGTTTTTTATGGCAATGTTCAGGTCATCATTGAATTTATCATGAACCGAAGCAATATTAATTTGATTTCCACCATGATTCAGGAACAAATGATGAATAAGAAATCCTTTAGGACCAAATTCAATAAAATTATCAGAAGATATATCCCACTGATTATTCATTAAATAAAATTCTTTGGGATCGAGGATAAGCCTGTAATTGGATTTATCCCTGGTAATCTGTGAACGAACGACCAATTTTTTATTATTGTCATCGTCAATAGATGAAATATTGGCCAGTATCTTATTACCGGCAATTTTTCCATCAAACATAAAATTGTCCAACTCTAGTTGTGAATTGGTAATGCTGGTACTTGAAAGTTTATAATTCAGCGTTGTTGAATCCGAATTAATATCCAACAATAAATCATTCATTTCAGTGGTGCCGTAGACCATTTTGGGTATACTGGCAGATAATTTCAGATTATTTTTCAAGCTGTCATAGCTACCCTGAATTAATCCGGGTACAAATTCCTTTAATCCGGGAAAGAATACTTCCGAAAGGATGGGATGATTGTGTAATTGTATTTCAAAATTAAAATCAGAAAGATTATTCTTCCTTTTTTTAGGTTTGTTCTCGGAAAAAACAAAATAATTATTCAGCAAATCACTTAAAGACGAAGGAAGCGCAGCCGGAGAAACAGCACCATTATATTTTATATTGATAAGTGAACTTCGGATATCAATTTTAGTCCGTTTAGGTTCATTGATCGACGCGATTAATAATGAATCGAGCATATATTTTTTAGTGCCGTGTGCAAGTATAATCTTCGATATTCCAACTTTTCCATTCAGTTTATTTACAGTGCCCCCTTTCAGGTTAGCTGATGCAATAAGGCTGATCCGTAAATCATCCTTAGTCCAGTTTAATTTTTGAAGGTCAACACCCTGTACCTGCAGGTTAAAGTTATAACTTTCTTCATTGGGATTCAGGTTTACCAGTCCATTAAAATCAAATACTGCATTTTTATCATTCAGGTTTACTTTACCTTCAAACATACGTCCATTTACTTTTCCGTCTACATTCAGGTTATGATAAGTGTATTTATTGAGATATATTTTAGACGCTTGTGCTTTCAGAGTAGCTGTAACAGCATTCTTATCCAGTCCATGACCATTTATGTCGGCAGTTAATGATACTGGTCCATACATAGCTTTATTTTTCAACAGACGGCCCATATCAAAATTGGAAATTGTCAGGTTACTATTAAAGTTTTCATTCTGATCGATACCTGCTTTGACATCAGCCGCTCCAAAACTACTCTGAATGCCCAGAGTTGCTACAAATGACTTCAACTTTCCTTTAAAAGTAACCTGCATACTGATATCTTCGGGTAATTCAATACTTCCCGGAATGGTTGGACCGGCTATCATTTCAATATCACTTTTGCCCGTCGAAGCTAGCATATTCGGAAAATAGAAATATGCAACTTGGGCATTTGGTAATCCAGTAATTGTAAAGTCAGTTTTCAGAATGGTTTTGGAACCTGTTTTTACAACTATATTTTTGCCTTTCAGGTTATTCACAGGACCATTTAGTACCCCTGACACCGAAGTGATATTCATCTTATTCTTAAAGAATGGTTGTTTAATCAAGACTGGATTGAAATAAAGGATATCAGTGTTTCTGATGCTCACTTTTTTCAGATCCGCATGCAGGAAAAGAGATGGTATAGACTCCTTTAATGATTTTAATGATGCAAAACGGATGTTCACATCAGCCTCAAGGGTGGAATTCGAAGTTTTTACTTTAAGTTTTTTTGCTGCCATAGAATGTTGATCCATACTAAAATCAGTTTCAAAGCGGGTAACAATGAAATTATTCTGATCCATAGCATTGAATTTTAGGATCTTTGCTTCAGTTTTGGCTGCTGAATACCGAATATCCATGCCAATTAACGAAAAGTATTTAAAATAGAGGTGATTTGCATCAAAAGCATTTGGAATAACCGGCATATTATTGACCTGGTAGCTCAATGAATTATCCTTCATATCAATGTTCTTAACGGCGACCTTCCAGTCACTTTTCACAGGAATACTACCCTTGTTTGTTTGAACAGGACTTGTAGAAGAATTTTGGATGCTGTTATATTGGATCTTACTTTTCGATAAGGATACCTGTTCGAGTGTAACCAATTCTTTCTCCAAATCAACCAAACCATCCTTTAATTCAAAATTATCGATAGATCCAAAGAATGACTGCTTCCGAGGCAAATCGTTATAACGTATAGTTGAATTATTAATCCGTATTTTATTTGCTGTTAAGCTGGGGGAATTACCTGTTGGTTTTTTATCTTTAGAGCTCTTCGATTCTTTCATTTGAACATCGGCAAACAATCCATCAATCACTAAATCATCAATTTTAAAGCTTAATTTTTTGAGATCAATCTCATCCATTGCAAGTTTCAAGTCCTTTAAAACAACCCGGGCATTTATTCCACCGTATTTATCATCGAAATGAACTCTGATATTTACAAGACTAACTTTACCAACAATAAATTTCCATTTGGAGGGTGCTTTTGGAACTGGAACAGCTTTTTTGGTAGTATCGGTAAAAGCTGTCAGCAGAAAATTAAAATTATAAAGCGAATCGTTTAAACCCCTTCGCAGATTCACTGTAACATCTTCCAACCCGAATGAGCGAATGTCGATTTTACTAAAGATCAAATCAGACAGAGTTATGTCAATTTTTGCTTTTCCGGCATAAATCAGGGTATCTTTCTTCAGATCTTCAAGGAAAAGGCCTTTAAGAACTATCGTTTTAGGAAATGAAATGCTGATATGCTGAATTTCAACCCTGGTATGGGTTTTATCACTCACAAAAGAAGTTGCATAGTGAACAAGTTGGGTCTGAATAGATGGGAATTGGATAAGACCGGCAAGAATGATGAAAAGAAGTACGAAGATACCTGCTACCCATAAGATGGCTTTTAAAGTTTTCTTTAAAAGTAATTTTACTTTATTCATTTACGTTTTATAATAGCAGCAAAATAATGGATGATGACCCGATCAACAAAGTCATAAGTCTGTAATTTATTGTCAGGTGAATCGAATTAGTTTCCAACGTAGGAGTTTAATACTATGACAAATGCCATGCCGTGATTAAATAGAAGAGGTCTTATCAAACAGGTTGTTCAATGTTAAGGGAATCTTTACCCAATACTTTAAAAGGGACATGTTGCACTTTCTTATTCTGTTACGTTGTACTTTTCTAACTATTCATAAAGCCCAAGCCTATTTCTAAGATTCGTAATTTCCTCCTGTAAATCAGTAACACGTTTAAGCAAATAGGAAATAGTTTCAATTCCTTCGAGGTTAATATCCAACTCATAGTAGAATCGCATAAATTTCTCCAACTGTTGGATTTGATCCACCGGTATAAATCCAACCTCTTCAACCGTAGTTATTTCTATTAATCCAGTTTGTTGTAAAGAACTTATAAATGAGACTTCAATGTCGTGTTTTGCACAGAACTCATCGATGGCTATTAAATACTCTGACTGCATATCTATTTGTATTTATCAATTATTCAACTTACTCTTACCTCTTTCTAATACTTACCAGCTATTTACTATTCTTCAGTTCCTCAAACAGAGCTTTCTGTCTCTCTGTTAAGTTTGTTGGAACCTTAACCAAATAAGTCACCTGGAAATCTCCGAATTGACCTTCCCTTTTATATACAGGGAATCCTTTACCTTTCAAATTTACTTTCGTTCCTTGTTGAGTTTCTGGTTTTACTTTCAGTTTTACTTTCCCATCCAGGGTATCTATTGTTATTTCCCCTCCTAATACAGCAGTGTATAGATCCAGCTCAACATTTGAATACAGGTTATTACCCAGTCGTTTTATTGTAGGATGATTGGCAACTGTAAAGGTAATATATAAATCACCGTTTGGACCTCCGTTTTCTCCAGGACCACCATGTCCCTGTACCTTAATAATCTGTCCGTTCTCAACTCCGGCAGGTATAGTTATACGGATAGTAGTTCCATTGACCAACAGAGTCTGTTTATGGGTTTTAAAAGCATCAAGGAGATCCAAATGAATCTCGGTGGTGTAATCCTCACCCCTGTATTTTGTTTGCTTTCTGCCCGAACTTCTGCTACCACCAAACATAGATTCAAAGAAATCAGAGAAATCACCAGGTGATGATCCTCCAGAAAAAGTTGCACCCCGTGAGCCCGAATCTTGTGACTGTTGTTTCTGTTTTTCAAATTCATCGGCATGTTGCCAGTCTTTCCC
>Ga0302286_10003089_pt1 | contig 11307 bp, 10 predicted proteins | sample III_Fen_E2_3_FD_198765 | JGI IMG/M metagenome (GOLD analysis project Ga0302286, IMG submission 198765) | Peat permafrost microbial communities from Stordalen Mire near Abisko, Sweden - III_Fen_E2_3 | ecosystem: Environmental > Terrestrial > Soil > Wetlands > Permafrost | place: Sweden: Abisko...
GGCGTTCCGGCAGAAGACTGACCGTTCCAGGCGAAAGCCACGGTATCGGATCTGTTGCTGGTGCTCCAGGTGGTGCCGCTGTCCTTGGAAACGATCGTGACGTGCCACGTCGCGGCCTTATTCAGGATGCCAGTGTCTTGGAACGGGCCGCCTTGGAAGTCGAGCGAATTCGTGGTGGTGGAGGGGGCCGTTTTCCAGGCCAGGGTCAGGCTTGGATCGGGGTCAGACAACTCCTCGGGGATGTTGGCAAAACGCCCTGAAAGCACCGCCGCACCGAACCAGGAAAGGAACTGGTCGAAGTACATCTCATTATGGAGTGTGTCTTCGCCGGCGGCATCGTTCGCATGGCCCCAGAAATTGGCACCCGACTCGTGGAAGGAGAGCAGTTCCTCAGCCCACGGCTCGGCGGCATCGGTGCCTTGGGACATGGCGGCGCAGGCCCACATGGCGGTGGTCAGGTGGCTGTGCTCGCGACGCGGTCGCGAGATGGTTCCTCCGTTGAGCGTAAAGACCGAATCCAAGGGAATGGCGGAGCCGTTCAGTTGGAAGAAGTTGGCGTTGGCTGGCTCTTTAACGAATCCGTAGGCGCTGTCGAGGAATCTCTTGGCGCGTGGCTCGCCGTTCCAGAGCCAGTCTAGCGCCAGACGCCAATGCACGCGGATGGCATCCTTGTAGAACCACTGGCCATTTGCGAAGGTGTTGTAGCCCGGGCCGCTAGGTAGGAGCGCTCCGGCTCCGGTCGACCAGTCGGGCACCAAGCCTTTGGCGGCGCCGGGATTGGCAAAGATGGTCTGGTAGCTCTGGTCGATCAGAGCTGTCCAGGCATGGGACGATGCGGTGTCGTAGGCGGCAAAGACGCGGTACCACGCCGGCGAGAAGTAGCCTGGGTTGAGCATGCTCAAACCGCCCCAGGTGGAGCCCGGCTTCAAGTAGCGGCCGTTGTCAACCATGTCTTCCCACAGGCTCTTGAGCATGGTGTGGGCTCGGGCGGCGTAGTCGGCACCCTTGGGGCTTGTGTGCTTGGTCCATTTGCCTTTTTTCACCAGGGAGTCGGCGAAGATCAGGCAAAGGGCGATGTCTTCGTCGGCATCGGAAGCGGGCCCGTCCTTGTAGGTGGGGCCATTGCTGCAGCTGGTCGAGCCGTCTTGGCAGCGCCACCAGTTGTAACTCGCCTTTCCGGAGGCGACCGTGACCATGTACTTCTCAGCGGCATCCCAGATGGCGTTGAAGCTCGTTTGATCGTTCATCAGCACGGCTAGCAGCATCCCGTAGCCCTGTGATTCCGAGACGGCATCCCCGGGGTACTCCGACTTGGGACGATGAACCAGTCCGTTGCCGTAGGCCGTGATGTTGCGACTCTTGATGCCACTCCAGGTCAGCGAAAGGGCGGTGTCCAACTGGGCTCCCTGGACGACGCGGGGCTGATTGGCGCCAAAGCTGGGAAGCGTGAGCGCATGGGAGGATTGGACGGAAAGAAGCGTCGACAAAGCCGCTAGACCAAAAAATCCACTTTTCTGCATAGTTGTCTTCAAGGTAGCCAGAGCTACACGGTTCCCGCAGCCGATTTATCGCTTTGCTGGTGATATGGCTTTCAACACCGGGGAGGTCGGCAGTATTATATGCAGTGAGTCCTCAAAGACCTTTAGATGGAATCTTGGTTTGTGGACTTCTTCCAGAAATGGTGGTTGGGCATTTTTTGTCAGGAACTAGCCAATAGCGAGCCTTGGTGCGGCAGCTGTGCCGGCGTGGGTGGTTTTTTGGACATGGAACGGTGCGAGGAGTCTTGATGGCAAGTCGTTTGGTGGTGGCTGCCACTCGAAATGAGCTGGCCTGTCATCCGCATTTTCCCGGTGGTGCGCCGCGGGTGGCCGTGCCGTGGGCGTTGTGGCGCACGCCGCACGCTTATTTCCTGGAATGCGGGCCGGGTCCAGCGCTTGCCGGGGCGGCGCTGGCTTGGGCGCTTTCACAGGGGGGCTTTGCCTCTGTGTTGGGAATTGGCATTGCCGGGGCCTTTCCCGAGTCGGGTCTTTCTGTAGGCGAGGCTGTCTGGCTCGCCTGGGACAGCTTTGCCGATCTGGGGGCCGAGAACGGGGGGGAATGGCTCGATTTTCCCGATCTGGGACTTTCGGGATTGCCGCTTGAGAATCGCTTCCGGCTAGAGTTGCCAGAGGGCGCCTCTGGAGTCGGGGGAACCACCGCAAGTGCCGTGACAGGAACTGCCGAAACGGCGCATCAGCGGCGCAGCCGCATTCGGGCCGATGTGGAGACCATGGAAGGGGCCGCCTGGGCGCTGGTCTGCCAGCGTTTCGGGATTCCTCTGTCGCAGGCGCGTGGCATCTCCAATCTGGTGGGGCCGCGGAATCGAGAGAGTTGGAAAATTCCGGAAGCTTTGTGCGCGCTGGGACGTCTGGTTTCCGATCGCTTGATGAGCTAACTTGATCACTCCCACGCGGCGTATGTTCGTCGCGCACTTTAGGAGGACCTCCCTTTGAGACGTCTATCTGTTTTGCCTGCTGCTCTCACGGTTGCGGCGCTTGCGTATACCAATTCTTCCGCTGCTGCTGCACCGGAAGCTCCCCTGGCTCCGATCAACACCTCGCTCTTGCAGGGCAATCCTGCCGCTCCCACCAGCATTGACGATGTGCTGCTGGTCCCCAGCGCCTCGGCTGGCCAGAAGGGCGCCGCCTTTGAATGGGCCGATGGCAACCATGCACAGGCCTATGTGCTCTGGAACAAATTCTTTGCTGCTGCCCAGTACATACCGACAACGGATTCGTTAGTCGAATACGATACCAACGGCCAAAAACATGCCGTTTCCGTTCCCACGGCTCAGACGATTGCTTCTTTCGGCTATATGACTCCGGGATTTGGCCTTGGGCTTTCGCTGGCCTATCGCGATAGTTCCGCAGAAGACGTGCAGACCAACCAACAGTCTGAGTATTACAAGTTCAGCCAAGTGAAGCTCTTTGCTTCAGTGAGCAACTCGGCGATGGACATCTATGGAAGTTTGGTGTGGGCCAAGCCAAGCCTTAATGATTGGGAGGCGATTGATGGAGACAATGGGCAGTATTACCTGCGCACGGACTCCGTGATGCTCCAGCTTGGTGCGCGTCATGCTCCGGCAACCGGAGCTGAGGGACTTGCCTGGAACGGCAACGTGTCGCTTGGCTACGATTACTACCGGCGCTCGGGATCGGACTCGAACAAGGGCGTATACACTTGGCTCGTCAAGGCCTTTGGCCAGGTCGGCTATGCCTTCTTTGTCGAGGACATCAATTTCCTGCCTGGAGCTGATGTCTACGTGAATTACCTCAACGGCAAGGCCGATCCCGACTACAATCTCACGGTTGGCGTGGCTCCGAACGTTGCCGTCAGTGTGCCCCTCTTTGAACATTGGACCCTCAAGGGCGGTGCCAAGTTCTACGCCGAGCAGACATTGATCGACAGCTATCCTGGCAAGGCTTCCGTCTTTAACGACCACGGCCTCATTGCCAACACGACCGGCAACGTCGGCCTGCGCTACGCTCGCGATCGCTGGGCGGCTGAAGCTGGCGTCAGCAACGGCTTCTTGAACCGCGGTCCGAATTTCGTGTCGGGCGCTTCCGGAGATCTTCTCTATTCGTTCGGCTTCACGGTCAATCTGAAGTAATCTCTTCTCCTTTTCGGAGCTGTTCGACCCGTCGGCGCGGAAATCCCGCCCGGCGGGTTTTCTTTTGCCATTTTTAGGCCTATGGTCAGGACCGGCTTCTCCTATTTCGGCGTACGAAACCCCGAACACGTGCGTCAGGACATGGAGCGGATGCGGCGGGAGGGGTGCGATCTGGTGCTCCACACCTGGAGCGAGGACGATCAGGCCTACTATCGCGAGACCATGGGGGAGATCATTTCCCTCTCGAAGGATTTGGGCCTTTCGGTCTACGTGAACCCCTGGGCTGTCGGGCGCATCTTCGGCGGCGAGGCGAATTCCGAGATCGTCGCCCGCCATCCTGAGTCGCGGCAAATTTTGTCAGACGGATCTCCCGCTCCGGCCGCCTGCCCCAATTCCCCGGCCCTCTCCGCCTACCTGGAAACCTGGACGGAATCCGTCTGCGCCACGGCGGTGGACACGGTTTTTTGGGACGAGCCGCACTTTTTCTTCAAGAAGGGCGAGGAGGCGCTGTGGGCCTGTCGCTGCCCCGAGTGCCAACGGCTCTTTGCGGAGCGCTTCGGGCGCGAGATGCTCGAAGATCGCGCTGACCAGGATCTCGCCGCCTTCCGGCAGGAAAGCATCGTGGCGCTGCTTGCTCATGTGACAAAAATTGTCAAAAGGCACGGCAAGCGCAACTGCGTGTGCCTGCTTCCCGACTTCTTCGATGCTGGCACCGCTGACTGGGATCGCATCGCCTCGCTCCCTTGGGTGGACGAGATTGCCACTGACCCCTACTGGGAGGCTGGGGATTCGGCCGAACGGGTGGAAAGCCTTTACCGGGAGTATTCCCGGCGGGTGGTGGAGACGGCGCGCCACCACGGCAAGACGTCGCAGGTGTGGATCAAGAACTACCGCATCACGTGCGCTGAGGAAGGTCACGTGGAGCTGGCCACGCGCCTGGCGCGCGAGGCGGGTTGCGAGAACCTGATGGCCTGGTCGTGGCGCGGTAGCGCCTACATGTCGTGGCTCGCCTCCGAGCGGCCCGATGCTGTGTACCAGAGGCAATTAGCCGCCTTCGCGACGGCGAAAGGCGAAAAATGACAGACTCTGTGATCGAGGCGCGCGGCCTGGAGTTGCGACGCGAGGGGTATCCGGTTTTTGCGGGGCTCGATTGGACTGTTTGTAAGGGCGAACGCTGGGCGATCCTCGGGCCCAACGGGGCCGGCAAGAGCACCCTCTCGCAGGCACTGCAAGGACGTCTCCATCCGTGGGAGGGGACGCTCTCGGTGCTCGGGATCCGCTTCGGGAAGGACGTCATCACCTCGCTCTGGAAGGACGTGGGTTTTGCGGGCGAAGCATTGGAACGGCTCTTTCCACCGGAGCTCTCATTTGAGAATCTGGTGGCCTCGGGACTCCTCGGCTCCATCGGCTTTATCTTCGAGACCCCGACCAAGGCCGACTACGCGCGCGCCCGCAAGGCTCTTTCTGTCTGGGGACTCGGGGAACGCCTCAAGCAGAACTACCACACCGCATCGCTTGGCGAGCGGCGCAAGGCCCTCATCGCCCGCGCCCTGGTGGGAGCCCCCAAGCTCCTGGTGCTTGACGAGCCCTTCGCGGGGCTCGATCCGGCTGCCCGTGAAGATATGGTGGCCGAGCTCGACCGCCTCACGGCGCGCCGTCCCGAACTTCCCATCGTGCTGGTGACCCACCACACCGAGGAGATTCCTGCCGCCTGGACTCACGTGCTGCTGCTTCCGCACGGCGCTCCGCCGTCGCTGGGAACCGTCGCGCAGCAACTCACCTCAGCAAAGCTTTCGGAGCTCTACCATCGCCCCTTCGCGGTGCGCAAGGTGGCGGGACGGCGCTTTCTGTTGCCCGAAGAGGGTTAGAGCGCCGCAAGCCTGCTTGTAAGCGGACTAGACTTCACTTCTATGCCAGATCGCCCTGCCCAACTCCAACGTCTCCTGTGGCTCTACCACGCCTTTCACGGGGCCGAGGACGGGACGATTCCGGCTTCCGCCCTGGATCAACGCTATGAATCCTGGACGATGGACCGGAAGACGGCCATTCGTGACCGGAAAGTCTTGGAGACCTGGGGAGGTGCCGGCTGCCTGCGATACGATGCCTCGACGCGCGTCTGGAAACTTGTGCGGCGCTTCGAGCTGCCCGAGGACCTGCGTCTACTCCAACCCCTTCCCGAGAACCAGGAGCGTCTGGTGTCGGTTGCGCGCGATGTCCTGCGTTCCACTCAGGGGCCGGCCTCCTTGGTGAATTCGGTGCTCGACGGCATGACCGGCGATCCTTCGCCGCATGTCTCGGTCTTTGCTCCGCCCCGGCTTGGACGCGATTCCCAGCACATCTCGGAGCTGTGGCTTTCCCTGCACAAAGCGATCTCATCTCGGCAGCGGGTGATGCTCTCGCGGCCAGGGAAGGAATCTGTCCAGGTCGATCCGCTCCATCTGTGGTGGGCGCAGGGAGGTTGGTATCTGCTCTCGCGCGATTCAAAAAGCCGGGAACTGAGAAATTATGCCTTGGCGCGGCTCGATGGTGTGAAGCCTGTCCCAGGGCGCGTTTCTCCGGCTTCGATCAAACCACGGGAGTGGCTCGGAAACGGGGACTGGCTTTACCGGGGAGGCAAGACCGCCACAGCACGCATTCACTTTGATCGAGAGGCGGTCCCATCCTTTCGCGACAGAATCTGGCAATCGGACGTCGTCTGGAAGGACCTGCCCGACGGCTCGGTCTTGCTGCTGCATCCCTATCCGGCCCGCGCTCACGGGGAATGGGAAATGGCCCGCCGCATCCTCGGCTGGGGAGAGTACTGCACCGCAGAAGCGCCGCTCTCACTTTGCCGGCGTATCCAGTCGCTGCTTGCCGATATTGCCGCCCGCTACCACTGAACTGTCCCATAGATGTCTCATGATGTGGGAGAGGCTCACGTCATCTTTGGGGCATGGACGACTTACCTCGCACCCTGCCTATCATTCTCCTTGACGAATCAGCCCGTCGCCGCGTCGGTTACTTGGCACCGCCGCTTTCCCTGCACACCCTCCGGCATCCGCGCCTGGACGCCGACTGCCCGCCGCCAAGGCTTTTGGCCTCGGAACCGCTTTCCAAGGCGCTGCCTTCGGCGCGTCTAGTTTCTCTGGTGCGTGAGCTTCCCGCACAAGGAAATCTCCTGCTCGGGGTTTGGTCCCTGTGGGGAGGCAAAGAGCGGTTGAAAAACGCCCTGCGCATTGTCGCAGGCTCGGGACGCGAAGTTCATGTGGTGCTTCCCGAGGCCTTCCTGAACGAAGTTTCGGAAGATGAGCTCGCGGAGCTTCTGGAGATGGCCACAAGCCTTATTGCCGTTCCCGATCGACTGATTCTGGAAGATCAGTTTGCTGGGTGCCTAGAGGGCATGGCTGTCGTCCTGAGTTCGGAGCAACCATCTCCGCGTGGCGTACTGTCGTGGCGCGGGAGTCGTCACAATTCGAAGGTGGAGATTTGTCTGGAAGAGCTGCTCTCTGGCGCAGACACTTTCTGTCCAAGTCCGCTTCTGCTCGTCGCAAGCATCGAGGAGACGTTGATACCAGGCCTGCATCAGGAGCTTTCGCGCCGTGGCCTTGACAAGCTGCCGCTTGCCGTAGGGCCTCGCGAGTGTGCCGTTCGCTTAGGGATCCTTCGCAGCGCTTTGCAATATGGAGATTGCCATGAATAGGAAAGTGCTCCCGCTCGTCTCGCTTGGATTGTTGCCGCGAAGTCTTCAGAAGGAGCTTGGCGAAGAAGGGCAAGGCTTCCAATGGACTGAGATTCCAGATGGAGAGCGCGACGCAGATCTTGCTCCTTTCCTGCGACGTCTCGAAGTGTGCTCCAAGGAACTTGCCGATGGTCCCGTCGTCATCCTGTGCCCAAGCGGTTCGGAGTTTTTCCGGCAACTTGATCGGGCGCTGGCGCGGCTTTCTCGGCCAGGACGGGAACTGCACCTCGTGTTGCCGCTTCCCTTTGGTTTCGAGGGAGACTCAGGGACATTAGATGCTGGCGTGTTGCGGCGCTCCCTCTTTTTTGTCCATAGCGTCACGACTCTAGACGGACGCAGTCTGGTGTCTCGGCTTTCGCAGCAGGCCACGATCGCGGATCTGTTTCGGGTTCAGTCCGCCAAACTTGCGCATCTCCTTGCTGACCTGCGACAGATTCTGGCCGCGCCACGGCATGCTCGCGTGCGGCGCGCTATGGTGGGGGAGCTGCGCTGGGAGGGCACCTGGCCGTCTCCTGCCTTGCCGACGGAACATTTGGTGACCTTGCTGCGGATTTTTGAGGAGCCACACCTGTCTTTGCTTGTCTGCCGTGGCATCTCGGAGCCCGAGCGGCTCTTCCGCTTGCCGCGCCGCCTGGGAACCCGGCCCTTCCTGTTATGCCGTGGACCAGAACGCTCGCTCCGACGGCTGGGAGCCTTCGCGGCGGTTCCGTTGCGGGAGCTGCTATAGAATGCAGGTACTTACCTTCTTACCTATCCCGCTGCCGGTTCTTCCAAAGGAGATGCGATGAAATTGAGCGAATCCCTGATTGAGCGCTTCCAAAACTTTGATACGACTTCGTTGGAGAGCTTCGGCGACCGCTTGAAAACAAGGACGAAGGATCCCGAGGGCGAGATCTTTCCTCCCTATCTTCCTAGAGTCGGCGAGGATTATCGAAGCCTCATGCTCTATGGTATGGCGCAGTCTATGCTTAGCCCTTGGGAATCACTTTGCGCCAAGACTCGCCGCCAGAAGGTCTTGCAACTTCAGAATGCCGAGGGCGTCGGGGATGTTTGGATGGCCCCCTATCCGGTTCTGCTGGGCCTCGCTGGGATGCTCTTTTGGAGTCGTGGACAGAATATGTCTGGGCATCTTGAGGAGGTCGACAGAATGGTCGCCGCTTCGAACTACTACAAGTTCTCTCTGGCTCGCGATGGCAGGGATCTCAATCCGATGAAACTTGGAGGTGCAGAGGGGCACTTTTATCGCGAGATCAATGATCAGTTGGTTGACTGGGAGCTTGAGGAGTTGGCCCCCAGCACCGTGATCGCTTTCCGCGGGCGCCATGCCGAGCGCTTGATGGCGGAGGGGGTACGTGTGCTTCTCGTCAATGATCCGTCCTGGATCCTGCGGGGAGCCAGAGGCATGCTTGTCCAAGGAGGTCGCTGGGACTGCGCCGATGCGGATCCGAAGGCACAGGATCTCGCGGATAGCTATGCCAGCGAGATCGAGGCGATCCGCTATGGCGGCAAGCATCTAGCTCTAAAGCTCTATCTGCTCCATTACGCGAACATCTGGAAACGAGAGGGATCGGCCGCACCGCAAAACGTGTGAACTACAGCTCCGCAAGCTCCGGAGCGCCGGGGAAGCGCTCCTGCGCTGCAGACAGATATTGTCCGACCGCCGGCTCTCCTGCGGCCTTCAGGGCACGCACTAGTCCGGCCCAGTCTTCTACGTGCTTGCCGTCCATCTCAATGCACCAGGCAAAGAGTTCGGCGGCGCGGTCGGGGAGCCCGTAGCTCAGGTACAGTTCGGCAAGGGCCCGGCGCGGCTGCTTCTCGCCTTCCAGGTAAGCCTTCAGGAGGCGCAGGATGGCTACCGCCAATCGGTCCTGACGCAACTTCCAGTAGTTGGCGAGCCAGCTGAGCGACGCTGCGCAGGCTTCGGTGGAATCGATGGGAAGAAGGGTTGGGCGCAACACCGGATCGTAGGCCTTCTCCCAGATGGCAAGCGCCTCGTCCTCCCCTTTGACATTGAGGGTGTACTTGGCGGCCAAGAGAATCTGGGACGGATGCCACTCCGACATGGCTTCCGAAGCGTGGCGATAGAGCTGCTCCAAGCCTTCGGCTTCGCCGCGCTGGGCCGCCACCACCAAGGCCAAGTAGGCCGGCACGATGGTGCGCAGATGCTGGTTGGGGTCTCCCTTGCCCAGGAGCTCCAAGCATCTCAGAAAGGCCGTTTCGGCCTTGTCGTGGTTTTCTTGGGCGTTTTCGGCGGCGCCCACCTGGTACCACTTGATGGCATCGTCGGCGTTCTTTTCAAGCGCCGAATAGAGAATCTCGCGGTTTCGCTTCTGCTTTTCCTTCATCACTTCCGGTGAGGTGTAGCCGGTGTGCAGAACCAAGAGGTCAGTGTATTCGATGGGGATGCCGGCGGCTGTTAAAGCCGGGTAGATCTGCTCGTGGACGGGGCTGACAAAGCGCAGTCGCGGGTGGTTGGGGAACATGCGCAGTTGCGAGAAGAAGCTGCCCTGGGAGTGTACCTCTTGGCTGTTCTTGACCAGGAAACCGTAGGCCTTGGCGGGGCGTCCCTTGGAAAGCTCGACGATGCGCGGGATCGAATCGGCGGGGACCTTGTCGTCGGCGTCAAACCACACGATCCAGCGCCCGGTGGCGTGCTCCAGGCTCACGTTGCGGGCCGCGGCGAAGTCGTTGCGCCAGGCCCAACGGATCACCTTGGCGCCGGCCGCTTCGCAGAGCTCCACGGTGCGGTCGGTGGATCCGGTGTCGACCACCACCAGCTCGCAGGGAAGCTCGCAGAGTGAGGACAGCAAGGCGGGGAGATGGCTCTCCTCGTTCTTCACGATCATGCAGACAGAAAGGTCGGGGATGGACATCAGAACCTCCAGCCGCCCTCAAGGTAGACGCCCAGGTTGAAGATCTGGATGGTGTTGAAGCGCAGTGCTGTCTGGAGGCCCGCTTCGCCCGAGAAACCAGTTGTGCTCACCGGTTCCCAGCGCCCGCCGGCGCGGCCTTCGATTCCGAAGTAGGGGCCGTTCTTGCGGTCGCCGTGGTCGGCGTGCCATTCGTTCCCAAAGATGCCGCCGGCTTCGCACGCCGCTACCCAGGGCGATTCTTCGGCTCCCAGGCGACGCTGCCAGCCAAGACCACCAGCCAGTTCGAAGACGGTCGGGTCAGAAAAACGGGAGTCGCTCCAGAAGACGCCCATGGACGGGTCGCGTAACCGCAGGGCTGCCCAGTATTCGCTGTTCCAGCCGGTTTCCGGTTCGTGGTAGGCGATGCCGCGCACGCCGAAGTCGTAGCCACCCAGTCCGATGCCAATGCTCCCGTGGGCCAGGGTGCGCAGCGCCGATCCGGCATCGGGGCCGCTTCGCTTCAAGGCGTCGGTCCAGGGGTCGGGAGCTGGGGCCGAGGAGCTGTCGAGGATAGGTTGGGCGTTCTTCCAGCCTTGCCCCAGGAAGGCGAGCACGGCCTTGCGCAGCGAGAGGCGCAGCAGCTCGGCCTGGTCCTCAGGGCTGTTGGGGCCGTCGCGGTCGGCGCCGGCCTCCGCCTCGGCAAGCTTGCCGGGATGGGCCGAGTCGTCGGACATGAAGCGCAGCCGCACCCGTGCCGAGGCTTTGGCAGGATTTGTCGTAGGAACGGTCCAGCTCTCGAAGGAGAGGATCTCCACCCGCACGCGGCGGATGGCTGTGTCCTTCGCGCTGTCGGGAAGCCAATGGACCAGCAGGCGCTGGACGGAGCTTGCCACCGGCTCGGTGCTCTGCAGCCACATGCGCTCCTGGAAGACACCCACGCTTGCCGAGCCCAGGAGGCGCGGCTCGGACTTCCCGAGTACGCGGTGATCGACGACTTGGACGATTCGCACCGCACCGCGCGCCAGCAGCAGTGAATCGTCGCGGTAGATGCCGACGGCGGTGATGGGGGCGTTGGCGGCAGCGGCAAT